>Ga0209541_10000015_pt1 | contig 306070 bp, 375 predicted proteins | sample RifCSPlowO2_01_FD_184027 | JGI IMG/M metagenome (GOLD analysis project Ga0209541, IMG submission 184027) | Groundwater microbial communities from Rifle, Colorado - Rifle CSP2_plank lowO2_0.1 (SPAdes) (version 2) | ecosystem: Environmental > Aquatic > Deep subsurface > Groundwater | place...
CATAAACATAATTCTGTCCCTCGTTAACCTGTGTAACTGGCGTTGAAGTTATTACAGGCAAATTATTTACTGGCGGAACAACAACATTCTTTACCGTTAAAACATAGCTTTGTGAAACACTTCCTTTTCCGTCTGAAACAGAAACAACAACATTATACTGTGTATCCGCGTTTACTTGCGGAGCTGTTCCAGTTATCAACCCCGTAGCAGAATTAATAGACAACCAACTCGGAGCCTGTGTTAACGAATAAACCAACGTATCTCCATCAGCGTCGTTTGCATTAACATCATAAACATAATTTTGTCCTTCATTAACCTGTGTAACTGGTGTTGAAGTTATTACAGGTAAATTGTTTTGTGGTGGCACAACAATATTCTTTACAGTCAAAGTATATGCTTGACTTACACTTCCTTTTCCGTCTGAAACTGAAACCACAACATTATAGTTTGTATCTGATGTCACTTGTGGCGCTGTTCCAGTTATCAATCCTGTTTGAGAATTTATTGAAAGCCAACTAGGCGCTGTTGTCAATGAGTAAGTTAAAGTGTCTCCATCAGCGTCGTTTGCATTAACATCATAAACATAATTCTGTCCCTCATTAACCTGCGTAACTGGTGTTGATGTTATAACCGGAAGATGATTTACTGGAGGTGTTGGAACATTCTTTACAGTTATAGTGAAGACTTGAGTATCAAAATCTTTTCCATCATAGACTTTAACTGTTGCAATAAATTCGTAGTCAGCATCTAGCTGAGGAGCCACGCCTGTTATAAGTCCAGTCTGAGAATTAATTGACAACCAGCTTGGTTTCTGTGTTAATGAATAAACTAAAGTATCACCATCCGCGTCAGTTGCGTCAACATCATACACATAATTTTGTCCTTCATTAATCTGACTTATTGGAGTTGAAGTTATAACTGGTGGATTATTTACCGGCGGCACAACAACGTTTTTCACAGTTAAAACATAAGATTGTGTAACAGAACCCTTTCCGTCAGAAACACTAACAACAACATTATACTGTGTATCTGCGCTTACTTGTGGTGCTGTTCCAGTTATCAATCCTGTTTGAGAATTTATTGAAAGCCACATTGGTGCTGTTGTCAAAGAATAAACTAATGTATCACCATCAGCATCTGTAGCCTGAACATCATAAGCATAGTTTGCACCTTCATTAACCTGAGTAACAGGCGTCGATGTTATAACTGGTAATCTATTTTGTGGCGTTGGCGCTAAAACTTCAAGGTATAAATAATCAACATCAGTTTTTCCGCTTGGCGAACCAGTTACAGTCGCTTTTATTGAGTATGTTCCTGGATACAGATATACTTCTTGTCCGAAAACCATATGTTTGAAATATGAATCTTGTATTGTGTCAACATCTAAAAGATTTGTTTCAGAAGTGCCAAGAAAATCCACTCTTACATTCATGCTATTTTCAAAGATAGAATCAGCACTAACAACTATTCCAACGTCATCGCCATTCATTATTTGAAGGCTGTCTGAAGTTGTCGCATCATAAAATAATGAAACAGTTACGCTGTTTCCTGATGCAGAAACAAGCACGGCTAAGAAGATTAATGCCAAGGGCAAAATTAATAGTTTGTTTCTCATTAGAATGTATACCTCAAATTTAATCTTCCGCTATTTTTCTCTCCAGTTCTGTTAAAAGAAGTTCCAACAGAGAAATTTTTAGTAAGTTTATAATCTGCACCAAAGCTAAATGAAAAATTTGTTGAATTGCTTGATTCTCCTTCCATAGGATCTCCTTTTATTGTTTCTCTTTTTCCCAATAATTTCTTGTTTCTTTCATGCCATACATCGCTTTCTCCTTCAATTGTCTCTTCTCTTCCGGAAAAAACTACTCCAGCTCTTACCGGAAATACCCATTTTTCTGATCTGAACGAAAATTCTGCTCCTAACTCTACCTTGGCATCGTCTTCAGTTTTTGTTGTTGTTCTATCTACTCTATGTTTGTAAGTACCAGGACCAATCAATTCAACTCCTCTAAACAAAGTATCTGTTACGCTGCCAGAAGAAATAGGATTTCCTCTTAGAACATAAAAATCTCCGTAACCTCCAACACTAATTGTTTTGCTCAAAGGAATATTTACAAAACCACCAACAATTCCTTCTAATTCATTTTCTCCAGATAAATTTGTTCCAGCCCCAACTTCAAATCCATATCTTGTCTTTAATTTTTCTTTTCCATGAGATTTTCTTGGCCCATATGGTTTTGTACCAACAATTACTTTTCCTCTTTCCCTCGCTCTTTCTGCGTCAGCTTCTTTAATACTATCACTTACAAATTTGTCTCTTGCAACTTTTTCTCTTTCCAAACTATCTCTCACCTGTCTTGATACTCTATCTCTGATAGCCTCTTCCAAACTGTCAACATTAACTTTTGGCTTTGCATAACCATCTGAATCAGTTTTAACATCAACTATAAAAGGGATGCTATTTGCTTGGTATACAGTCCGAATTCCTCCGACATTTTCAACAACTTCTGGACTTCTTACGACAAAAATATATCTTCCATCTTTAATCCTCTCTTGTCCGCCGCTAAAAAGTGAATCCCCCCTATCAACCTTTCCGTCTCTAAGAGATTTTTCAAGCAAACTTACTGATTTTGGATCACTATCTTCAGTACTTTTTGAAAGTCCCCTGAAATAATCTATACACGCTTTGATTCTATCTGTCATAGGTTCGCTTTTCCCTAAATATGATAATATATCTGTATATCCTCTTTTTGTGCCTACGGCAGTAAGAGTAACTTGTCCTTTTTTAGACCTAAATGCCTTTTTTATATCGATGTCTGTATCTGGCTCAAGTTTTAAATTATGAACAAAATCTTTTAATAAAACCCCGTCGCCGCAAGCAGAGTAGTTAAGTTCAGAATCTGTAGAATAAATTAAATTTCTAAAAGTTTGAGTTTGTGACTGTTTTTTAGTTGAATCTGGAGCTTGCTGCGCATTTGCAGAATTATAACCTAAGCTTCCTAATGCAATCATAGCCGCAGGAATAATTGAATTATACAATGATTTTCTCATGTATTCTCTGAGAAAGGGGCTTTTATAAACTTTGCGGTAATGTAGTCATTATGAAATTACACTTCATCAATAGAAAAGAGCATTTTCACTCGATAAAATATATGAGGGAGACAGGATTCGAACCTGCGCAGGCACTAAGCCATAGGATCTTAAGTCCTACCCATTTGACCGGACTCTGGCACTCCCTCATTAGAAAATCAAAACCGAACAGCCTTAAAAAACTTCTTGTTTTATAGAAAAATTATAACCTCTTTTATCATTTAATGTTACTTAAGACTTCTAATTTCTTTAAGAAAATCTTGAGTAGACATTCTTTTGAATTTTCCTTGGTTATATTCCTTCCAAGCTTTTTCTGTTCTTTTTACAAATTTTAAGTCCTGTTCATCACTAAAAACAGGTCCCGAAACTTTTTTACGCATATCTTAAATAATGAAACGTAATTTATTAACATTATTGTGATAAGCCCATAAGAAAACTTTTATTAACAATCTTTCTGTTTAACTTATATGAAAGAAGCCATAGTCCGCATTTTAAAAAAAGCGCTGAAAGAAAAGGGTATTAATTTATCTGAAGCGGAAATAGAAAAATTCATTGAAATTCCGCCAAGTTCTGAAATGGGGGATTATTCTTTTCCCTGCTTTTTCCTTGCAGAAAAGCTTAAAGACAATCCTTCCCAGATTGCAATAGAACTCCGCGAGAAAATAGGAAATGCTTCTGTGGAATTTGAAGACATCCAGACACAAGGCCCGTATATAAATTTCTTCGTAAACAGAAAAGCCCTCGCAAAGCGGATTGTCTTCCAGATTCTCAGCCAAAAAGATGATTTCGGTAAAGCAAATATTGGAAAAAAAGAGAAAGCCCTTATTGAACACACTTCAATAAATCCGAATGCCTCTCCACATGTCGGAAGGGCGAGAAACGCAATAATAGGTGACAGCATCGTGAAAATTCTTGATTTCCTCGGATTCAAAACAGAGACGCATTACTACGTCAATGATGTTTCAAAACAGATAGCAATGCTTGTCCTTGCCAATGCAGAGAGTCTTAGTTTCGACAAGATGCTTGGCAAATACATTGAAATCTCAAAGAAAGTTGAGAAATCCAAGAAGCTCGAGCAAAAAGTTTTTTCTTGGCTGAAAAAATTCGAGTCCGGAGACAAAGAAGCCGAGAAAAAATTCGAAAAAATCACTAGGACATGCGTTAAAGGGCAAAGTGAAATTCTAAAGAAGCTCGGAATTCAATACGAATTTTTTGATTATGAATCAAATTACCTTGAAAGATCAAAAGAAATTCTCGAAGCCCTGAAGAAAACAGGAAAGCTTCGTAAAGACAAGGACAACAGGCTTTACCTTGACCAGTCCAATACAGAATTAAAGGGCATGATGAAATCCCCTGTTCTTGTTTTGACGAGGTCGGATTCAACAGGGCTTTATCCTCTAAGGGACATAGCATATACTATGGAAAAAATGCAGATAGCTGAAAAAAACATGATCGTCCTTGGCGAGGACCAGAAACTTTACTTTCTGCAGCTTAAAGAGGCTTTGAAACTTCTTAGTTCTGGTTCGCCAGAGGTTGTTCACTACTCTTTCATAAACCTTCTTGACTCAGAGGGCAAATCAAAAAAAATGTCAACACGAAAAGGAGACGTTGTCCTTTTGGAAGATTTTTTCGACGATCTTGTGGCCAAGGCAAAAAAAGAAATAACAAAAAGAAAAACAAAAGGCAATCCAGAAGTTGTTGCAATAGCTGCCTTAAAATACAAAATTCTGAAAAATTCTCCAAATAAATTAATCCAGTTTGATCCTGACGAGGCTTTGAACTTCGAAGGCGACACAGGCCCCTACATTCTTTACAGCTATGCCCGTGCTTCTTCAATTTTGAAAAAGGAGCCAAAATTGGAAAAATTTGAAGTTCATGATTTGGAAGAAAAAGAAATTGAACTCGTAAAAAAACTTTCACAATTTCCAGAAGTTGTCTTAAGTGCTTATAAAAACCTGAATCCTTCATTAATTGCAAATTATTCTTACCAATTAGCACAAGTTTTTAATGAGTTTTATCACGCTTGCAAGGTTATCGGCTCAGAAGAACAGGAAGCATTTAGACTTTCTCTTGTACAATCTTTCAGACAGGTTTTAAAAAACGCTTTGTGGTTACTTGGAATAGAAACTGTCGAGAAAATGTAGCCCTAATAATTATACCTAACAAAGGTACTTACCCCTTTATTTCTTGGAATTGCCTTGTTTTTAATGCTTAAATCACCATACAATTCAAAATGTAATTTTGGAGATAAAGTATATCTTATGCCGTTTCTCAAATTCAATAAAAAGTCTCCATTTCCCTTAACTAAATCTACTAGGCCTGTTGCAGTTCTTATTCTGCCCATTTTATAGCCGGCTACAAAACCCATTGAGACCTCATTTGGCGGATTAACCCTGTCACGATTTCTTCCGGTATTATTATATTCAAATGAAGAGGTTAATTCGGCATTCTTATTGTTGAATAAATAAGTTATTGCTATGCCGGCTTTTTTGTCTATTCTCCCATTTCCTGTGGCAATGTTTTTACTTTCCCCAGTTGGAAAAGTTAAGGAAAAATATGGAATTAGATTTAAGTTTTTAATGCTGCTTCTTGGGCCAATACCAATAGAAACATCTCCAAATCCTCTTCCAGAACCATTTGGCGAATCTATAAATTTGTAGGGTATACTAACAAAACCAAATTTTCCAAATTTGCTTCCATCCCAATATTTTAATATCAAAATATTAGTTAGCAAGCCAACACCATTCTCATTTTTAGAGAAAGAAAGCCTCTCATCTAACTGCAAATTTGTCGGTCCTCTTAAACCCTGAAAAATAGTCTGCCCACTAACTTTGCTGGGTAAAAGAGATGCTACTAGTGCTAAAGGCCACATAAACTTTTTTAGGTGCATATGTTTCCTTGATACGCGATGCTCTTAAATCTTTGTGGTATCATAACAATACCATTAATTTTATATACCAAATAATACTAAAAATACTATGATTGAAATATCTCTTAGGAAAATTGGATTGTCAGAAGGAGAAATTAAAGTGTATATGGCTTTACTTAATCTAGGGGCTTCCCCTGTAAACAGAATCCATGAAAAAACAGGGATAGAAAGAAGAAATATTTATGATATACTCAACAAATTGGTTGAAAGAGGTTTAGTCTCTTATATCACCGAAAATAAAAGAAAATCTTATGGTATTAGCCACCCTAATAAGATAGTTGGTTATATTGAAGAGAAAAAACATGATCTTGAAAAAAGTAAGCAAGAAGTAAGCAAAGACATTCCCTACCTTATTGAAAAATTTAATTCTAAAAAAGTTGAAATAAACGCAGAAGTTTATAGGGGAGATGAGGGAATAAAAGCTGTATGGGAAGATATGCTTAACTATAAGGAAATTCATTGGATTGGTTCTGGGCGATATGTTCCTAAGAGATTTCCATACTTTTTTGATAATTGGAATAGAAGAAGAATAAAAAAGAAAATTAGATTCATTAATTTAATAAGATATGAATTAAAAAAAGAAGTTAAGCCTCTAGCTCTAGAAAAATTAAAATTCCTTCCAAAAGAGTTCAGCGGAAACCCCACAGTTATATGTACCTATGGAAATAAGGTCGTTAATTTTCTTTATGGTGAAAATCTTTTTGCTTTTTTAATCGAAAGCAAAGAACTGGCAGATAATTACCGGAAATATCATAAGTATTTGTGGAATAAGATAGCAAAAACTTAGATCCCAAATCTCTCAAAATCAAAACCTATTTAAACCATTTTCCCTTAAAGAAATCGTTAGTTAGATATAAAATAAAAGGAGGTTGAGATGGCAAAACAAGGTGGTATGGACGTTCTAGGAAGATGGGCTTTTCTTATAGGAGTTATCCTAGCCGTAGTCCTCGGATTTTTAGGCCCGGTTTCAGGAACATGGGCAATGGTTCTGGTTGTTATCGGAATTATTGTAGGATTACTCAATGTTGCTGATAGAGAAGTAACACCATTCCTAATGTCTGGAGCAGTTTTGATAATTGCAAGCGCTCTTGGTGGCAACTTACTCGGTGGTTTACCTTACGTAGGAGCTATACTTGATGCATTACTTGCAATATTCGTACCAGCTACAGTTATCGTAGCGGTAAAAAACGTCTTCAGCTTAGCAAGAAGTTAACTTCCAATTTTTATTTTTTTATTTTTTTAATTTATGTTTTTATGATTTGAAAATTTAGTTTAGTGAAAAATGCAAAGGTTAGACATAGAAAAAAGAGTTAGAGATGTAAGGCAAATTCTAAGTAATCCAAGAGTTCAATCTAAAATTGAGGCGGCTCAGCAAAGATGGGAAGATAAATATAGACCATTAACAGACCCTATTCAATGTTCAGCAAGATTGGCTACAGAAGATTACGAAGTCACGATAACTTCTCCGCCGGTTAGGTATAGACATTAGCCTTCCTTTTATTTAACAAATTCAACGTTATCTAAGTTCTCAAATTCATTATCTCCAGTGAGAAATTTAACTCCAAGTTGTTTTGCAAAGCAATAGCCTATGCAATCAGTCATTGATACATTTCTTTTATTCAGCTGATTTTTTAGTTTGGCAGCTTCTTTAATAACTTTATCGTCAAATTCTTTTACAAATTTATAATAGATATTAAAAAATTTGTCGGCGTCGGTTTCTCCATATTCTCGAAGCAAAGCCAAATAAATCTCAAAAAGATTTAATTTACTAGTTATAATCTTGCTATCGCCATAAATTTTATAGCTCTCACTTCCTTCATATATCTTATAAAAAGCATAGGTATCAAAAAAGAAAGCTTTTTCTTTAATTGTAAAGATCTCTTCTGAGCTCATCTTTTATTTGTTGCGCTGATTTTTTTATTTTACCTTTTCCCATACCAAAAGTTTCTTTGAAGGCGTTTTTCGAATCTTTTAAAACAATTAATTTTAAAGAATCGTTTTCTTTAATTTTTTCTTCCTCGATGATTTCAATAGGTATTACTACGCCAAATGAATTCCCCCAGCGCTTAACCTTTGTTTCTATAACTGTCATAATTATACTTTGTATAACTTATTATTTAAATGTTTCGATTCCCTTTATTTCTTCTTTACTCAATCTCTCTCTAGAATCAATCACTTCACAGTCTTCATTTCATGCCAGGCAAGTTCAAACAATTGCTCTAGAGCACCGGCAAAGAAGTCTGTGTTTATCCAAACCCCAATATCATAATTAGGGTGGAATTTTTCGTCGTCGAGAAGCATGAACATCAACTGACTCGAATCAATTATTGCAAATCTTGCTTTTATTTTTTCCATGTTTTTTACTTCTGCAACTCTCTTAAGCTCTCTTGCAACTTTTATATTGTTACTATTTATTGGAGCAGCTATTCTTATTTTTATGCCGCGTTTCTTGCATTTTTCAAGACTCGGCATTAAGACTTCCATCTTTCTATTCAAACCTTCTGCTGTTGTTACGATGGTTATTGTTTTTTCAGCATCTCTTACCATCATATCAAGATGATTATACAAATTTTGGCGCCCTTTCAGGCTTCCAGACATGTCAGAAGGCTCTACAAATTTCACACCTTTAGTAAACAGAGAATTCAATTCATTAAGAACCTCATCACCCTTCAACGTTTCCAAACGCTTTGACCTTTCCTTTGCATCAACCATAAGATTTTTCTTGACTCTTTCAACGACTTCTCCCGGCTTTAGTGCAATGAATTTTATCGGCTTGCCAAGCTTCATAATAATAAAGCCCTTTTTCTCAAGACTCTCGAGAATATCATATGTTCTGGACCTAGGAACATCAGATATGCTGCTCAGTTCTCCAGCAGTCGAAGTTCCACGAGAAAGAAGTGCCGCCCATACCTTAACCTCATAAAGATTAAGATCAAATATTTTTCTAAGCCTGCCTAAAAATTCTTCTTTGACTATCATATTATATTTCTAATTGCCCATCCTCTTTTTAAAGATTGTTATGATAAAAGAGTAACCGATTAAGGATTACCTGTTGGTAACAATAATCGCGATTGAGCCCTTATTATCTTTTATTTTAAACTCAGTTTTGTTTTTAAATCTTTCCGTACTGCTTTTGAAAATTTCAAGTTTTTTTGCGTTTGTCCTTTCTTTTATGAAGGATTTTTGTTTTTCAAGGATATTTTTAAAATCATCATCGGTGATTATGAAAAGTTCAATTCTGTCTTTTTTCTGCAGCCCAAGTTTTTTCCTGAAATCCTGCACAAGCCTAGACATTTCACGAGCATAACCCTCTGCTTCAAGCTCGGGTGTTTGCCTTGTGTCGAGCTCGACATATTCAGTATAACTTTCATCTTTTTTTAATTTTGGCATTTTGAACTCTACTTCCTTAATATTCAACTGAGACTTTATTATATCTAAAAATTGATTGTAAGGTTCTTTTGTCCTTATGAATACTTTCATTTTTTTAAGCGGCCACCTCAGTCCTATTTTTTCCTTGTCTCTTTCTGCTAAGCCTTTTTCAATTATAACTACTACATTTCCAAATTCTTTTTCTAGTCCCTTATCAATTTTATTCTTATTAGCATTTGGCCAACTCCTTAGATGCACGCTTTCTTCTTTAACAATTCTTTTTTTTCTTAAGCTTTGCCAGATATTTTCTGTTATAAAAGGACAGAAAGGCGCGAGAAGCTCCAATAGGCTTAAATAAACCTCTTTAACAACAAACAAAGCTTCTTTATCCTCAGCAGAAATTCTTTCTCTAACAAATTGTATGTACCCCCTGCTAAAATCATTCAGCCAAAAATTCTGCAATTCTCTCGTTGCGGTATGTGGATGTAACGCATTTAATTCTTCAGTTATTTTTTTTACAAGAGAATTTAATCTTGACATTATCCATTTATCCTCTATCCGGCTTATCTTGGTTTCTTTTGAATTTTTCACTAGATTTTGAAGATTGTAAAAAATATTAAGATTATTTCTAGGCTCTTTTGCAACATGGAATCCAAATCTCATGTCTTGGCTTGGATCTTGAAGGCAATATAAAAACCTCATTGAATCTGCGCCAATTTTTTCAGCTGCTTCGTCAAATGGTATTGAATTTCCTTTACTTTTGTGCATTTCCTCGCCTTTTTCGTCTTTAAGAGTTTCATATCCAAAAAGAGACTTAAACGGAGCCTTTCCAGTTATTGCAATGCTCGCCCACATTAGTGCATTAAACCAACCTCTTGACTGTCCGGGCATGCTTTCAGATATCAGATCAGCAGGGAACCATTTTTCCCAATATTTTCTGTCTGTTAAATAATTTAAAGTGGAAAATGACACAATTCCAGCATCGAGCCAGGCATCTCCGACATCAGAAATTCTTGAGACTTCTTTGCCGCATTTTGAGCATTTTACCTTTATTTCATCTATCCAAGGCCGATGTATATCTTTAAGGCCATCAACTTTTTTCTTGTCAATAGCCCTCTCTCTTAATTCCTGTAAACTCCCCGCAACAAAAACCTCTTTGCATCCAGGATTTTCGCATTCCCAAATCGGAAGAGGCAAGCCCCAGTATCTCTCACGGGAAATTAGCCAGTCCCCCATGTTTTTGAACCACTCTTCTTGCCTTACTTTTCCATATTCTGGATACCAATTGACTTTTTTATTTTCTTCAATTAATTTTTTTCTTATTTCGTCGCATTTTATGTACCATTCTGAAACCAATCTAAAAACAAGCTCATTACCACAGCGCCAGCAGTGCGGATACCTATGCTTATAAGGAACTATCTTGTAAGAAAAGTCTCTTTTTTCCAAATCAGCGAGAACCTCTTTATTTACTTCTGAATATTTCTTTCCTGAAAAATCTCCGAATCCAGAGGAATAAATTCCTGCCTCATCCAAAGGAGAAATAACATTTAGATGCAAATTTTTTCCTAGTTCATAATCATCTGTCCCGCAGCCCGGCGCAATATGAACGATTCCCGTTCCTTCTTCTTCAGAAGCAAGTTCCCATAAGACAACTTTATGAAGAGATTTTTTTTGTTCCAAGAAGTTTTTATAAGGCATTTCATAAGACAATCCAGAAAGTTCTTTTCCCTTTTTCTTTTCAGCGACTTTGTATTTCCCATTCAATTCACCAAGCCTTTTTTCAGCAATCCAATAACGTTCGCCATTCTGTTGTTCTGCTTTCACATAAACTATGTCTTTATTTACAGCAATTGCAACATTTGCAGGAACAGTCCATGGCGTTGTTGTGAAAATTAAAAAGTATTCATTATTCTTTCCCTTGATTGGAAATTTCATGAATAATGCCGGATGCGTTACTTCTTTGTAACCTTCTGTGACAATATCATGCTTTGAGCTCGCTGTTCCGCATCTCCAACACCACGGCACAGCGTCTCTTCCTTTGTATAACCATCCTTTTTTATGATATGTTTTAATCAAAAACCAATTATGAAGATTATTGTTATCTGTCATGGTATAATAAGAATTTTCCCAATCCATCCACTGCCCAAGCCTTATTGATTGTTCTGTCTGAATCTTTGAGAATTTTTCAACTCTTTTTCTGCACGCCTCTACAAATTTTAAAATTCCGAACTTTTCAATGTCTTTTTTGTCTTTTAATCCAAGATCTTTTTCTTCCTCTCTTTCAACCCATAGTCCCTGGCAATCAAATCCGTTTTGAAAACGCATCTCGTAGCCTTGCATTGACTTATATCTGTGAAATAAATCCTTGTAAGTTCTGCCCCATGCATGATGAACTCCCATGGGATTATTTGCAGTTATTGGCCCATCGATAAAACTCCAAGTTTTTCCTTTCTTGTTCTTTTTTCTGAGTTTTTCAAATATCTTTTTTTCTTTCCAAAACTTCAAAACTCCTTCTTCACTTTTCTTAAAATCGTACATATTAATTTTAACAGTTTGACATTTTTAAATTATTTTAATTCTTCTTGCGGACTTTCTTAAGCTTTTTCGGCTTCCACTCAACAATCTTTCCAGCTTCTATTTCTGGCTTGTCTGCGAGCCTTAAACCGGAAATCTGGCTTCTGGTTAATATGGGAAAGTGTTTGACTTTTGCAAGATAATCATCGACATACCATAAATCATCTTCAGAGATAATCCAGTTAAGATAATCAAATCTCGCCAGATTGACAGGCATCGAGTAACTTCTTAGCGTTTTTCTGCCAGAATCGTCGAAATATTCATGAAAAAAACTCATGACTAATTCTCTTATACTTTTGTAAATAGGTTCTCTGTAACGAAGAACAGCATGATTTGTCTTGCTTATTGCCCCCCAGTATCTGCCACGTTTAAACACGCAGATAACATGATCAAAATCTTTTTTAACAGAAGTTAAATCAACAACAAGCGGCTTTTCCCCATGAATTCTTAAAGCAACAGCAGCCAATAAAGCGCCTTCAATGCAATGCGCTTTCCATTCCCTTAAAACCATTCTTGGAGAAATGCACGTGTCTTTTTCATCTTCCTCAAAGTTTATTGGGATCTTATTAAGAAAATCCTGAATTTTTTTCGGGGTGTTTAATGCCTTCAGGATTTTCATCTCCTTTTCATTTAAGCCGAACATGATTTGATTAGGGATTTTTAATACTTAAATGTTAGGAAAATACCGCAAAAGTTCAATTAAATTAGCTGTTGGGATTAAAAACTTTTTATTGTCTATTAGCTAAAACCTTCCAAAACTTCCTTCTCAAGAAAATGCAGCTCGCTCGGAATTATTATGCAGAAAGGCGCTTTAGCTTTTTGTTTTTTAAGCTTGCTAATATCACCATAATGAATATGAGAATCTTTAAGCCCAAGCCGTTCGCATATAACTACCTTCTCTAACTTAACATTCTTATTTCGGCAATCTTTTTCTAACTTTCTTAAGGCGTCATTAAAACTCATCCCAATATCAACAAGAATTAATGTATGCGCTTTTATACTTAAATTTGATTTAACAACATCGATATAACTATCTGCATCAAGATTTGGCAGACTCGTTGTTTTTCCAAATTTGTAAAGCTGAAGTCCTGTTTCTCCAATAGCATTTAAAATAGAAGCGTTATGAAGAACTTTGACTTTTATCTTTCTTTTTCTAGCTTCTTGAATCAGAGAGATATGTGTTGTCGCTGCCAGCGGGCTTCCATAAACAAGCAAAACAATATCCTTGCTTTTTGCCTCGCCAAGAACCTTAAAGCTTTCAACAAAATTTCTGTCAACAGGAACAACTTCTTGGTTAATCTCTTTTTCAAGTTCAGAAAATTTGTAAGGAAATTCAACAGTATAATTTTCAATGTAAACCTTGTCAGCCTTTTCTATTGCCTTATACGCTTCCCAGCTAAAACCTTCGTGATTCAAACCAAGTCCGATTAAGTGTAACATAAAAATAAGAGAAAAAACCAGTTTTTAAGCGTGTTGATTATCAGAGAATTTTTCTTCTATAATTCTTGATATCGGCTTCCCTGTTTTTTCTTTTAATTTCTTAAGCTTGTTTATAGTCTCGACTGAGAGAGTTATGTCTATTCTCTTTCTTTGAAAAGGCAGCTCTCTAGTTTTATCATAATTTTCCAAGATTTCAAATACTTCTTTATATTTCTTCAAAATTATATCTTTATTTAATTGCATTTTTTAGCCTCCATTCAATTTTTCTTATATCCTGAATATTGTTTTTTGCGATTGAAGTAATATGATGTACAAGCAAATCACGATCCACGCCTTTTTTGAATTCGTGAGCAAAACTTAATGATACATAAGCTGCTGTTCTTTTATTCCCATCTGAAAAAGGATGATCAACCAAAATTGATCTTAATAGATAAGCTAATTTTTTATAGTTTCCGAGTTTTTTATTGCCTAATTTATCTAAAGCATAGTCCAAGCTAGAATCACTTCTTAAATTTCCTCCAAATCCTTTGTTTATTCTCAAAATTTCTTCCTTACCAATTTTCATACACATAAATATTGGTGACATAGTTTATAAATCTTTTGCTCTTAAACTTAAAATCAAAGGAGGTGGAAAATGGTTTTAGGAGAAAGTGTAAATTTGTGGGCTGTTTTGGTCTCGGCAATTGCAGCCATGATTGTAGGCTCTTTGTGGTATGGTCCATTATTCGGTAAAGCCTGGATGAAGTTATCTGGAATGACGCCACAGAAGATGAAGTCAATGAAAACAAGTGTTACTCGGTCATATCTGCTCGCATTTATTGGAGCCCTTGTTTTGGCATATGTCCTTGGTGTGATTATTGGATGGGCAAACGTAACAACACTATGGTCAGGAGTTGTTGTAGGATTTTGCGTTTGGCTCGGATTTAGCGCAACACATGCCTTAGGAGCAGTTATCTGGGAAGGAAAACCTTGGACAGCGTTCTGGCTTAATGGTCTTGGTGGATTAGTTAGCTTGGTTATCCAAGGCGCAATACTTGCCGCCTGGTAGCTCTTTTAATTTATTCTAATTTTTTCTTTTAGAGTTCTTTTTTATTCTTGGTTTTGATAAGCTCCTGCTTGTAACAATTGCAATAAAAGCAAAAGTAAAAAGCAAAGCATCATTTCTAAAAATCAAGCTTAAGATAACCCCTAAAAAACTCGCTAGTATTATTAATTTAAACCAAAATTGTCCCTGCTTTAGTTCTTCTTTTGTTTGCTTTGCAAGATAGTTGCCAATGGGAAAGCCTAAAATTAGTATAACGATTCCAATTAATAGATTAATTAAGTGGGCCATAAAAACCAGAGGAAAAAGATATTAATAAATCATTTGATTAAACTTCACGAAACACGCACTCTAGTTCGCCTTCAAGATCAATAGGTTTGCCATCATTTTTTTCCTTAAGCAATTTAAAAACTTTTTCTCCTATGTCATCATATTTCTCGTCCGGAAGATCACTTTTACTTAAGATGAGCTTCATATCCTTAAATCTAGCTTGTTTATTTAGTATATCTTCTTTTACCATTTCGTAAAGATTTAGACTAACACAAGGAAGAGCGTAGTATTGACCACCAGACTCATAGACTAAAATCCTCCACGGCATAAAACAAATTACCCTCAGTTTTATTTAAATTTATATGTGTTATTCTAATATAGGGCTGTTTTTATTAATCATAAACTTTAAAATCCAGCCTGTTTATCTAAAATCATGGCATATGAGAAATTTTTGATAGCGGCTTCGAAACTCGATAAAGCAGGAATCAACATAACAACCCAGCTAAGCCAGTTTGGAGATTTTAAGTTTTATCTTGTTGACGGAGAGATAATCCATACAGAAAGTCTAGACCTTGAAAAAATAAATTCTTTTGATTTCGTAGTCTTTGCATCTAAGCATAAGTCTGAAAGTCGCGAGAAGACACTTTCTGTCCACGCTCCTGGAAATTGGCGCTCTGCCGAGTTTGGCGGTCAACCAGGACACGTATGTAAAAGCTCTGCATTCTTCATGAAACAGATGTTTGAAAAAATGCATGAAAACATGCTGCAATACAATTTGAAAGAATACAAATTGACTCTCGAAGCGACGCATCATGGTCCCTTAATTGACAAGCCATGTGTTTTTGTTGAAATCGGCTCTACAGAAAATGAATGGACAGACAAGCGTATTGGTTTCATTGTCGCAAAGGCAATTTCCGAAACCCTGAAAAACTTTAAGCCAAATCCTTACAATGAAATAGCTGTTGCAATCGGCGGTCCGCACTACTGCCCAAACTTCAATAAAATTCAACTGCGTTCGAATGTTGCGATTTCTCATGTTATTCCCCAATACGCCTTTCCCTTTACAGAAGAAATGATAACCGAAGCCGTGCATAAAACAGAAGAAGAACTCGACTTTGTACTTCTAGATTGGAAAGGGCTTGGAAATGCAGAACAACGCCAGAAAATTATCGAAATTCTCAACAAGCTTTATATAAATTACAAAAAAACAAGCGATGTTGGTAAGTGAAATAGTTCAATAAAATCAAGCAGCTTCTTCTTTAGGCGCAAGGCTATCCAAGAATTCAACTTCTCTGGAAGTAAATTCTGCAAGCAGTTCACTCATTGATTTATGGTCAGGTCCTGGAAGACCAACAGCATTGTTTTGTATCAACGTTTCCAAAGGATTTCTAAGAGTTGTTCCTCTCATTGTGACCCCGCGAAATTCACCGCCCACATATTTTGTGTGCGAAATTAGTACACCATGTACATTAATATCATAATTATAAACTGACATAACAGCTTCTGGTAAATTTTCAGTTATTCCCTTGGCAAGTTCTCTATCGTCGCCTTCATAAAGAACAGCATATCCTTCTTCTACTTTTTCCTTAACAAAATATCTTTCTGCCATGAGATTTTTAAGAAGCCCTAGTTTTTAAATATTTCTATTTGTTACTCTTTTAGAATTAATACTATCTCTTTTTCTTCCACGCAACAAATCCGATAACAATACCATATGCTAGGGTTCCCAGCCCTCCAGCAATAAAACCAAGCAGCGGGGAAAGAGCCAGCCATCCAGGATATCTAAGTTTTTCAAAAACTCTCCAGTTAGAAATAATAAAAAGAGCCCCAACTGCAATCCACCCTAAAATAGGAATTATTAATAGGAATACCCATGCCCAATGAAATCCTCCAAGTTGCAGCCACATTGCTATATTAGCAAACGGAATCCACGCAAGCCAAGGATGCTTATGACCGCGTTTCTTTGCAACAGTATACCATGCCCATGCAAAATAAATGTAGACAGCTATAAGAATAATTAAGGCAAGAATAATAAAAGCCGCAATAGTAGCTCCTAAAGTTGAAGCTAAAACTGTTTGTTGGAAGTCAGGACTACCCCATATATCCCATCTGCTAACATTTGCTAAATCAAAAAAGGTCATTCCAAAAATACGCGAATCCTGTTTATAAAACTTTTTACAAAACTTTATTAATATTCCTTCTTTTTAAGTTCATGGACAAAAAACTCGGAAAGAAAACACCTAAGAAGTTACATACTTTTGATCTTAAAACAAAGGAAAAAATCGAAGAGCTTTTTGGCGACGCGGATCGCCGCCAGAAGAAATATATTTCTTGGCTCTATGAACTTGCAACTCGTGATGAAAAGACAGGACTTTACAACAACAAGTTTTTTGAAAGCATTCTTGGAATGGAAATGGAAAAAGCACAAAGAGGTTATGGAGAACTTTGTTTGTTCATAATAGACATTGATTTTTTCAAGAAAATAAACGACAAATACGGACACATAAAAGCCGATGAACTTCTCAAGCGCTTGGCTTTGGTTTTAAAAAAACAACTTAGAAAATCAGACATTGCCGCAAGATTCGGAGGTGAGGAATTTTTCATTCTCCTTCCAGAAACAAATTTAGAGAAAGCAAAAAAGATAATTTCTCGTTTTCAAGCGTCAATAAAATCAGATAAAACTCTCAAACGTCATGGAATTACTGTTTCCGGCGGTTTGACGCAACATCAAGAAAAAGACACAGAAAAATCCTTCAAGGAACGCGCAGATAAGGCGCTTTACAAGGCAAAAAAAACAGGAAGAAACAGGTTTGTTGTGGTGGAGTAAGATTTTTTCTCACTAAAATAATAGAAACTAATTTATACCTTAAGAAAAAGTCAGTATGGTTTTCGTAATTAAATGTTAAGGCGAGCTTAGAATAAATTAGGATTATTAATAATTAAGCGAGCGAATATATTATTAAATAAAATTAACTAATTTATAACTCTGCTGTTTTCATACACGCCCATTTTTCTTTTTCTTAGTTCTTTGAAGAAAAGTTTAGGCGGCACAATGTCTTCAGGAGAATAACTGCCTGGTTTATTTATAACTTTCTTGAAAATCATTTGTGCCATTATACTCGCAGGCATCCCAGTGTCAATATTGCACCCAGCATCTTCCCAGCCTTTTAATGGCGGAACAATGCATTCCATTAATATTTCCTTATTTTTTCCTAAATGTTTACCTTTTATTAAAACCCAAAGATTTTCTGTTTCCTTGTAACCTTTTGGCATTCTCAATCTTTTAAGTAATTCAGTAAGAAATTCATCTGGCCAAATATCCATGCCTTTAAATTTAACTGGTTTTTTACTTTCAAATCCTAAATCTACCAACTTTTGAATAACTTCCATAGAATGGTCTGGGAAGCCAGCATAAAATTCAATATTCTTTACCCCCTTCTTTTTGCAAAACTTATGAAAAGTATATGTCTCAGGATGATGTCCGACATTGAACTGATTTTCTTTTCCAACCGCCTTATGATAAACCCTAACAATGGAGTCTGTTGGCCTTATTTTCATTACCTTGTGATTGTGCCAATAAGGCGCAATCATTGTAAATTCTTCAAGAATGCTTTCTATTGAAAAAGGAACTACAAACTTTTTTATGTTTGAATCCCAAGCAAAGCCAACCTCAACAGTATCTATCTTATCAAATTTTCCATCAGCATAATTAAGCATCACATTTCCAATTCCAGGCACAGAGCCACACCCTGTTATGTGAATTAACTTACTTTTCTTTAAGGTTTTATTCAAAGCGAGCTGTTTTTTTAACATAGGAATATCAGAACCAAGATCAATTGAATGAACTCCGGCTTTAATACAAGCTTTCAGACAATTTAAATTCCAGTCTCCTTCTGCAGCACAAACAACGACTTTTGCACCTGATCTTTTTATTACCCTAACAGCATTCTCCATATCACTTAAATCAACATACATAAAACCGGTTTTTTTCTTGAATTTCCTTAATAAATGTTCTACTCGACTTTTATCTCTACCGCACATTAAAACAGAGCAGCCGCTTTCAGCCAAATCTCTTGTAACAATTCTGCCCTGCATTCCAGTAGCGCCAATAATACAAAAATCAAATTTCATTTTTCCCTCTTTTACTACTTTTCTCTTTTTATTAATAATAGGACTTAATTTAAAAATATAACTAAGATAGTTTAGGTTTGAAAATACTCATTTAAATGACTCAGTGCAAAAGTTATTCTTTTTCCAAGAATATTTTTTAAGTATTTAGGAACAAAAAATTTTCTGCCTAATTTTGTGAATTCAGATAAATCTTCTACTTTTTTACCTATTATTCTTCTTGCTATATAGTCCCCACAATATGCAGCCCAAGGAAGCCCTGCACAGCCCAAAGCATATTGAATAGATTTATTATTTTTATCATAATCTACAATAGGTTGGAGATCTTGTGTTACGTCAGCTAAGCCAGCCCAGTAATAAGAGAACTTGACATTTTCTAAAAGAGAAACTCTTTTTTTTAATTCATTGATAAATTTTTCTATTATTTTTGAAGAAAAATTTTCAGAAGAATAAGTTGTCCAAAGTCCAGAACCACCAATAATAATTCTGTTGCCAGCTACCGGTCTATAATGCATATAAATTATCCTAGTGTCCCAACACATTAGCTCTTCTTTTGGGTATAAAGCTTCTATTTCATTTTTGCTTAAAGGTTCACTGACCGCCAAATAACTTTGAATGTGATAAATTTTTTTTGAAATCTCTTCATTAAACTCAGCTTTCATTTTATCAATGCAAATCAATATATTTTTTGCGATTATAGAACCAAGACGCGTTCTTGCGGTGTTTCCCTCAATCTTATGGACTTCGCTGTCTTCGTAAATTTTCACGCCTTTTTCCAAAAGCAGGTTTTTCATTTCCTGGCAATATGAAAATGGATTAATTCCATAAGAACCAGGATACTTTAAACCAAGAGTATAATTTTTTACGGGATGAATTTTTTTAAGGTTCCTTTCATCAATCAATTCAAATGGCAAATTTTCTTTTTCTCTAATATTAGCTTCCTCTTTTAACCACTTTTCATGAGACTTTTTAAAGGAGAGATATAGCGAATCCTGTTTTCTAAGATCACAATCAAGGTTATATTTTTTAATCATTTTTAAAATAAGATCAACACCCTTTTTTGGAATTTCGTGAAGTGCCTTGGCTTTTTTTTCTCCATAAACTTTGATAAGTTGATCCACATCTTTTTCACTTTCAGGAGTTAGAAAGCCCGCACTTTTTCCAGAAGAGCCGCCGCCGCAAAATCTTTTTTCAAGAAGAACAACTTCTTTTCCCGCATTAGCTAGGGTTAAGGCAGCATGCAAGCCAGCAAAACCACCTCCAATAACCAAGCATTCAGTTGTAATATTTTTATCAAGAGGCGGGCAATAAGGCGATTTTACTTTAGAAGAGATCTCAAACCAATTTTCATATATCATTTTATCACCTATTTTTATAATACAAATTTAGTAATTAACATATAAAAACTTACCTTCCTTGACGTCTAATAATCAACTCTATCTATAGTTATACTACTTTAACAATTTTAGCATGGTTTTTTATTAACTGACTATTTTTGGCTATTCTCCAAACAAAAATTTCCTCAAAGAATAATTTTTTATTTGCGACTTCTTTAGCTTTAAAACCCAAGCCATTAAAATTTACACTTTCTGAGTGTGAGCTTGTTATTAAAAAAATCTTGCCCTCTTTAGTTAAATGTTTTTTTGCCTGTTTTAGAAACTTAATAATTATCTCATTTCCTTTTTTGCCACCAGTCGTTTCTCTCCTAGAATTTTTCGGTTCTTTTTCATCCAACGGCAAATAAGGCGGATTGAAGACAATGACGTCAAAGCGTTGTCCATCAATTTTGCTGAATAAATTAGATAAAATAACTTTAAACCCTAAACTCCTACAGTATTTTACTGCTTTACTATTAACATCTACTCCTAGTATATTGTCAATTTTAATTCCTGATGATTTAGCAGTCACTAAATTAATTCCGCTTCCAGCTCCCATCTCTAATAATCTCAAATTAGGATTAACCTTTAATAATTTTGGCAATTCTTTTCTTAGAGCTTCAGACATTAAATAAGAATCTTCTGCAGGCTCGTAGATTGGCATTTTAAGAAGTAATCATGACTAAGAATAAACTTCTTGTTCCTCTCCTTTTATGAAGTTCCAATCTAGCTTCAAAAGTTGTTTGACGGCAGGATTATTCGTATTAAGCTTATACAAATCTGATTTTCCAACCCTTCTTGTTTTCATAACAATATTGTTTTTTTCTAACTTATTCCAAAATGTTTGAAGAGTTGAGTAACTAACTCCTGAATTTCTTGCTATTTCTGTTAAAGGATAGTCAAACAATTGATAAGTTATAAGAAAATCTAAAGCCTTCATAATAGGATTATTTCCAAATATTTCAATAAAGATACTTTCGTTTTTCATTATAAATTTTAGCATTTCTCACTTTTAAATGTTTCTATTAATGTTTTTATATTCCAATTATAAGAACATTTAAATATTACTTATGGTTTAATATTTTATGGAATTTAATGATGAGGATAAAATTAAAGCAACTATCCTTTATCATTTAAGAAGAAAAAAAGTTATTGGCGGTGTTCATACCCCCTTTGATACTGTTACAAGAGGTTTTCCTTCTCATTTAGGTAAAGATGTTAAAAAAATAGCTGAAGAGCTAATTAGAAAAGGATACATTATTAAAAAAATAACAAATTATGGTTTGCATATTAGCTTAAATAAAGATAAAATAAAAGAAATTGAAGAATTCATCAAAAAAATTCTTGATTATAGCTTTTGATTTTACATCACAGAAGCTTTCTTTATAACAACCCCTTCCAAAGGTCTATCTTGGCCATCTGTTTCAACTTTGGAAATTTCATCAACAACGTCCATTCCTTCAACAACTTTGCCAAAGACAGGATGTCTTCCATCTAAGAAGTTATTGTCAATAAGATTTATGAAGAACTGGCTTCCTCCAGTATTCGGGCCTGCATTTGCCATTGATATTGTGCCACGGTTATTTTTATCCAACGCGCTTTTTGTAAATTCATCTTTAATTGTGTAACCTGGCCCGCCCATTCCAGTTCCTTTAGGATCTCCGCCTTGAATCATGAATCCTTCAATAACTCTATGAAAAACCACACCGTCGTAAAAACCCTTGGAAACCAGGGTTTTGAAATTTCCTACAGTGATTGGCATTTCATCATATAATTCTATTACAATATCTCCGTGGTTAGTTTCAAGTTTAACTTTAGCTTCCTTTGTTTGCACCATATTATTTATTCCGAATCCGATTAGCAAAACTAAAATAATTGCTGTTATTATAAAGATTGTCTTTTTGTTTGGTTTCATTTTCAGATTTGTTTAGGCATATGAGAAAGAGAAGAAATTTTGGTTAAATAATCTTTCTAAGAATAAAAGCCAACAATACACACAAATAGACAGCTATTTAAGGGGGGCAAATCTAATTTTCGGAGAGAAAAATGAACGAATTTCTTACTTATGCCATCGATAAGAGCAAGAATATTTACTGTTTAAGGGGCATTATAACAAAGAAAAATAAATTAAAAGCGAGTCTTGTATATGTTAATGTAAAAAAGAGTTTAGCAGATAGATACAATCCTAAGGGTGGCTTTTTCTATGCGCGTAGAGTATTAGACACAAAATTGGATAATTCTTATATGGGGGATTTGGATAAAAATACTCGGGCTAAAATAAACAAGTATAAAGTAAAAAATCAGAATGACTTTTTCTTAGAAGTCCCCCTAGTAGAAATAAAAAAAACAATTCCTCCTATGAATCTAAAGAAGAAATATTCATCTTTATCAAAAGAAATAAAAAAATTTGTAGATTTTTTAGAAATCAAAGGAATTCCTAAAAGTAAAATGTTTTTATATGGAACAGAGGTTTTAGGACTAGAAAGACTGGGAAAAAAGAAATACAAATATCCACCAGATTTTGATTTAGCAATTGTTGGTTTGAAATACAGCGAAAAACTTAATCAAATAAAAGACCAAGATTTTGTTAAATATACCGGCTACAAAAGGGATAAGACTATTTATTCTAAATACAAGGGAGATAATAAGTTCTTGCTTGCCAAATATAGATCCAAATCAAAATTAGCATTTATTTTACCAAAAAGAAAGGGTAGGATGATTGATATTAGATTTATAAGAGAATCTCCTAAAAGATACATGATAAAAATTCCACCTGGGCATTCTTCTCTTATTATTAGTGGGAAGGTTTTAGATGATTTAGAAGGCCCAACAATGCCCGCAATATATTCAGTTATTACAAAAAAAGGAAAACCCATCACAGTAATAACCGATATGTTTAGATATCTTGGTGCTGCTTGGAAAGGAGATTATGTCAAAGCCAGAGGATATTTTATACGCAAAAATAACACCCTTTTCGTGACTAAATATGATCATTATATCTCTCCAATAAAAAAGCCATTTTAAAATACGCCCACTGCAGGAATCGAACCTGCGAGCCCCGAAGGGCCGAGATCTTTGCATCCTCTTTTAAGGGAGGGTGATGGTCAGGGAACCGTACTCTCCCAAAGGAGATGGTGCGGAAGAACTTTGGTTCTTCTGCTTAGCAATCTCGTGCAATACCATTATGCGAAGTGGGCATAAATCTATAGAATTCCTAGACATTATAAAGATTTCTTAAAGAAAAAAATAGCAGTGATTGGATTTGAACCAATGATCCCCGGGTTATGGGCCCGGTGAGGACTCCAAGCTCCTCCACACTGCTATACTATTGCTCTAACGAAATTTACTTATAAAGCTTTCTTTTGTAAAAAATGATTCCTAGTCGTATAATCTTGATAAATGTTGTCTTTTCTAAATTAACAAGATAGTATAAATATTGAATAAAATTAGAGGCCATGTAATGGGTACCATAAATAAAGAGGTTGCAGAATGTGTTGGATTATGGCTAGCTGAAGGAGATAATAAATCTGCACGGGAACTCACATTTACAAATAATTGTTGGGAACTCATAGAATTTTTCAATACAAATATGAAAAAATTATTTAGGGAATTTAAATATAATAAAAGAATTTATGTATACACCCCTGATGGTTCAAGGCCAGAGATACAATTAAAAGATTGTCAAATAAACTATTATACTCATAAAAGAGCCACAAAACCTTATTTTATATTCAAAATTGCCTCAGTAGAGATAGTTAGAAAATGGAAAGAGATAGTTGAAAGTTTATTAAATAAAAATGAATTTTATCCTTCTATTCTTAGAGGTTTTTTTGCAGGAGAAGGGAATATACATGAAGGAAAAAGAAGTGTAAGGGTAATAAGGATATCGCAAAAAGAAAGAAAAAAATTTATCGACGAAATTTTAGACTCTTTAAGTTTGAAATATAACTTTACAAAAAATAATAGAATGTATAACTTATCAAATAAGAGAAATTGGGACATTTTTGCTAAGCACAAGCTCGCGAATTTACATCCTAAGAAGAAAGATAAGTTCTGGAGACTTTATAACAGCTATAAACAAGAACATTATGACAAGTTTTATCTAAAAAATAAGATATTGGAATTATCTAAAGATCCTCTTACTACTAAACTACTTTCGAGTACCCTTAACAGATCCGAGGCCAGGATTTGTGAGGTGCTAATCGATCTGAAAAAAGAGAATAAGATAAAAAATTATCGGGTGGGAAGCGTTAGCTATTGGATTTCCGATAAAGATTTGATTATCATCTCAAAACTTAAAAAGGACTATCTCTTATTTTCAGATAGGCCAAAACAAACTTCAGAATTTGCAAAAAAATTTAACGTAAGCTGGAAATCTTCCTTCAAAAGGCTTAAGGAACTTGAAAAATTAAATTTGGTAATAATAGACAATACAGGAAAATGGATAAAAACTCAAAAACCCAAGGCAATACTCGCAATTTAATAATGGGCCTAGATGATTCGGGAAGAGGTCCTGTTTTAGGTCCAATGATCCTTGCTGGATGTCTCATTGACACAGAAACAGAAAAAGAGTTCAAACGTCTTGGCGTTAGAGACAGCAAACAACTATCACAAAAAAGAAGAGAATTTCTAGAAGAAATAATAAAAGAAAAAGCAATTAGTTTTGAGGTCATTGTTGTAAGTCCTGAAGAAATAGACACGAGTAATAAAGAAGGAATAAAACTGAATGAAGTCGAAGCTTTGGCCATGGCAAAAATAATAAATAAACTAAATTTTTCCGAGAACACAAGTGGTGCAAAAATAAAAGTAATCGTTGACTGTCCTTCGAATTCTATAATTAAATGGTGTGATTTCCTCAAGATGCATATAAAAAATCTTTCAAACCTTGAAATATCATGCGAGCACAAAGCAGACATAAATCATATATCTGTTTCTGCGGCCTCTATCCTTGCCAAAACCCAAAGAGAAAAAGAAATGGAAAAACTAAAGAAAGAATACGGGCCGGAAATTGGCTCTGGCTACGGTGCAGATCCAGTCACAAAGAAATTTCTTGCGAAAAATGCTAGCAATAAAAAACATCAAAAAATCTTCAGAAAAACATGGTCAAACTGGAAACAGGCAAATAACAATATGGGCCAGAAAAAATTGATTTAAATTCTATTAAAATTTATATTAAATATGAAAAAAGCCGGCATTTTTGAACCATAGTTTCATAAATTACATTATTGCTGTCTTTTTACTTTAAAAACCCCAAAATTTCATCAATAAAAACCTTTTAAAGAATTCCCGAATTCTTTAAAAATAGTCTTTGGCTAATTTTTACAATGAGTTATATAAAAAAAGTGGTGATGCACGGCTTCAAAAGTTTCCCAAGGAAGACAGAGGTTCCATTCACACCAGGAATCAATGTAATTTTCGGCCCAAATGGCTCCGGAAAAAGCAATATTTCTGATGCACTTTGTTTTGTTTTAGGAAGGTTAAGCATCAAGTCTATGCGCGCGGCAAAAGCAGAAAATCTTATTTTCTTAGGAACAAAAGAAGCATCTCCGGCAAAAGAAGCCTCTGTGGAAATGGTTTTTGACAACACCCGGAAGATATTTTCCACAGAAGGAGACGAATTGGTAATAAAGAGAATAGTAAGAAAAACTGGGCAAAGTGTTTACAAAATAAATGGCGAAACCAAAACAAGGCAGGAAGTCCTTTCCTTGCTCGCCCAAGCTGGAATAGACCCAAACGGATTTAACATAATTCTTCAGGGAGAAATACAAAATTTTGTAAGAATGCAGCCTGAAGAAAGAAAAAAAATAATAGAAGAAGTTTCTGGTATTTCAATCTATGAATCAAGAAAAGAAAAATCCATGCATGAGCTGGAAAAAACAGAAGAAAGGCTGAAAGAAGTAAGTTCAATTCTTCGCGAAAGAACTGCTTACCTTAACAATCTTGAAAAGGAGCGCCAACAAGCTTTGAGATATAAAAAACTTGAAGCAGATGTTAAAAAGTTAAAGGCAAGCATAATAAATCATGACTTATTAAGAAAAAAGAAACAGGCAGAAAAAGTAAATTCAGATATAGAAAATGAGAAAAAAGAGACTGAAAGGCTAAAAAAAGCAATAAACGAGATAGAAGCCAAAATAAGTGGTTATAAATTAAAGGTGGAAGAAATTAATTCTAATATACAGAAATCAACTGGCTTGGAGCAGGAAAAGCTTAACCACGAGATAGCTAATTTAAGAGCCGAACTTGCCGGGATAGATGTGAATTTGAAAAATCAGGAAACCCGTTTGCTAAACCTATCCAAACAGAAACAAGACACGCAAGAAACATTAAAAGAAAATGAAACCTCTCTCAAAGAGCTTAAAAATGAGCCGGTAACAGAAGAAAAGAAAAAAAGAGAAATTCAAGAGAAAAAGAAATTGTTCGAAAAAATTGAGGAACAAAGAAAAAGATTTTATATGCTAAAATCAGAGTTAAATTCTGTAAAAGAAAGAATCCAGGATAAAACCAACCTTGTCCAGAATTATGATAGTGAATCGAGCTTCCTTCTAAAACAGATAGAAGCAATTTCTTTAGGAGTTTCTGACCTAAAGACAAACCACTCAAAGCTTGATAAATTAAATGAGTATTTTTCACAGCTTAAAGTTTCCCTGAACAAAAAATCAAAAAGGCGCGTGGAGCTAGAGAAAAAAATACTGTTAAACAAAACAGAAATAGAAAACCAGAAGAAAATGATAGAAAAAATCTCAAAACTTGACATATGCCCTGTATGCAAAAGCAAGGTAACAAAGGAGCACCTTGAAGAAATTAGGGCTGAAACTTTGCCAAAGACAGAATCATTGAAAGAGGAGATAAATTCTTATTCTGCCGAGCTGAACGCTTTGTTGAAAGACTATGAAAATTCTATAATAGAAGCAGAGCAGACAAAGGAAAAAATTTCAAAGACAGAATCCGACATTAACAAAATTTATAGCATAGAAGAAAAGAAATCCCAAATTAAAAGCCTCCATGAAAAGTCAGAAAGAACCAAGGCAGAGATTTCTCTTTTAGCTAAAAAAATAGAATCTCTTGAAAAATACCTTAGAGAAAATTCAAATATAGATGAAAAATACGAATCTTTGAACCTTGAAATCCAGGATATATCTCTCAGAACAAGAGAGACAGTGCAGCCAGAAACAGGGTTTAAAGCCAGAGAGCTTGAAAGGTTTAGGATTTCTTTAAAACAATTATTAAGGGAAGAGCAGGATGTAAAGGACGAGCTCGTTAACACCAAAAAAATTTTTGATGAAAAGCAGAGAATCCTTGCCGAAAAAAGACGCCAGGAAGAAGAATTAAATAAAAAATTCCACAAATTAATCTCAGAACGTGAAGAATTAAGCAAAAAGATAAGAGACGATGAATCTGAAACCTTTTCTAAACAGCATAATCTAAGAGCGACAGAAGAAAAGATGAATGAGATGAAAATTGAAAAGGCAAGGGTTGATGCAGAAGCTGAAAATCTTCAGACAGAAATGCTTTCATTTTCTGACATAGAAACAATTTCCGGCAACCGAGATATGTTAATCGAAAGACTTGGAAGAGTCCAAGAAGAATTTTCAAGAACAGGCACAGTAAATCTTAGGTCTTTAGAAGTTTACGATTCTATAAAAAAAGAATATGATAGCATAAAAGAAAAGTCAGAAATTATTATAAAAGAAAAAGAAAACATCTTAAAAGTTATCAATGAGATAGATGTGAAAAAGAAAAAAGTCTTTTCACAAACCTTGAAAAAACTAAATGAGCTTTTCTCAAGAAACTTCTCAGAGTTGAGCACAAAAGGGCATGTTTTCCTTGAAGTGGAAAAGCCGGAAACGTCCGAAGAATCCCCGGAGGAAAATTCAGGCGTTAAAATAATTGTAAAAACAGGGCACGGAAAATATTTCGATGTTCGCTCTTTGTCAGGAGGAGAACAAACACTCGTTGCCCTTTCCTTAATTTTTGCGATTCAGGAATACCGCCCATATTATTTTTATATCCTTGATGAGATTGATGCCGCGCTTGACAAAAGAAATTCAGAAAGGCTTGCCGGTTTGCTGAATAAATATATGCAAAATGGACAGTATATAATCATCACGCACAACGATGAAGTCATTCAAAGAGCGACAAATTTATATGGCGTGAGTATGCATGATGGTATAAGTAAAATAATTAGTTTGAAGGTGTAAAATGAAGATTATTTCCTGGAATGTGGCTGGATTAAGATCTTGTTTCAGTAAAGGTCTTTTGGATTTCATGAAGAAAGAAGGCGCAGATGTTTATTGTTTTCAGGAAGTGAAATGCCAAGCAAATCAATTTCCACATGAACTTAGCGGATTAAAAGGCTATGAAGCATTTCATTCTTTTGCTCAGAAAAAAGGGTATAGTGGTGTCTCTGTTTACACAAAAATCAAACCTATTAATGTCATATCTGGAATTGGTAATGATCTTTTTGATTTTGAAGGCCGCACGATTACACTGGAATTTGGAAATTTCTTTTTAGTTAATGCATATTTTCCTCACTCTCACAGAGAACTGAAAAGATTAAGCTTTAAATTAGGTTTTAATAAACATTTTTTGAAATTCTGCAAAAAACTTGAAAAAATCAAGCCAGTTGTTATAGCCTCCGACTTTAATGTTGCTCATAAAGAAATTGACCTTAGAAATCCTAAGCAAAACCTAAAAAATGCCGGTTTCACAAAAGAAGAAAGAGAATGGTTTGATTTGTTCTTAAAAGAAGGATTTATAGACACCTTTAGAGAGTTTACTCAAGAACCAGGACATTATACTTGGTGGACTTATCGAAATAACGCCAGACAAAGAAACATTGGTTGGCGTGTTGATTACTTTATAATAAGCACGAAGTTAAAAAGCAAATTGAAAAAGAGTACCATACTTAAAGATGTGCTTGGATCTGATCATGCCCCAATATCTCTAGAGATTGATTAGTTTCTCAACATATATAAATTCCAGGCACTTTGTTTTTATATGGACAAGCTCCAGCTTCTTCAAAGCCTTAAACAAAAGAATTTTCCCGAAGAAGTAATAGAAGCCTTTTCTGAAGTTAAAAGAGAAGACTTTATCTCTGAAGACCTTACTGAAAAAGCCTATGATGACACTCCTCTGCCGATTGGACAAGGGCAAACAATCTCGCAACCACACACTATTGCGATAATGCTCTCTGAGTTAAATATCAAAAAAGGGCAAAAAGTCCTCGAAATAGGTTCTGGTTCTGGATATGCCCTTGCTCTGCTTTCTGAGCTTGTTGGAAAAGGCAGTTCGTCTAAGCGTAGCCGAACCGAAGGAAAGGTTTTTGGCATAGAAATAATTCCTGAACTAGTTAAAATGTCAAAAAAAAATTTAAGAAATTACAAGAACGTTAAAGTATTCAATCAAAGCGGCTCTGACGGCTTTCCCGAAAAAGCGCCGTTTGACAGAATTCTCATAAGCGCCGCGATACACGAAATTCCCGAAAAATTAATGGCACAGCTGAAAGTTGGAGGGGTTTTAGTCGCGCCTAAAGGCTCTCGTTTTGAACAACAAATTATCACAATAAAAAGAATTTCAGAAACAGAATTTATGATAAAAAAGCTTCCCGGGTTTTTTATTTTTGTGCCGTTTGTTGAGTAAGAAGAAAGTTAAGTAATATTGGCCCAGCTAAACCAATTAAAAATATAAAAATAATAAAAAAGAAAAAATAAAAAGAAAAAATTTAGTAATAACTTTCGCCGAACTCTTCTTTCTCAGGTTTCTTTCCAATCAGGACAATCAAAACTACAAGCAATATAACGAAAATTATTGCAAGTATGACTGTCAAAACAACGATTGGACTTGAAGCGCTTCTTCCTTGTGTAGTTGTGCTAAAGTTTACTGTGTCTACAAGTGTTCCGTCTGCAGTGAAAACATTCACAGAATAAACCTGTGTTCCTTCTACAGATGATACTGCGCTAACAGTTACTGCCTTGCTTGATCCAGCAGGAACAGCAACCAAACTATCGCTAACACTTACTGACAAAGTGCCTGTTGATTCAGGAATTAATCTGTATACAACTACCTCATTTGTCGGATTGACAATAAGCAATTGATTTCCAGACACAATAAAGTTTCCTGAAGAAAAGGCGTTCTTCACAACAAGCTGAGCACTCTCGCTTGAGGTAGTATCTTCATTCTCTACCATTACATCAAGTGTGTAAGTTCCTGACTTAGCATCATATGGAGCCTGAAGGAAAAGTCTTCCATTCACAGTATCTTCGTCGTCTTCATTACATTTTCTGTTAATGTTGACGCCGTAGTTTTCCACAGCTGTATCGTCATCGTCACACTCAAGAGCAACTAGCTCACCGAAGAAAGCTGTTCTTTCGACGCCCAAAGCAGATATTTTTGCAGTTACAAACACATCATCTAGGTCGTTATAACCCGTATTCTTCAAAACAACATCAACCGGGAATGTTTCCCCAGCCTTTACTGTTTGAGGAACGCTAACAGATACTATGTTTGCATTGAAAGACTCTCTCTGAATCCTTAAGGTATAACTTGCTTCTGTTCTGAAACCATCTCCGCTTACTTCAACGTTAACGGTTGCAAAATCACTAAGTGAATCCTTAAGATCGAAAGGAACTTCAAGCCTCAATGTTCTTGTATATTCCCTTCCAGATTCAACATCAAAAGATCTTGTCTCTGCTTTAACATCTTTTTTGTCCCCTTCAATTTCCACTTCTACTGTAACGTCAGAAGCGTTAACCAAAGAACTGAACTCTACTCTAACATCAACTGAGTCACCTACAACAAGAGCAGGATCACTGTTGACATTAAGTCCGTCAACTTCAACACTTGAAAGAGTTGCAAGCTGAGCAGCACTAACAGTAGCTACTAGGAACAAAACACTTAAAAGCATCACGAAAGAAACCAAAAGTTTCTTTGTATTCATTTTGTATCTCATGTAATTTATTTGGAAAAAGGAAACAAAGTTTCCTAATTTTTTACTATTTCTAAACACTAATAGTTCTTTATAAACTTTACGGTGATGTTGTAATTATCCAGTTACACTAGTACTAAGTGTTAGTAACAAAAAGTGAAAGATTTTTTGCTTCCCAATAAATCTAAAAACTCAATAATTTTATCTTTGTGTCCGTCGTCGTGAAATTCTTAGCAACTATAATTTTTATACCCGTTTCTTCTGCATCGCTTATTATCATGTTGTTTGCAGTGCCATCAATGACTATCGCAAATGTTTTTCTCCCAGATTTTTTTAATGTTCCAGAAAGACTTTTCACTGAAACGCTCTTTATCTCTTCAAAAGAATCATCAATCAAAATTGCTTTTCCAGTTCCTTTGTTTTTGTTAAAAATTTTCTTTAGTTTTTCAATAGATTCATCATTAATATCTGACTCTTCTTTCATTTCAGGTTCTTTAGAACTCTTCTGGGAGAAAGCAGAACCAGATGCCCTGCTTGAATACTCCCCAGTTTGGCCAAGCCTGGACGAGCTCTCCCTAGAAGAATTTAGATATTCTCCAACAGACATTTTTCTTCTCAAAGTCATGAGAATTTCTTTGCCTTGAAGTTCCTCAACTTCTTTTCCATCTGGCGCAACAACAACATACTTTATGCGGGCATTGTCTAGAACGTTTTGAATAATGAGTTTACCGCCACGATCCCCATCAACAAAAAGAGTTATGTCTTTTTCCTGGCTGAGTTTCTTTACCCCCTCAGGCAGCTTTGTTCCATTCATTGCTATAACGTTTTTTATCCCAGCTCTCAGTAAATTCAAAACATCAGCGCGTCCTTCAACAACAATCAATTCCTGCTCTGAAAGATCCCCATAAGGAAGTTTTTCCTCTCCATACTCTTTAACATCAGAGGTTCTTGCAGAATCTTTGATTGTCTTAGAAATTTCCCTAGAATCTGTCTGCCCGCTGATTTCTACCATTAACTTTTTAGCACGCTCAATGATATAATCCCTCTTGCTGCCACGAACATCTTCAATTCTTTCAACCTCAATTTGCGCGTCACATGGACCTATTTTTTCAATTGTCTCAATAGCAGCAGCAATCAAAGTTGTCTCTGATTGGTCCAAGGCAGTTGGAACTTTAATCACTCCAGATGTAATCTTATCTTTTCTTTCTAATTCAACTTCAATTCTTCCTATTTTTCCTTCTTTCTGGAGTTCTCTCATTTCTAAATCCGAGCCAAGAAGTCCTTCTGTTTGCCCGAAGATAGCTCCGATTACGTCCGGCTTTTCCAAAGCGCCTTCTACTCTAAAATTCGCATAAATCATGTATTTTATAGATACTGGACTTATTTTTGCCATTTTGTTTTTTACTCCTATGTTTTTATTTAATTATATAGAAAAATATTGAAATCTTTTGCGTAGTTTCTAAAATAAATTCAACTACATGAATCTTTTACATTACTTTCTCAAAAAGGGAAAGTCAATGAAAGTGAACGTGAATGTGATTATTCGGTATAATCTCAGTACTTTTCTACACGAAAAGTACGATTATGGGGTTTTTAAGATTTTGGGTTCCAAAATCTTACTACCTATGGCTTCCTCTCCAACGAATGCAATTCCTTTCTTCAGATGCGTTTCACAAAGAAACCATCGCAGAAAGCATTATTTTCTTTCAAGAGAGTGTAACTCCTTTCTTCTTCCTAGGTTTTCATATAAAACCTTGAGTTTTTCTCTTATTTCAGCTCTTTCTGATTCAGTTATCCTCATTTCCAAAAGCTTCTCGTAAATTTGCATTGCATTCGTTCTTTTCATGTTTTTTTCAAATATATCTGCTTGCGTTTTGTAAAGCCTTAGCGTCTGCTGGTAGATTTCTTCTCTTTGCACAGAATTCGCATCTGACATTGCTTTTTTCATTGCTTCTTCACTGCCAACAACATCACCGCCTTTAACATATGTCTCAACGCTTTTCATATGGTGCTTGATTTTCTCAACGAAAGTTATTGAAAGACCTGCCATGTTATCATACATTTTCGCGGCTTCCTTAAACATGTTAATTTTCTCATATGTTTCCCCGAGTTTGAGATAAACAAATTTCTTCATGTCCATTGTCAAAGGCTCTTTCAGAAATCTAGTAAGCCAGTCTATTTGGACATAAGTTCCTTTTTCCGCAATTTCTTTTTCAATCTCGCTTTTCGTCATCCCTGCTTTTAACATATGAAAATAAAACAAGACTTCTTTTTAAGGATTATTGTTGAAGAAATTATTTAATGGCCTAAAGTAAACCAGAGAAACTAGGGGGCAGGAAATTACATTTTGGAAAAAACAATGAGCCCAATACCTATAATAACTATGGCAATGCCAAGAATTTGTAAACCAGAAACCGACTCTTTGAAAATGAGCCAACCAGTTAATGAAGCTAGAGCGATAGTGCCGCCGTAAATCAGAGGAACAACATATGGTAAACCACCTTTTTCAAAAATCTTTATTAGTAAAATAGAAAACAATGCAATCGCGATACCAGCAAGTATAGAATAAATTATTCCAGAGCCCGTTGTCGCAATCAATTTTACACCTTTTGAAAATTTATAGAACACATAAATGATCAACGGAAGTATGGCACCCAATCCATTAAAAATAACAGAACCTAAATTTGCGTCGATTCCTTTGCTCGCCTTTGAAACGAAAATATCAAAAAGAGTATATAGGATTGTCGCGATAATAATTAGTATTATGAGAGACATAAATAAAGTAGAATGGCAGGATATTTAAAATTATTGTTAGAGAATTTGTTTAAATATCTTTCTAAGTTTTTAGTTACTATGGTTTTTAAGAATTATTGTTGAAGATTTTGATGTCTTACTGCAAATTAGCTTTAAAACCAGCACAGATTTTCTTTGAAAATCGCCGAATGCAAAGCATTCGGTTCGTGCTGGTTTTGTATAAAAATTAATTAATAGAAAGCTGATATTTATTAGAATTATTCTCTTTTATATTTACCTACACCATACTTTTTATCTTGCTCATCCATTTTTCTTAAACTTTCTTGAATTCTGTACCTAATGCCATCTATTTGAACTCCTAAAAAACTTAAAGCGCTACTTATTAGCAGATAATCTTCGTCTTTAATCTCTTCATCTAGTGCCATTTTTTTCTCTTCAGAATTCTTAGGCGATTCTTTACCATCACCTTAAAATCAACCCTTCTTTTTCACAATCTCGTTGCAGATTCCGGCAGCAACTGTTGCGCCGGCGTCTCTTACTGCAAACCTGCTCATGTAAGGATTCTCTTTCTGAGTTTCAAGGCAAAGATTTCCCTGCGGCTTGATTCTTACTTTTGCAGAATCTCCGTTTTTTAAGAAATCAGGATTTTTCTTAATTACTTCTCCTGTTCTTGGGTCAATCTGTTCAATCAATTCAACAAACTGGCATGGAACCTGAGCTGTGTGAACATGGAACACTGGTGTGTAACCTTTAGCCAAAACAGTAGGATGATTTATAACAGTGATTGTTGCAATAAATTCTTCAACAATGTTTGAGGGTCTTGCTGCCTCGCATATAACATCGCCACGTGCTATATCTTTTTTTCCAACACCCCTAATGTTTATTCCAACATTGTCACCAGCAAGAGCTTCAGGAATAGTTTCATGATGCATCTCTATTGTCTTAACCTCGCCAGTAATTCCTGTTCCTGTTCTTCCAGGAAGCACTATGACTTTTTGTCCGACTTTCATAATTCCTGTTTCAATTTTCCCAACAGGCACTGTTCCAATTCCTGTAATTTCATAGACATCCTGAACAGGCATTCTCATTGGCAAGTCAGTAGGAAGCTTTGGTTCAGGGAACTGATCAAATTGCTCAAGAACTGTTGCCCCTTTATACCATGGCATGTTCTCAGATTTCTTTACAACATTATCTCCCTTTAATCCAGAGCATGCGATGAATGGAGTAGTCTCAAGCTTTATTCCCACGCCTTGCAGTAATTTTCCAACTTCTTCTTTAACTTTGTTGAATTTATCTTCTTTGTACTCTACAGCGTCCATCTTGTTGATTATGACAGCGACGTTTTTTACACCCATTGTTCTAAGAAGCCAAAGGTGTTCTGTAGTTTGTGGCTGAACTCCGGCAGGAGCAGCAATAACGAGGAAAGCGGCATCTGCTTGGCTTGCTCCTGTAATCATGTTTTTAACGAAGTCCCTGTGTCCAGGCGCATCAATGATTGTGATTTGGAATTTCTGTGTTAATATTTTTCTGTAAGCAAGATCTATTGTCACGCCACGCTCTCTTTCTTCCTTAATTTTGTCCATGACGTAAGCGAACTCAAAACCAATTTTTCCGTGCTTTTCAGCTTCCTGTTTTAATTTTGCCATTTCCTGCTCAGAAACAGCGCCGGTGTCGAAAAGCATTCTTCCTACGACTGTCGATTTTCCTGCATCGACGTGCCCGACGAAAACAACATTCATGTTTGGTTTTTCTTTTGCCATGTTAACTTGAAAAATTCTTATAAGAATTTTCTGATAATGATTAATGAAAATTTAGGTTTAAAAACTTTTTGTTTAAGGACTTAAGAAAGATTTTGTTTTTATTCTAATGATTAGCTCTTTGTAAAAACTTATTATCTGGATCTCTTACAGGGTCTTCTTTTGTTGAAAAATATACCTCAAAATCTGGAGTAAGCCATAACGCATCATAATTTTGACTGTTTATTACAACTTCCAAAGGATTTAATAATTTTTCAAGAGAGTCTCCAAATTGTCCAATATCTTTTAAGGGTTTCCAGTCATCATCTAAATAAGATTTTTCATCATAACCTGGATATATAATTCCTTTATCATCTATAGTAATGAAACCTAATGGCACCCAAGCATCTGGTTCAGGAGGCCTCATAAAAAAATGAGTTATTTTTCTTCTTTCAAAATCCATCAAATTTTAGAAAAAACATACTTTATAAATTCTTACTGATTCTCCGCCAATCCCTTTCTTGTTCTTATCTTTCTTATAACCTCAGCCTGGATGCTTGCAGGTGTTTTTTCAAACATCTGGTCTGCTAAAGCACTCGTGCCACGTCCTTCTGTGGCAGAACGTAAGTCAGAACTCCAGCCGATCATTTCTGCAACAGGAAGTTTTGTTTTCATTTCAGTTCCAGATGCATCTTGCTTTACTTCTAACATTTGTCCTCTCTTTCCGCCGACGAGTTTTGTAACAGCGCTTAGGAATTTGTCAGGCATTTCAATAACATGAATCTGCATTGGCTCTAAGAGTGCAGGGTTTGCCTTTCTCATTGCTTCGTGAATTGCTTCTCTGACTGCAGGATAAACCTGAGCAGGGCCACGATGGATAGCATCTTCATGTAGTCTTGTATCGTCAAGAGAAACTTTCATTTTTATGCAGGGTTCTCTAGCCAAGGGCCCCTGATCGACGACCATCTCGAAAGCGTCAAGAACCATTTCAATTACTTCCCCAATATGAACTTCACCACGAGTGTCATCCATGAAAATATTTCCTTTGTAAACATCTCTGACATTTCTTATTGAATCTCCTGTCCAGCCGAGTTTAGAAAGAACGCTTGCGAGCTCATCGCTTTTTTTCTTTACCCTTCCTTCGTGCAGCTCTCCGCTTTTTATTGCGTTGTAAATTTCATCTTCCAATGGCTCAACTTTTATGTAAAAACTATTGTGCTTATTCGGGCTACGTCCTTCTACAACAGGAGATTCTTTTCCTATGGTTTCTCTGTAAACTATGATTGGCTCTGAAGTTTTCACATCAAGGCCTTTCTCTGTCTTAATTCTGTTTTCAATAATTTCAAGATGAAGTTCTCCCATACCAGACATAAGAGACTCGCCCGTTTGTTCATTAATCTCTATTTTTATTGAAGGGTCTTCTTTTGCAACTTTTTTAAGAATTTCGACGAGTTTTGGAAGATCGCTCGTTTTTTTGACTTCAATGGCTTTAGTGATGACTGGTTCGAAAATATGTTTTAGTTCTTCGAAGGGAGTTTCTGGTTCAAGGGTTATTGTTTCCCCGGCTTCTCCGGTAACTCCAGATATTGCCAAAACATTTCCTGAACCGATTTCATCTATCTGTTCTGGTTTTATTCCGTTATAAATAAAAAGCTGCTGTATTCTTTGTTTTTGTTTTGCAAGATTAAGATAAACTTCTGTTCCTGTTTTTAACGTGCCCGAGAATAATCTTCCGGCTGAAATTTCCTTTCCACTTTTTGGCTCGATGACAATTCTTGTAATTACAAAAGCAATTTTTCCCTTTGGGTCACAGTTAATCAAGCTTTTTCCTAATTCAGAATCTATTTCTCCGTGCCAGATTTTTGGAATTCTGTACTTCTGCGCTTCCAATGGATTTGGAAGATGTTTTACTACCATATCTAAAAGAACTTCGTATAAAGGAGCGTTTTTCCAAACCCATTCTTTTTTCTCTTTCTCTTCCATTTCATAAAGCTTGAATATATCTTTGAAAGTTATTGCTTTTTTCTGCATGAAAGGAACAGAGAGTGCCCAGTTTTCTCTCGCAGAGCCAAAAGCAACACTGCCATCTTTTATGTCAACAGCCCACTTGTCCTTGAATTCCTGATCTGCAATTTTTTTTATCAAATCATTAAATTCATGGAAAATATCTATGAATCTTTGCTGCATTTGCTCTGGAGTAAGCTTCAGTTCCTTAATCAATCTGTCAACTTTATTGATGAACAAAACAGGCTTGACTCTTTCTCTTAATGCCTGCTTGATTACTGTTTCTGTTTGAGGCATTATCCCCTCGACAGCACAGACAAGAACAACAGTTCCATCAATAGCTCTCATCGCCCTCGTTACATTTCCGCCAAAGTCCACATGACCTGGCGTGTCGATAAGATTGATTAAATATTCTTTACCGTGAAAATCGTGGACCATAGAAACATTTGCAGCATCGACAGTCAGCAGCCTTTCCTGCTCGTCGGCGTGCTGCCATGTCGTCATTCCTGCTTCCAAGCTTCCGGCAAATTTCTCGGCCATGTGTCCAGACGCTGCAAGAAGATTATCTGTCAGGGCCGTTTTTCCGTGATGTATGTGCGCACTGGTTGCAATATTACGAATATGCTTCTGGTCGCTGCTAATTCTTTTTATCTTCAAAAATTGTGTTTCTTTTTCTGCCATGGTAAGACACCTACGGTTTCTTGACCGTCAACTTCCCTTACGAGAAGAATAGTTAAGGAAGAAAAAAATTGTTTTTAAAGTTGTTGGTGAGAAAACTTATTCACGAATGAACTTATTTTATCTATTCTAATGCCTTTCTTTCCAACTCATTAGCTATGTTTTTTATATCACGTCTAAATAGTGGGTCTCTTAGAACATCTCTTATCATGGCATGGGGTAAACTCCCTAAAAATCCAACTAATTTTTTCGCTTCTTTAGAAGGGTTATAAGCACTATTCGGTCTAGCAATCAATTCAATTCCAGTCCCGTATACTTTTTCTTGGCCAGTTGGAAGATAAATTTCAGTTACTTTCATGCAAAAAAATAGGAACACTCATTTATAAGAATTATTGTTGTGAATCATCGCGCGCTGTCCGCCTGTTTCTCAGATTCATTTTTTTTCTTCATGGCGAAACTTTCCTGGTTTTTATCAGCTGCGAGCATGATTTCTTCTGCAAGAGTTTGTGAAACATTTTTTTTCTTGCCAAAGGCTTTCTCAGAAGCCCCATGTACAATATGTTTTAAGGCAAGACTAACACGCCTCAAAGGAGACACATCAACTGCCTGAGGGTATCTTGCTCCACCATATTCTATGACTGTTATTTCATCTCTAGGCGCAGCATTTTCAACTGCTCTTACAAGAACCGCAATAGGATTCTCTCCGGTTTTCTTTTCGATGGTTTCAAAAGCTTCTAAAATAATTCCCGCGTTTCTTGTGTATTTTCCTGTTGCCGACCCTAAAATAATTCTGTGCTTCTTGCCACGATGGCCCGCAACAGCAAATTTATTTATGAGTCTTTCAACAAGATTAACTTTTATCTGCCCAAATTTTTGGAAATTTCTTCCATGGCTTTTCAATGCTAATTTAGGATGCAAGTTTATAACATTTCTTAGCCCTTGATCTTGAATGGTAATTCCGCTTACATCATATTTGTCAAAAATCTTGAATAACATTTGTTCTGTCATTTGGCACTCCTGTGACGCGAATTTCCTGTTCGCGGAACCTTTTGACGAATGAATGAAAATCTTTGATTTGCTTCCATTTTAAACTCTATGCACCTCAAAATCATGATTTCTTTGATACAACGCTCTTTTAATGCGATTTTTTTCAAAATTAGTCATTAGCCCAGTAATTATTGCTGTGGGCACAATCCCAAGATTTAAATTTTCTTTTAATATTCTTCCTTGAACCGAATCGTCAGGGTGCCATTCAACCAATGAAAGTTTTTCTAGTCCTGGAAAATACTTCACTTTTCCGTTATTTACATAAAATCTGTACTGTCTGATTGGTGCCATTTTATCTTCTACCCTTCAGATGCGTTTTTGCAAAAAAACCATCGCGGGTTGTATTATTTAAAATTTTTATAATCATCTTCTACCCTTCTCGATTTTGCCGAGCCACAATAAATGCAGCGGCTGATCATTTACTTGAATAACCTGAAACCTGACACCAGGAATGTCTCCCTTTGTTCTTCCCTGCTTTCCGCCGATTCTTTCAATTAAAACCTCGTCGTGCTCATCGATAAACTTTTGAGCCAGGTTTCCAGGAATGAAAGCAGTGACTACCTTGCTATTTTTTGTTAACTGAACTTTGCAGCATTTTCTCATCGCAGAGTTTGGCTGTTTTGCCTCTTTCTGAACTTTTTGAAGCACAATTCCCTTTGCTTGGTTTGCTCCTTCAAGAGGATCTGATTTAGCATAAAGATTTAGAGTTTTCACTTTATATTTTCTATCTTTCCATCTAAATTTCTTTCTGTTTTTCTGCAGTTTTAAAGCGTTTTTTAATCCCATTTTGTATAGAATAATTAATTAGAAATTGGTTTATAAAGTTTCTGTAGGAACTTGCGTCGAATGTAATTAATAAAAATCTTCATTTAAACAAAACTTTCTAAGATAAGCCCTAATAAAACCCATCGTTAATTCCCTTGGATGATTGGCTTTAATTTTGTAGCTTCCATAAAAAGTTGGTTTGTGAGTCTCTGTAAACTTCTCTCCTTGTAAAGGATGTAATCCCAATGCTGTTAAGAAGCTTTTGTCATTATCTTCACGCATTTTTGGAAAAGTTATATCTAAACTATCGCAAATATCCTTAGTACCTTCTCTTTGCATTCTAACAACAAAAAAAGGTTCTATATTTAAACTCAAACAAAGAGTAGGCTTTACTCCCTCTAATTCCGTATTTATTTCATGTACTAAAAATGGCTTTATTCTTTTTTCAATACCTTTGTTAATATCATAAACTGCGAAATATAATGATTTTGGCCATCTATGTAATCTAAGATTTTCAATATAACTTTCATCCGTAACTTCTCTTATAGAGTTCCAAGGGCTATGCTGTTCCTCTATCTCTTTTAAAATAGCATCATGTGAAATTTCTTTTCTTCTGCCCACAGCTCTATTTTTATTATAAACCTCAACCATTCTTTGAGAACTTAATGGAGAAAACCTAGTATACTGAAATTGCAAAACCCTTACTCTACCACCCTTTTTTATAATCGCAGGTTTAGATATTCTAACAAGTTTTGTTCCATTTACAGGATTAATTTGAGCAGGAAGTAATTCTGTTCCAAAAGAATTACATATTTTTTCAAGCAAAACCTCTGTTGTTGAAGGATTATATTGTGAAATTCTATTTTCGAATCTGGCTCTTCTAGTCATTTAATTCTTGAATTAAGCCACCTTATAAGAATTATTGTGATTTAATTAAACAATCCTAAACTCCTTTCCGAAAAAATCCTTGACTATCTTTTGCATTTCAAACAATCGGCGTTTGTTTCTTCCTATAAGAATTGCCTTGTTGTCCCCGCCGCTGATTAAGATCTCATTGCCCCTTATCTCGAAATTTCTGAAAGTCGTCGGGCTTACAACAGCTCTTATAAAATATTCAGCATCTCTTAATCCTTCTGGCTGCGCTACTACTTTTATTCTTCTATCTAAAATCTCACTCATTTCTCTTATGTTTCTTCCGCCTTCTCCAACTGATTTATGAACAAGTGGTTTTGGAACACAGAAAACTATTGCTTCGTTATATTTAAAACAGAAACGTGTTCTTACGCCCATTATCCTCTCAAACAAATTCAGATAGCGAATTTCCTGCATATCAATCGTGCTGGCCATGTTAACTAAAATGTCTAGAAATATTTCTTTTATAAACTTATCTTTTATTTTTTGAGAATTAAAATTTATTTGTTTTTTATTATTATACTCCCAATTCTTCTTATGAAAACAAAAGCATAACCCCAAATTATCGGAAGCCATATAGGAACTCCTAACAAAGTAGAGTCCTGCCAATATTGCATTCTATAAAATAATCCAAGAATAACTTCAATAAAAAAACCAAGGATTAATCCTATAAAAAATAAAGCCCATTCACCTTTATAATATTTTATTTTGAAATTAATTAATAAGACAAAAATAACCGTTATAGTAAAAATCAGTTCATTCCCTTTAGTTATTGTCAGAATAATAAATGCTATTATTAAACTTAATATTTGAAATAAAATCTCCTTTAAATTTTCTTTCTTCATTCTATTAAACTAAATCTATTTATTCGTTGCTTCAACAACCTTACTCTCCGCCCTTTTCTTATCAGCTTCTTTTTTTACGAGGGGCCCAACAACCTTGACAAGCAATCCCGGTAACCCGGTACCGACGGGGACTGGCTGATTCAGAATTACGTTTTCTATCACACTTAAAAGATGATCTTTATTTCCTTTTATTGTTGCATTAACAAACTGCTTTACAGGAGTTTCGAAAGTCGCTCTTGCAAGTATCGAAGATTTCTGCGCGATAATTCCTATTCTCGTTACTCCTTTAACTTCTCCAGTGTTAGTCATGGCGTCTGATACAAGTTTCAAATGTCTTTTGTCTATGTTCAAGCCTTGTGTGTTAAGAACTTCCTGTATTTCATTGATTATAAGCTGTCTTGCAGCCTCAATTCCAAACACGCTCGCAACTTCATGAAGATCATTGGAAAGTAATTTCTCTGGAGCAACTTCTTTAATCTCAAGCATTTTCTTAAGATTTGTCCCTAAAGTCATAATTACAAAATCCCTGTCTTTTTTCACAATTAAAATCTGCTTTATTCCTTTGACCCCAGAGATAATTGTTTTCTTAAGTTTTTCTTTAATCTGATAAATCTCTTTGAAATTCATTTCAGAAGCACCAATAGTTATTGAATCTTGTTTTTCCTTTGCATTAAATCCCAATTCATTGAGTTTTTCAACAACTTTTTTCAAAGAAATGTGGCTGTGCCTGATTCCTTCCTTGTCAATTTTTATTTCTATTTTTTTGTTGCTGAAATCAAGGTCAATTTCAGACGCAATGTCTTTTATCGTAACCTCTTTAATCTTTTCTGCAAAAACTCTGGCGTCTTTTTCATTATCGTATTCTTTCTTTAGATATATTTCCATTTTAGGCGAGCTCGGTTTCTTTCTTGCATCAAAAATTTCTATCAAACGCGGCAGTCCTTGAGTAACCTGCATTTCTGAAACACCGGCAAAGTGGAAAGTTCTTAAGACCATCTGTGTAGAAGGCTCCCCAAAACTTTGTGATGTCACAACGCCAATCGCTTCTCCGGCTTCGAGTTTGCCACCGAGATGAAGTTTTGAAATGTCCATGCCGTCGTCTCCATATATGAACTGAATAATATTATTATTGCTGTCTCTTATTGTTTCATCATACTCTTTTCTTAAATCCTGCATAGCGTTTGCAAGCCTTCTATATAAATATCCGGATTTTGGCGTCCTTAATGCAGTGTCCATAAGCGTTGCCCTTCCCGTCATTGCTCCAAAGAAAAATTCATCTGGCTTCAAACCCTTGATGAATGGGCTTCTTATGAACCCCTTTGCTCTTGGGGAAAGATCTTTTTCTTTGAAAAAAGAAAGAGTTCTGTTATTGTAACCGATGTCAATTCTTTTTCCTTCCAAATCCTGCTGGCCAACACAACAAGCCATTTGCGTAATATTCAAAATATTTCCTCCCCCGCCAGATCTTATCATGTAAGTTACAGGATTCTCCTCTGGAAATTCTTTTTTTACAACCTCTCCGATTTTAGTTCTTATCTCGTTTAGAACCTTGAGAATTTTTATTTCTCTTGATTCTTCTGCAGTCTTGCCCTGAATCACCTCGAGAGTTCCTTTGCCATAATCATTAATTATTTCTCTGGCTCTTTCCTCTGCTTTCTTTACTATTTCTTCGCTTATGTCAACAACTTTCTCCTCGACGTCAAGATCATTAAGAGCAATTGTTATTCCTCTTTCTGTAAGATGATTTTTTCCAAGATTGAATGCCCTTTTTATTGCCTCAAATGAATCTTCTCTTCCCATTTTCTTATCAATCTCCTTGATTAAAGCCCCGTCTTCGCTGCCGAAAAGGCTGTTGTCAACAAAACCATGAGTTATTTCCCCGTCTTTAATTTTAATTGCTTCATTAGAAAAACTAATCTTTGGAAGAATGCTTGAAAAAATTTCTAAACCAGAAACGTTTTTCTTCGAGAAATGATGATTTATTCCTGATTTGTAGAGAAGTTGATTAGCGTCTTCTCTTGAGAAATTACCTATGCTAAGAAGATAGCCTCCTGTGATTGCGTCCTGAGAGCATCCTATCCAGTTTGTGTTGTTTTTTGGAGATATTAAATTCTTCTTTACTCCAAGGAGAATCTTTGCTTCGGATTTAGCTTCTTCTGTCTGAGGGCTGTGTATGTTCATCTCGTCTCCGTCGAAATCAGCGTTATAAGGTGCTGCGACAGAAGGATGCAATCTGAACGTTCTTCCAGGAAGAACTTTTACATAATGAGCCATGAGGCTTCCTTTGTGCAGGCTAGGGTGCCTGTTGAATAATACAATGTCTCCGTTTTCAAGATGCCTTTCCACTTGGTATCCAGGAGAAAGCTCGCTCATTATTTCTTCTTTTAGCTCAGGTGTTATTTTTTTTCTTTTTCCGTCTGGCCTTATGACATAATTTGCTCCAGGATATTCTGAGCCGCGTTCCACGAGTTTCTTTATTTTTTCAATATTCAAATCATTGACTGTTTCAGCCACTGTCACAACTCTTGCAATTTCATACGGAATTCCGACTTCGTTAATTTCTATCGACGGATCCGGAGAAATAACTGTTCTTCCGGAATAATTCACTCTTTTACCAGCGAGGTTTTTTCTGATTCTTCCTTCTTTACCCTTGATTCTTTCTGTTATTGTTTTTAATGGTTGCCCAGAACGATGCCTTGCCGGTGGAATCCTTGCCACGGTATTATCAAAGAAAGTCGTTATATGGAACTGCAACAAATCCCATAGGTCTTCAATGATGACTTCAGGAGCTCCCGCATTTAGGTTTTCCCAAAGACGTTGATTAGCTCTTATGATGTCTGAAAGTTTGTGTGTTAAATCATCTTCGCTTCTTTCTCCAGATTCAAGAATAATGCTTGGCCTTACAGTTACTGGAGGAACAAGCAACGTGGTTAGCACAGCCCACTCTGGCTTAAAGTTTTTCGGATTCATTCCTATTTTTATTAGCTCATCATCAGGAATCTTGACAAGAATCTCTCTAATTTCAGTAGGGAAAATTCTTATCTTTCCTTTGTAAAATGTCGTCGGCTTGTCTAGCCTTATTTTTTCCTGATTAGCATTGCAATGGGGACATTTTTTTGAATCCTTTGCCTTTTTGACCCTAGTGCTTGGGGTGTTTTTATCAAATTCTTTATCAGTAATCATTAGTTTTCCGCAATCATGACAGAAAGATCTTAGACAAAGCTCTATTACCGGAACATATTTAAGATGCATCACAGAACGAGCTAAGTCAATGCTTCCAGAGTGTCCTAAACATTCTTTAAGCCTGCCCCCGCAAGTTCTGCAACGAACTCCGGGATCTATTGCACCAAGTCTTAAGTCCATCAATCCACCGTCGACAGGATAACCATCTATGTCATAAAGTTCAGGAGTCACGATTTTCGCAACCGAAATTTTTTTGATTTTTTCAGGGCTAAGAAGAGAAAATCCTATTTCCCCGATCTTTTTCTTTATTATTTGCATTTTTATTTATGAAAGTCTCCTAATCTTTATTTTTGAAAATTTATTTTTCATTCTAACTTGAAAATCTTTGTAAAAATTTAAATTTACCATTACCCGTGCCTATTGGAATCTGATTCTGCGCAGGCCTTTGTGGCATTTCTTTTACTCTATGGCCATTACCATTGCCATTAATTATGCGCCCGATTTCAAATTGAACAACGCCATCAACCTTATCAGATAATTCAATTGTTCTTTTTTGATCATTATATCTTATAACTCCATCATTGTCAAAAATATAGTAACTATTTCCATTTACAGAAATTTTACGGAGTGCTAAATCTCCAGCCCATTCAATTATTTCATCATACACTCTAGCATCTTGAACTTTAACCATTTTAGTGTATGTTATTTCTTTTTGTGCCATTGTTTGCGTCGTCATTTTATTCTTGATGTTCTATTTTCTTAGGTTTAATTTCAGCCGAAATTTCTTTTAAATCGTCATATATTCCTTCTGGGCATTCAAGAACCTTTACTTCTATCCCCCCAAAAGGATTTCTAGATGTTTTTATTTCTCCCCCATTATTTAACCCATAAATTATTTCACCATTTTCATGCTTAACACTACCTACAACTTCAGGTCCTAATCTAGTTAAATAAGCGACAATAGTGGGATATGTTGTCTCTGCATTAACATACCAGCTTCTATCTAAGCGTCTTCCTTCTAAAGAAGGCGTTCCTGCATACATTATCTGCGTACCATCATCTTGTTTAATAAATTGTATGGCCATTTTTATTCGTACTTGTTTTTTAATCCGAAAGTTGTGTGAATATGTAACCCTTGAAGCTCTTCCATAAGAAGTTTGAATGCATAAGAGATTTCAACAGATTCAACTTCTTCGCTTCCACAAACAGAGCAGACTTTTTTATTTCTGATATTGTCTTCTATAGCAACAGAGCCGCATTTACTGCATATAGGAAGAACGACTTTATCAGAATCATATCTTTCTTTTAACAACAGTGCTGCTCCATGCGCAACTAATGCCTGCTGTTCCATTTCTCCCAAACGCAAAGCGCCACCACGAGAACGCCCTTCCACTGGCTGTCTTGTTAACAAAGCAACTTTTCCAGAAGCTCTCCCATGAAGTTTGTTTGCAACCATATATTTAAGCTTCAAGTAATAAAGATTTCCAACGAATATTTTTGCGCTTATTTTTTTTCCAGTAACGCCGGAGCGCATTGTTTCTTTGCCGTCGTAGCTGAATCCAAGACGTTCTAATTGCGTTTCAAGTTCTTCCTTGCCAACGCCTGAAAACGCGGTTCCGTCGACAATTTCTCCGCTTAAACATCCTACTTTTCCAGCAAGCAACTCAAGCAAATAGCCAACAGTCATTCTGCTTGGAAGTCCGTGTGGATTAAACATGATATCAGGTCTTATTCCTTTTGATGTGAAAGGAACATCTTCTTCTTCGAGAAGCAAACCCAAAACTCCTTTTTGTCCGTGAGAAGTTGCAAATTTATCTCCTGGCTCAGGAATTCTTTGATCCCGGACTTTTACCTGAACAATTTTATTTCCGTCTTCGTCTTCTGTAATAAAAACAGCTTCGACAGTTCCTTTCTCTTCCTGTTTCATTGTCACGCTTGATTCTTTTTTTGTTCTTACAGAAATCTCCCTTGCTTCAGATAAGAATTTTGGAGGAGACATTTTTCCGATTAAAACCTCGCCTTCATTGACTTCTGCTTCTGGATACGCTATACCGTCAGTTTCCAAAAAACGATAGCTAGCTTCTGTCTTATACCCAGATGCATCTTTTTCAGGAACAGCTATCTCGTCTTTCAAGCCTCCTGCATAATTCATTTCAATTGCGCTGTAAGGCCTGAAATAAAAACTTCTGCCTACGCCACGGTCAACACTTCCTTTGTTGAGAACAAGAGCATCTTCCATGTTGTATCCTTCATAAGGCATTATTGCAACAACAAGATTTTGTCCAGCAGAATAGGCATTTAAAGTGTCATAAACAAAACTTCTTACAATTGGCTTTTGCGGATACTGCAAAACAGAAACGTCTGTATCGAGTCTTGCAAGATAATTTGCAGCATACAACCCAAGAGATTGTTTTTGCGTCTTGCTTCCACGATTTAGTCTCGAACTTTGGTCGTGGTTGCCATAAGGAACTAAGCTCGTAATTACGCCAAACAAATCCATATGGTCGACTTCAAGATGTGTATGTTCTGGCGTAATGTCTTCTTCATTTAAGACAACCAGCGCACTTTCCTCTTCCGAAGCGTCTAGGTATTCTATTATGCCTTCTTTGATTAAATCATTCCACATCATTTCTCCTTGTTCTATCTTTACCAAATGTTCCTCTTTGAGTTTTGAAGAGCTGTTCTCAATAATTATCAATGGCCTCAAGACTCTTCCTGGTTCTGTTGAAATCAAGACGTTTTGGAAATAAGGATCATATCTTATGTTCATTTGTATCGGCAACGCGCCCTCCCGTCTCTTCTTCCTTATTTTTTCAGTAAATTCCCGTGGGTTTTTAACAGAGCCTATGAAAATTCCATTGAAGAAAACTTCTGTATCTTCTGGACCTTCTTTTACAAGCCCTTCTGATTCAAGGGTTTTTAAAAAATCTTCTTGATTAAGCTCAACCCTTGTTGAAACTTTTGCCATAATCGCCAAGTTCTTTCTCAGCCCGATTTCAGTTCCTTCAGGAGTTTCAATAGGGCAGAATCTTCCATAATGCGTCGGATGTAAAGTCCTCGCGGCGAAATTTTCCTGATCGCTTGGAAGCATAGAAGAAACACGCTGAAGCTGGCTTATAGTTGCAAGATAATTTGTTTTGTCCATGTTCTGTGTTATGCCAGACCTTTCTCCTGTCCAGCTTCCTGTTGCGATTGCAGATTCAACCCTATGAGAGAACAATGTTGACTTTGCAATTATTTTTATTGAAAAGAATTTTCTTCTTTTAGTTGCTTTTTGTAAAGAATATTGGATATCTCTTATTAAAATTCCAAGATTAACTCTGAATAACGTTGCCAGTAAGTCTCCAGAAAGTCTGACACGTTTGTTTGCATAATGGTCCTTGTCTGTTCTTAGGCTCGGGTTCTCTTTTGCAATTAAAAACTGTTTTATCAGCTTGCAGAGAGTTACTGCCTTCTTCATCCTGTCTTCTTTTTTCTGTCCGATGTGCGGAAACAAGTAGGAGTCTATTCTCTGCCTTACTCTGTCGAGAATTTCTTTTTTTGTTCCCTGAAGGTTTGCCTTCTCAGAAATATACATCATCGCATCTTCCTTAGTTGCCACGTTGACAAATTCATAAAGATTCACAATGACAGAATCTGTTTCTTTTCCTAAATATTTCTGAATGTCAGACTCTCTTGTCATCCCAAGCGCTTTGAGAATAATAACTGCAGGAATATCTTTTAGTTTGCTGAACGAAACTTCAAAAATTCCTTCTTTACTTTCTGATATTAACACAGGAATTCTGTATGTTCCTTTTAATGAAAATAGTTTTAAAGAAAGTCCTCGTCTTGAATCTGATTCTATGAAGGGCTGGTTTTCTGCAAGATCTTCTGCCATTACCATAACTCTTTCGTTTCCTCTTATGATGAAATATCCTCCTGGGTCAAGAGGATCATGATAACTTTTTATTAGCTCATCACGTGACATGCCATTGCTGTTGCACGCCTTGCTTTTCACCATTATTGGAATTTTTCCTATTTCAACAATTTCTGAGTCGACTTGGTCGTCTTTCTTGACTGTTATTTCTAAGGTCACTGGCGCAGCATAAGTCAGATTTCTCATTCTTGCTTCTGAAGGAGTTATCAAAGAAGAACTTCCGTCTGCTTCAATGACTCTTGGCTTTCCGACTGCAATTTTTCCAAGGGTGATTTCAAAATCTTCTTTATCTATTGTTTCAGAAATCTCATTTACGATTTCCTGCATCCTTTTTTCCAGAAAATTATTGAAAGAAATAACATTAGATTCTACTAGGGAGTGCTCTTTAAGATATTTTTTCACGATTAGATGTTTTCTGTTTTCCATTGTGTTTTTTGTTTACAAAAAACGCAGCTAAAGTGAGCCTGCGAACTTTTGTCTTTTGGTTTTAATTTACTCGCTATATTCATTCGAATTAATTTTGGTTACTAATATTCAAAACTTTTACATTAAAATTTTGATTTATCCTTGCGAGTTTAATCTCTTAGTTGCAGGAGATGCAGAACCCGCGGGTGGTTCTGCGAGCAAGCTATTTTCATTAATTATATTATTACTTGATATTATTTTTCCCATTTCATACAACAACCCTATAATAAAAGACTGTGTCTTCTCCGTCCTTTCTTTCAATTTTGATTATGTCCCCAACTTCAGAACCTTCAGGTAAAGCAGGGTCATCAGAGAAAACCTTTGGAAGCTGGGCACGAGAAATATTAAATTCCTTAAGTAGTTCCTCAGCCTCTTTCTCTTTGAGTTTTATGTGTTTTGGTTGTAGAATATGCATGGTTTTGGGGTTGAATGGAAATGCGACGCTTTAGACTTTTATCGTCGGTAAATTTAAATGATGAAATTTGTTGAAATTGTAATCTATTTAAGTTGCTTTAGTGACTTGCCGATAATAAAAGATACCAAAATTTGCTTTAAAAATCTTTCTATGATTGAGGGTTTATGTTTTATGACCTTAGTTTCTAGAATAATCATCATCACATCTAAAGGGCTTTAGTCCGGATTCTCCGGATTCTTGTTTTTCGCTAAACTCTTCAACTGCTTGTTTAATCATTCCTTCCAATCCACCCATAACCCCTGTAATAAGATCTCTCCCAAGAATACATTTAACAGTTTCCTGCATCATTGAAGAGGCCATATTTCCTAAAACCTGAAACGATGTATCTTTAACCTGAGACATAAATTCCAACGAGTTTAGTGCACGATAAAGCAGTCTAATTTGATTAGTAACATTCTGATAATCTCCAAAATTTCCCGCAACAGAGAAAACATCAGAATCTTTTACTCCTCTATCAAGAAGATAATCTAATTCTAAAATATCTGGAAACGCCCCATTTTCCAAAAGTCTGATTTTTAGATACCATTCTTCTCTACCTGCTTTGTCTATCAAATAATTGTAAACACCTACCCCCTCTTTTCTCAATCTTTCTGGCACACTATCTAAAAACTCATCTGGAACGATCCCATTTGCAAACAGAATATAATCTCTTCCATTTTGAAGTTTGCCATCTTTATAATGTTTTTTTAAGTGTTCAATGATTTCTTTGTCTCCTTCTGCTATGCCTTTAATTTCTGGTACAGGCAGTAGTCTTAAAAAATAAGTCTCTTTAATCTCTTCTTCTGTAGGTTTACTTTTTCCAAGCGAACCCAAGTCTATTCCTTTTGCACTCCTTCTCACAAGATCAATAGCTTCTTCTCTTTCTGGAATTCTTGATTTTGAAATTGTTGCTATCTGCGTGGCTTTTGCCTTTCCCCCAACTAATGGTCTTTTTAATGGCTTTGCTCTTCTGCCAAAAACTTCGTTAGGAACAATCGCTCTATATGTTGGTAATTCTATTTCTGTCATGTTATAATTCTCCTCTCAAAACAGCCATGGCTGCCCTGGGATTTTTCTCAAAAACTTGAAAAGATAAGCTTACCATTTCAAATTGCCTTCTTAATTGCTCTGGAACTTCTATATTTAAATTTATCCCTGTTTCTTTTTCGAATTGAGTTGTTACTTGCTGATTTCTTAAATCTGAATAAGAAGCAACTGTCAAAAGGACATTATAACCAGGAGCTGTTACTATTCCATCTTTTTGTTGAGATACCATTAGTAAATAAGGTTCTGTCGCTTCTTTGAATACAGCATATTTAACAGTGCTTCCTAGTCCAACCAGAACATTTGTCAATGGCTCTGAACATTTTCTTACAGCTTCTTCTAAAGAATCATCATATCTTCCAAGTTTTACTAATGTTCGCGGTGTTTTAATTGAAACCATTTTATAATCTATCTTCCAACCCCAAATAATTATCGAAAGGATCGCCCAATCCAATTTTTCTATTTATAATACCTGTACCTTGAATACAACTTGAACAGTTACAACGACCTTCTTCTCTCCTTTTTTCTAACTCTTTTCTTCTTTTTTCATCTGGTGTATCTGAATAATATAGATAATCCCATCCAATTTGTTTTTCTGGTATATCATCTCTAGAAACAATTGCTCCTCTAAATCTCGCCCTTGTATCTTCTGGGGGATGTTCAACAGCGTGTTCTATTTGTTCATCAGTTAACATTCTATCAACCAATCCTCTTGACTGAAGCATATAAAATAATCCAGTCTGTCTATTAACTTCATGATATTGTAAGTCAATGTTTCTAACAGCAGTATCATTTAAGCCCTTTCCAGTTCTAGCCATATAAGAATCTATCAATTTTTTCTTAATTACCCAATCAAGCCATCTATCCAAGCTCATTGGATTTCCCTGAAGAGAATCTAAAACAAACTTCCATCTATTGAGAATATCATCAGTCATTTCATCTCGGCCTCTATAAGCAGCTTCTGCAGCTTCCTGATAAACTCTTTGAATTTCAATTGCAGTCATTTCTCCCTGGAATCTAACACCATACCTTTCAGAAAAACTTAAATCACATGAAATTCTATGGAAGGCATCTAATCCATCTATAACCCCGAATGGTTTTAATTTTTTGTCTTCAAAAAGATCAAGGACTAATCCCATTGTTCCAAATTTTAAGAACAATGCCGGTTCAGACCTATTTGCATCACCATTGATAACATGAAGGCGGGCATATTTATTTCCGTTCATTAATGGGTCGTCTTTTGTATTAAAAATCCCCCTACTATCGGTGGCCCTTCCAGATATTTCATTTTTGGTTACTCCGGCTCTCTGAGATATTTCATACTTCCCCCTTTGGTTAATAAACCCACTACCAGCAAAAATAATTCTTGAAATAAAAAACGGCAAAGTAGTATTAATAATTGAATCAAAATCAGCCAAAATAAGATTAGCCCTAGATAAGCTATAACTTTCGTGTGAAGCAAAAGAATTTCCTTGCGAATCTCTGTTATTTTTAAATAACCTAACTTCATTCCCTCTAACTTTTCTTTGAACAAGTAATTCTCCGGCTTTATCGTATAAAACAGCATCTAGTGGATTACTTGTTTCTGGACTTGCGTATTCAGGGTGACCGCAGTCTACATATAAAAACCCCCCATTTCTTTGAAATGATCGATCCCCGTCTTTCAAACCCCAACAACCATCATTACCATAATGAGAACACATTCCTTCTCGAGCTCTTTCATAGAATCTACATTTTACTAAAATACCATACTCTTGTTCACTTCCCATAATTCTTTTTCTGGAATATTTTGGGCTTGAATTTGATGCGATGCTACTTATAGCTTGGTCTGATGCTTCTAGATGTGCTTTATTTTTTGAGGGCAACATTACTGTCCCCCTGTTTGTTTATATTCTCTTGAAAGATTGCTTTTGCCGACTACTTTGTCTATTTCTCCAAGAAGATCTTCAATTCCTGCAGGAGGTTTGATTTCTCCTCTAGGCCCTTCTTCGCAGATTTCGTTTCCTTGGTCATAAGCTCCTTGATCAAGTCTTTCATATTCCCTATTTCTTTCCATGTTTTTTACCTCCCCATCCTTTACTTGAAAATTTAAAATACCTTCTTTCTTCTACATATCCCTTTTCTTTTAATTCTGCAACTAATTGATCATTTGTAAATTTTTTTCCATCAAATAAATATCCCACTTCGGTTTTAGTTCCCATAAAGGGTTCTGGTAGTAATACATCTGCCATATGGCCATCTAATGATAACCTATCCCAATCAGAATTTGAAACTCTATTTCTTCTTATTAACTCTCCCCTTAAATATGCCCTTGTATCTTCTGGAGGATGTTCAACAGCGTGTTCTATTTGTTCATCAGTTAACATTCTATCAACCAATCCTCTTGACTGAAGCATATAAAATAATCCTGTTTGTCTGTTAACTTCATGATACTGTAAGTCAATGTTTCTTACAGCAGTATCACTTAAGTTTTTTCCAGTTCTAGCCATATAAGAGTCTATTAATCTCTTCTTAATTACCCAATCAAGCCATCTATCCAAGCTCATTGGATTTCCCTGAAGAGAATCTAAAACAAACTTCCATCTATTGAGAATATCATCAGTCATTTCATCTCGGCCTCTATAAGCAGCCTCTGCAGCTTCCTGATAAACTCTTTGAATTTCAATTGCAGTCATTTCTCCTTGGTCTTTTACATCAACTCGCGTCTGAAGAGTTGGATCTCTTGAGATTGCATGAAACGCTTTAATTGGAGAATCTAGTTGAAAAACCTCTATCTGTTTGTCTTCAAATAAGTCTAATGCTAGTGCTGCGGTTCCCAGCTTTAGATAAGTAGCAACTTCTGACATATTTGCATCGCCATTAATAACGTGAAATCTTAAGTATTTGCTTCTATCTGATAATGGTTCGTCTCTTGTATTTATTATTGGTCTGTCATAAGTAGTCTGTAAGCCCATTAATTGACTGAAAAAATCAGCGCGTTGAGATATATGAAATACAAATTCATCTTTCCTCATTTTTCCAATAATTTCATCCAAGCCGTTTCTAACTCTTGAATAAATCTCTGCCAACTCTCCAACAGCCAAACTTTCCAAAGAAGAATAGCCTTCTAGAACATTACCCATTACTCGTTGTAATTCTCTGCTTCTTTCGTCTACAAAACCTATCTTACCGCTTCCTGTAAAAATTGGTCTCGAAACAAAAAAAGGAGTCATAAAATCAGCCAAATTTTGAAATGCTTGTAAATTTATTCTATCGACAAAATAATTTTCATGTGCTCCATAGGAAATAGTTCCATCTGTATTATTCTTAAAAATTCTGGCGATTTTTCCGTTATTTGATGCATCTTCCAAAATTCTTTCTCCTGCTTTGTCAGCAACCACAGCAGAAAGTGGATTTGAACATTCTGGCGTAGAATATTCTGGGTGGCCCATGTCAATATAAAATCTTGCTCCATTAGCCAACATTTCATCTCTACAAAAATATTGCGAAAATCCCCCATAAAAACCCTTCCCATGAGACCTTGTTGGGGTTACTCCAAATCCTAAACTGAGAGAGAGGTTTTCATCCATTTCTTGCCCTTGATAATCTCCTCCAAAATGACCTTCGTCACTCATCTGAGGAATTGCAGATTGATTTGTTGGAGATTTGTTTTCATGAGTCTTACTTTTTCCTTTGTAATTATCAAGAACTCGTGAAGCACTGCCTCCAATTATACCGTACTCAGTCTCAGTGCCCATAACTCTTTTAATGGCCATGTTTCCCTCTATTGTATGATCTATTTAGTTCAGCAATAGAATCATATCTTTTAGGGAATATTTCTCTTAAATCATCTGCATCACAAACTGCTAAATCTTTAAATTCAGAATACTCGTCTCTAATCGAATCAGTTAAATCATCTTTTGTCAAGCCTTCTTTTTTCCCGCCTATTTCTCTTTTAATTGCTTTTCCTGCTGCTCTTTGAGAAATTGATTCTATCATTGCACCACTTGTTAAATGCTCCATTCCAACATAAGCAAAGTCTCCCTCTCTGAATCTTACATCAAAAATAGGATACTCGCTTCCAAATAAATGTTCGCTTGCATATTTTGCAAGGGCAAGGGTATTATGGTCATCCCGTGTAGCTCCGTTACCATAAACGGGCATTCCACCAAGATGAATTCCAAATATATCTCTAACAGAATCTTGATTATTTGGTCTTCCCACCCTAATTCTTTTATCTATTCTGCCAGGTCTTAAAACTGCAGAATCAATCATATCTGCCCTATTTGTTGCCAATATCAAAACAATATTATGATTTGCTTCCATGCCATCCATCTCTGCCAAAAACTGATTAACTAAAGAGTCGTCTATATGTCCTCCTCCCATCTTGCTTCCCCTTCTTCCGAATAAAGACTCTGCTTCATCCAGGAACATTACAGTTACATCCCCAGTTTGCCTTGAATTTTCTCTACCTGTTGAAAAAAGTTCTCTTATTCCTCTTTCTGATTCCCCATACCACATAGTTTTTAAATCTGGACCTTTCACACTTAAGAAATAACCATTCCCGTTTGATTGGCCTCCCTGTTTTTTTAATCTCTCTGATAGATTATAAGCAACTGCTTTACCCAATAATGTTTTGCCGCATCCAGAAGGTCCATGTAACAAAACTCCTTTTGGCGCTCTTTTGCCGTATCTAGCATAAATATCCTTATAAATAAACGGTTCTTCTATCGCGTCTCTTAAAGATTGTATTGCTGATTCCAAACCACCAATTTTACTCCAAGGAACAATAGGAATTTCCGCAACATGATGTTGATTAGACTTCTTACCAAAATTTTGTAAGATTATACGAAAATTTGGGTCAACAGTAATTCTATCTCCCTCTCTAACTTCTTCTTCGGTTTTCAAAACTTGTCGTCTTCCCCCAACATTCACCACAACGCTTCCATCTTCTAAAATTTCTTCTATACTTGTTAAAATGTTTCCCCCTTTTCTTTCTCTTGTTTCAATAACTGCATAAGTCTCTGGATTTAGTCTCGCACCAGCACCAGGAATAAGTTCATCTAAAATTTCAGGATTATAACCAACTTCCATGACTCTTCCATTAACATCGACATCTACAGAATCCTCATTAACACTAATAACTGTTCCATAAATAAATGGCGGACGAGTTACATGAACTATAAATTCCTCTGCTTCCGATAATTTTTCTCTAGCTCTTAAAGCAATATCTTTCAGCTGTTGTATTTCCCTTTCTCTGTCTTCTTCTCTTGTCATGTTAATCTAAGAAAATGGCATAAATATAGTATTTAAATATTTCTATTTTAGTAACTATTAAGTTAATACAGAATTAAAAATGGCCCCGATGGGATTTGAACCCACGACACCTGGATTAAAAGTCCAGTGCTCTACCAGGCTGAGCTACGGAGCCATATATTATCTTACTCAAACATATGCTCAGATGGTCGTGCATTGAAGCACTCTACCAGACTGAGCTACGGAGCCGTATCTCAGTAAGTTAAATTGTATTTAAAAAATGTTTTGTTTATTAAACACAATAATCTTTATAAATTAGGGTGAGCCTTAAGAAAAATGAAATATGATGTTACAATAGTTTTTAAAGCAGAATCTAATCCTCAAGAAAAGGTTAGAGCCCTTGAAAAAGACTTGGGCCTTTCAGAAAGTTTTATTCATGTTAGAAATATTGAAGGTCATGCTATTGATGTTTTTGATTATAAATTGAATAGAGGTGAAGTGTTGAGAGTGATAGACAAATTTTATGAAATTGGTGACGTGGCTTTTGTTGAAGTTCACAAACGCTGAGCCAATTATGTTTAAAAAATCTTTCTAAAGATGTTCCCTTAATCTATCCTGAAAATCTTCTTCAGACATCGCCCCAACAAATCTGTCTTTTATCTCGCCGTCTTTAAAGAGAATGAAGTTCGGTATCGAGAAAATCTTGAACTTCTGCGCTATTGCGATGTTCTCGTCAACGTCAATCTTTCCGAATTTTATTTTCCCTTTGAACTTTTTGCTAAGTTCTTCCATGACAGGAGCCATCATCACGCAAGGCATGCACCAGTCTGCAGAAAAATCCACGAGAACAAGCCCCTTTTTTGTAAAACCATCAAATTCTTTTCCCGTTAATTCAGAAACGCTTTGTGCCATTTTCTTTGATTTAGAATTTAATCTATTTTAAATATTCTACAGCAATTCTCTTTAATGGATTATCTTCAATTTCTCTAACATACAAATGAAAATCTTCAGAACACGCGTCTATTTCTCCTAATTCTTTTTCAGGTTCAGAGGAATTAGCGCATATCTTATAAAATGGATAGCCTTTTTTTATTTTTAGTCCACTATCTCTTATTTTTTGCATTAATCCTGCTACTTCATCTTTTTCAAAATCAATTCTTGTTGAATGTGTCTTAGCCATTTTCAAAAAACCAATTAAGAACTTTATAAATATTCTGCTTCTTTAATTTACTTTGCCACACTAGATTTTTGGATTTTTAGTATAAAAGCCTTTGGTATTGAAATATTTAATTTGATATTATTACTTAGCTCGAGAATGACGACGAGGCAGAGGACCCAAACTTAATGAATCATATTGCTCAACAAACTTTTCCAGTGGATTGCCTTCAACATTTAAAACATAAAGACGGCAGCGTCCATAAAATAAATCAATCTGTCCCATCGCTATGTCTGCTGGCATTGATTTATGATGTATTTCTTGTATGGGCCAGCCACCAGTGACCTTAAAGCCATTATCTTTTAGTTTTGCAAATAAACAAACTTCTTCACTTTTCTCAAAATCAATCACTGCTGTTGCGTATATCTTATATTTTTTTGGCATTAGAGGAACAGCTAATCTAAAGTTTATAAATATTCTTGGGATTTGTTTTTATAAAAGTTTTCTTATTGATTTTTGTATTGAACAACCCCTTCTTCGAGAATATCTAGTTGCACGCCAGCCATCTTAAACAGACTCTCAGATTCTTTTCCCGCGTGATACCTTCCTTCACATACAACCCTGTTTATCCCTGAGTTTATTATAATTTTTGCACAAACAGAACAGGGAGTCATTTTACAATAAAGTGCGGCCCCCTCTATTGATATACCCAACTTTGCAGCCTGGCATATGGCATTTTGTTCTGCATGTGTTGTTCTGACGCAATGCTGTGTTTGGCTCCCATCTTCATGGATTGTTGTCTTCATTTGGTGTCCCACTTCATCGCAATGCGGCAATCCTTTTGGACTTCCGACATAGCCCGTTACCAAAATTTGTTTGTCTCTTGCAATAACACATCCGCTCCTTCCCCTATTACATGTTGCTCTTCTTGCAACAGTTCTTGAAATTTCGATAAAATACTCATCCCAGTTGGGTCTGGGAACACGCCTTTCTACTTCTTCATATAGTTTCTCTATCTTGGCTTTTATATCCTCAAGATTTCCTTCATTAGTAACAGTATAATCAGCAAGTTCTATACATTTCCCGACAGCCTGTCCCGATTCTTCTTCCCCGATGCCGATGTCTCTGTTATCAACACTGATGAAGGCTTCCCATGCCTTTGGATCGCTTTCCCTGTCCCTCTCAACCATTCTTTTAAACCTTAATTCTTGAGGAGCGTCAACAGAAACGAGAAAAAAATCCTTGTGTCTTTTTAATACAGCAACTTCTCCCGGATTTCGAATCCCATCCACCACCACATTTTTTAGTTGCTCTGTCTTTATTCTGTTATCGATCTGCTCTGCCAAAAATCCTGCGCCATATTTTTCGCGATATGCATTGCCAAGATCCTGAAGATTTTTTCTGGTAATCTCAATCTTCTCTCTTTTGGCAAGTTCTCTCAATTCGTTGGATAATGAGAGATAGACAAATCCTCTTTCTCCTAAAAATTCAGCAACCACACCCTTTCCAGAAGATAACGTGCCCGTTAACCCAATAATCATGTTTTATAAAAGTTAATCCATCTTTAAAAGATTTATATGTTACAACAAACTATTTTTCTTAACCACATTCAGGGCAAAGCTTTTCTGAAATTCCTTCTGGGACTTTTATTATTTTTTTTCCACCAAGAATAGAAGGCATTGGACCATTACCATCTTCTATTTTTATTTTTCCTTTTGTATTAATAACTGATCTAAGTGAAATTTCTCCAATTTGATAAACCCTCATTCTTTCATTAATTTTTTCAACATCAAAATCCTTCCCATCATCTGTAAGGAACCGTGCTATATAGAGGGCATTTAACAAATCTTCACTTGTCGTCGAACTTTCAACTTGATATCTTAAACTTTCTTTAGATCCGTTCATGACTGCTTCATCAACTAAGACACCCCTTGTTCCAGAAAGCTTTGTTTTTTCTAAATCAGAAATAACTTTTTCAAGTTTTCTACCTTCTTTTAATCTCGCAGATAATTCTCTATTTGCCCTGGTTAGTAAGCTTGTTATTTCAGGGTTTGTTTCAGGCGTATTTTGAAATACTCCTGTTAAATGCCCATTAATTGCATTGAAAGTTAATGTTGTAAAACAGCTTTCAGGATTCCAATCAACATCACCAACACCTTCTTTTGGAGATGATGTCATGTATGGCAGTTCTAGCGTTACTGACCATTGAAGTAACGGCCTTCTAGTTTTTTTCCCATTTTTACTTAATTTATCTTCTAATCCCGATGTTACAACATTTAATATCTGGAAATCTCTGCTTCCATCCAAATAGACTGTTCCCCCCTTTGAGCCAGATTGCCATAAAAACTTCCATGTATCTCTTATGTCCTTGGGAGTAGCAGAGACGGGAAGATTTATTGTTTTGCTTATAGCGCTATCTGTCCATTTTTGGAATATTGAAGACATTCTTGCATGCTCCTCTGGTTTTATTTCATAAAAATCTTTTTCTCCGCCAGCAGCAGTTACTAAAACATCTCTAACTTCTTTAGGTATCTGTTCAAGGACTTTAGCAACTTCGGGTGTTGTATAAGAATAAACATGGACGCTTCCTCTATTTTTTCTTATAGCCCCAAACATCTCTGTAGAATATAATCCCTCTCTTCTTAATAGTTCTGCAGCAGCTAAAGAAAAATCTTCAATCCTTGTGTTTATTATTTTTGATTCCTCCAATAACGAAAAGAAAGGTTCTATTCCAGAAGATATTGCAAGGTTTTCTAAGCCTAGTTCAAGATTACTCTCTCCAACAGTTCTTCTGATAGTTCCTGTAGGAGCTTGTGTGGTCTGATAAGAATTTCTAACAGGTATACCATAAGTCATATATTTCTCTCTTTGAACTTTGTCACTTAGTCTTCTTGATCCCCTAAATCTATCTCTAATAGTTGTTGGATTAGAAGTGAACCATTTAAAGTGTTCTGATTCTGGATTGAAGAAACTTTCTTCCCAGAGTGGGAAAACACCTCTTTCTTCTGCAAGTTTCATAGAAGTCTCTCTTGATTTATCATGAAGTCTTTTAGCTAATGCCTCTCCAAATTCAAAAGACTCTTCAGAGCCATATCTTTTTTTCATTAGAACCATCGCATCATAGACACCCATATACCCTAAGCCAACCTTTCTTGTTCTGGCTACAGCTTCAGTTACTTTATCTGTAGGAAAATCACCCCTATCAATAACATTATCTAAGAAACGAATTCCATCTTCTATAGCATGATCAAGTCCTTGCCAATCAAAATAATTCACTGAAACCTTACCATCCCTTGTTCTTTCAATTTTTGTGAATGGATCAAGGAATAATTCTCTTCCTAAAACTTCTCGAGCCTTCCCCTCATCCTCAAAAACATTATATCTTGCAAATTTTCCTACATTAATAGATCCAAGATTACATGCGGTATGCGGAGGTAATGGCTGCTCTCCACAAGGATTAGTTGCATCATATTCTACTACGTTTAATATAGGGTTATTCTCATTAATTCTATCAATAAAGACCATTCCAGGTTCTCCATTAGAATGTGATAATTTTGATATAATATCTAAAACAGAAGAAGCGTTTATGTATACAATATCATTCATAATTGTTCCAATTTTTTCTCCCGTATAAGCATTGATAACATCTGTTTCATTTTCTGCTAAATACATATTCGGTGTAGTAACTGGAGAAAAAAGATTTGCGGCGTTTGCCGTCATAATTCTCTCAAACTGCTCCTTCGTTGCAAGGTCCCCCTTTCTTACTACTTCTGGGTTTTGTACTCCAAATTTCTTTTCTAAAACACTCTTTATTTTTGGATTAGCTCTGTGTGGGTTGTAAAGAGTATACATCCCCCCATTAGCTGCAGCCTCCATAAATTCATCTGTTACAGACATGCTTAAATTAAAATTCTTTAATCTCCATTCTAATCTATCTTTATTTCTTCCGAATTTAGCATAAATATGATCTAAAAAATCCATATGGTCAATTCTTTGTATCCCCATATTTGCTCCTCTTCTAGAATTTCCTTGTTTTACAGCATCTGTGGAAGGATTAAAATAGTGTTCTAAGAAAGATTCAAATCCGGAAGAAACGTTTCGTGAATGCGCCCAGTCCATTGACTTCATTCCATCTACTGCAGGATTATATCTAAGTATAGAGCCTTTTGGTCTTAAAGCACATCCAGATAAACCAGTGCCTCCACCACCTTTTTGCAATAATTGTTGTTCAACCCATGCAGCAAGGATTCCATCAGATTCATATACTGTTTGAGCATGATCTCCAAAAGTATCTTCTATAGGAATAACAAAGCAAGCAGAACCTAATTGACTAACCATTTCATAGCCAGTTAATTGTCCACTTTCATCATACGTTGCATTCCATCGGCCAAAATTAATGTTAGTTGGTGTATTTGCTCTGAAAATATTGTCCACTTGCATTTCCATGTATCTTCTGGCTCTTTCTGTCACATAGCCTAATTTTTGCTCAAGCGACATTCCTTCAGGAAGATACCTTAAATCATTACTCGCTACATCTAAAGAAACAGCAGACATCCTTTCAGCTATTGTTTCAGGAACACCAGTTTCTAATTTTTTTCCATAAACATCTTTGTAAACTAATTCTGCATTAGGACTCATATTAATTTTGCCTTCATATTCTCTTGCTAGTTGAGTTCTCATGCTAGAAAAAGTTCCATAATCCAATAATTCCTGTGGCATCTTACAACCCTCTCAACTCCTTTTTGAAATCTTTGATGTCTTGAAAATCCCTGTAAACAGAAGCGAATCTTATGTAGGCAACGTTGTCGAGTTTTTTTATTTTCTTCATTGCCATCTCGCCTATAGCAGAACTCTTGACTTCTTTCTTTCCCCTGCGCATTAGATGTTCCTCGATTTCGTTTATCATTTTTTCTATATCCTCTTTTTTAACAGGACGCTTTTCAAATGCCCTGCCAACTCCCATTTCAAGCTTTTCCCTTGAAAATCTTTCTCTGCGCCCGTCTTTTTTTACGACATACAAATCTCCACGACTTATTTTTTCATATGTCGTAAAGCGTTTTTTGCACTTGAGACATTCTCTTCGACGCCTCACGCCTTCAGGCGACTCTCTTTTGTTTGTTACTCTTGTTTTCCCAGAGCAAAATGGGCAATCCATACCATATACAATATGTTGTATGTTAAATATCTTTCGGTTACTACAGATTGTATAAGATAAGAAGTTATATAATAAGACTATTTAAAGAATTCTAATTACTTTTGTATGGTTACAAAATTTGGTGTTGCACGAAAATAAAAACCAAAAAATCAATATCTTCTTCTTTGCCTGTTTGCTCCGAATGAATTTCTTCTTCCGCCGTCTCTGTTATCTCTGCTTCCAGAGCTTCTGCTTCCAAATCTTCTTCCAGAACTTTGACCTTGACTACTTCTTCCTCTAAAATTTCTTGGAGTTGAAAATCTACTACCAAAGCTACTTCTTCCGCCAGAACTAAATCTCCCTGCACCGCTACCGCGTCCTTGTCTTTCGCTTCTGTCATGCATCTGGACAAAAACAGTTTCAAACCTTGGCAATGGAATATTTTTTATGTTTAAAGAATCATACTTTGTAACACGACGGAAATTTTCATAATCCCTTTCTGATAAAACTATTATCGCCTTCCCGTCTTTTCCTGCGCGAGCTGTTCTTCCGATTCTATGCGTGTACTCGTCTTTTGTTTTTGGAAAATCATAATTGTAAACATGAGAAACGCCCTTTATGTCAAGCCCACGCGCCGCGACATCTGTGCAAACCAAGATAAATTTTTCGCTCCTATGAAAGTTCTCAAGAACACGATTTCTTTTTGCTTGATTCAAATCTCCGTGAAGTGCCATAGCATCAAACCCCTGCTTTCTTAAATTGTTAGAAATTAAATCCGCATTTCTTTTTGTATTGCAAAAAATCATCACAAGTTTTGAATTTTCTTGTTTAAGCAAATGAACTAAAAGAGAAAATTTTTTGTTGGATTCCACATCATAAAAAACCTGTTCTAACTTTAAAGGATCAACCTCAGCCTCAGCAGAAACTTCTCTAGGCTCATTCATATACCTTTTTGAAATTTTTGCAATTTCTTCTGAGATAGTTGCAGAAAACAACAAGCTCTGCCTGTTTTTCGGACAATGATGTATGATATCTGTAACATCGTGAATAAAACCCATGTCAAGCATCCTGTCAACTTCGTCTAAAACAAGTATCTTTATCTTTGAGAGGTTGATTGTTTTTCTAGAGATGTGATCCAAGATTCTTCCGGGTGTGCCGACAACAACTTCTGCTCTTTCTAAGCCATCTATTTGCGGGCCTATTGCGACGCCACCATAAACTGTAATGATTTTTAGAGGATTGTATTTAGAAAATGATTTTATTGATTTTGAGACCTGTTCTGCCAGTTCTCTTGTTGGAACTAAAACCAAAGCCTGCAAACCATGAGCAACTTTTAATTTCTCGATGATTGGAACACCGAAAGCAAGTGTTTTTCCAGAGCCAGTTGCGCTTTCTCCTATAACATCATGTCCTGCTAAAGCCAGTGGAATCACTTTTTCTTGAATTTCAGTTGGTTCTTTGAATCCAAGCTCTTTGACAACATTTAACAGCCCGGAATTCAGCCCAATCTGCTTAAACTTTTCCATTATAATTTAAATTAAAAATACCTTTTAAGCTTATTCTTCGCATAAAAACCAAGAAAAATCATTCAATATTTTCACAACAGCAAAACATTCACGAAGATAAAAATCGTTATCAAAGCAGAAGCCAGGCAGTAAATGCAGAAGTTCTTTATTTTTTTAATCTGGATATAAACCAAAAAAACCGAGAATACGAAGGATAAGCCTGAAATAGCCATTAAAGCAGTTTTAGTTCCTTGCAAAAACCCCCATTTAAAAAAAGAAAAATTCCCACACCAACAATAAAAACATAAAACAAAAATCCAATAATCTCGTTTTTGATAAAAAATACCTTATTCCACCTGCTTTCAAGAACAACATTGCAATTCTGCCCTATTGGGCACACTAATAGTTGTTTTTTCTTTTGTTTCCAAATCAAATAGCCAGTGTCTATCATCCCTAAAATTCCAAGGACAATCAAGGTTGCTAAAAACTCCGCCATTTTATTTAATGTAAATTTATTTGTAATATTTTACTGATTTCTGAGGCTAAGCAATTATTTTCATCTCTTTTTGTGAGATAAAACAGCCAAGGCGACAGCCATGAAAAAGATTGCAATATCCCTGAAAACTAAGTCAAGCATTGTTATATTAATTACTACGATAGAGAACATCGTTAAAGCAGCGACCACTGAAGCGTAAAACGTTTTTTTGTTGGACAAAAGCCACAATCCTAAAATAATCTCATAAATTGAGAACAGGGTTAGCATAAATGGCGTTCTTATAAAAGAAGGAAGAAAACCTATCCAATTCTGGGGCAAAAGCAATGAAGCAATAGCAGCATAGAAGAGCACTACTGTCAAACCAAGTCTTAAAAGAAAAGAAACCAGTGTTTCCTTGTTATACTCTCTTGCCATTTTAGTTGTTTTAAAATTTTTTAGATAAGTCTTCTTATCAAATTCATTCCATCTAAAAATACCCAAAAAGTAGTTGGATATAATACTCCAAAAATAAGAAAAAACGTTATGATTTGAGTTTTTGTTAATATCATTTTATAAAATTTAAATTTATTTAACAGTTATTTTTCCAAAGTGGGTGGGATTTAGATGGTCGTGATAACCCCAGCTTCCAACTTCATTAAACGTGAAGACATAGGATTCTCCATTTTTCAAACCCTTACAAGCATCGAAAATTGAACCTTCTTCAGCAGTTCCGCATTTGTTTATATTAGAACCAGGATAAACAGTGTGTGTAGGATGCATTGCTGAAGCAGGCCAGCTGCTAGAAGAGCCCATATTAATCCAGGCAACTGCATCTCCCTGATTAATCTCTAAGTCCTTTGGAAAAAAACCAGAGTTATTTATCTCAACTGTAAATTCTTGGGTATTTGATGAGCCCACACCAGAAGTTTCCTGGTTTCCAGTTTCCTCGCTAACTTCACCAGTTTGGGTATTTTCTGAATTGCTTCCGGTTTCAGTATTTACTTCTGTATCACTTTGAGTAGTACTAAAGCCGCCGAAAATTATCCAAAAGGCTACTACTAAAACCACTAAAACAACAGCCAAAACAGCTATAATTGCTCCGGTTTTCATTGTAAAAAAGAGTAAGCTAAACTGGCTTTTAAAGCTTGCGAAAACGCTGATTTTCCCCTTTATTTGAAAAGGTAAAAATAGCCAAAAACCAGGATTTCCTTTAAAAACCTTATGTTGTTATTCCTCAATTCTAAAGATTTCTCTTCTTCCATAGAGATACATTTCTGTGTATTTTGACATTTCTTCTGCAACTTCTGGGTTCATGCTTGGATGTGGTTTTCCAGATTTATACTCTTCCATGGATTTTTCAAATTCTGCCAAACTACCTACTTGCATCTCCATTACAACGGTGTTATAATCTCCAACTGAATCAGTCATTATTCTTACATTTGGATCGTGTCCAAATACTCTTTTGAATAATTTGGCAAGCTTTCCAGCCTGTCCCGGCTTTGCAACAAAGATTTCACGAACGATTAACATTTTATTCTTTTATTTAGTAATTCAAATTTATAAACATTATCTTGTTATGGTTTTTATCGAGAGGTCACTTTTACGTCACAAAAACATCAAAATTATGTAAATGTTGCTTTAATGAGAAAAGAATAAAAACTAAATCACCTTATTTCATTTATGGGTTATAGGCTAACTCCAATAATAAAAGATATAATGTCTATTTTGAATAAGCATGACTTGGAGATTAAAAGGATGCGTGGAGATCATATAATAATCAATAGAAAAGAGAGTTTGCCTAAATTGAAGAGACCTATTGTTTTAGTAAACGAGAAAAGACCTAGCAATGCTGTAAGACTGAATTTGCTTAAAGAGTGTGAAGAAATCGGAATAAGCAAAGAAGAATTTGATGGGGTATTTTAATAAAGTTTAAATAGATGAACTAATATAAGTTAACATGGACCACAAACTTGAAATTGACATTGTAATTACACCTGAAGGCGAAGGAGAAAATAAGATTTACAGCATAAGTTCTATACAATTTCCTAATGTAGTAACACAAGGAAACACTATTGAACAGGCTAAATCTAGATTAAAAGAAGCTTTAGATCTTTATTTCGAAGAAGCCCCAGAGGAAAAAAAGATACTATTTACTATCAAAAGTGATGAAACCATGCCTTTAATTTCCAGAATGTTTTTGTGAATTTATTATTTTTCTCAGTCACGCCTTTGCAATCAAACACGTCTTAAAAAACCTTAAATACTACTATTTTACTCCTCAAAACATGACAAAAATAACAGAAGCCAAACTGCGAAATCCAGAAGAAATTGAACAGGTTTTACACCCATTGGTTAGAAAATGGTTTTTTTCAAAATTTGAAGAGTTTTCTTTGCCGCAGAGGTATGGAGTTTTAAGCATTTGGGAAAGAAAAAACATCTTGATTTCTGCAGAAACAGGCGGAACAAAAACATTGACTTCTTTTTTGTCTATTCTTAATTATCTTATTGTTTTAGCAGAAAAACAAGAACTCGAGAACAAAGTCTATGCTGTTTATAATTCCCCTTTGAAAGCATTATCGAACGACATTCATAAAAACCTCATAGAACCATTGCAGGAAATTGAACAGATTGCTGAAAAAGAAGGCACCAAACTACAAAAAATTCGCATAGGACTCAGAACAGGCGACACAACAACAGCTGAAAGGGCGAAAATGTCTAAAAATCCTCCGCATATCTTAATCACAACGCCAGAGTCTCTTGCAATTATACTGACAAGCAAGAATTTCGTGGAACACATGAGAGATGTCGAGTTCTGCGTAGTGGATGAAATTCACTCATTGGACAACAAACGCGGCGTCTATCTTAGCCTGACTCTGGAAAGACTGAATGAAGTCAGCAAAACCTTTCCAGTAAAAATAGGATTAAGTGCCACTATAGAACCAATGGACGAAGTAGCCCGTTTCTTAGTTGGAATTTCCGATGACAGAAAAGTAGAGGTTGCAAAAGTTTTTCTGAACAAAAAAATTGACATTCAGGTTTTAAGCCCTGTAAAAAACATAATAAAGGACGAAGAAATCCACAGGAAAATGTATGAACTCATGTCGACGCTGATTCAGCAGCACAAGACAACTTTGGTTTTCACAAACACAAGATCTGCAACAGAGCGAGTTGTGAACTACCTGAAGGAAAAATTTCCTGTAGAATACGGAGACGATAATATCGCAGCACACCATTCTTCATTAAGCAAAGCGCATAGATTTGACATCGAAGAAAGGCTCAGAGACGGCAAGTTAAAAGTCGTTGTTTGTTCAACCAGTCTTGAACTTGGAATTGACATTGGTTTTATTGATTTGGTTCTTATGCTCGGAAGCCCAAAGTCTTCTTCAAGAGCATTGCAGAGGTTAGGGCGTGCAGGGCACAGCCTGCATGAAATTGCAAAGGGCAGGTTTATCATACTTGATCGCGACGATTTGGTTGAATGCTGTGTAATACAAAAAGAGATGATTGAAAGAAAAATAAACAAGATAAGATTCCCAAGAAACTGCCTCGATGTTCTGGCACAGCAAATTTATGGAATGGCAATCTACAAAATATGGAATGAAAACGAACTTTTTAATCTGATTCGCAAAAGCTATTGTTATTCTGATTTAACAAGAAGTGATTTCCTTGACATAATCAGCTACTTGTCTGGAGAGTATGCTCTTGAAAAAAACAACATATATGGAAAGATATGGTACGACCCACAAAGCAAAGAAATAGGAAAAAGAGGAAAACTTGCGCGCGTTCTTTACATGACAAACATCGGCACGATTCCGGAAGAGTCTTTCATCACTGTAAAAACTGCGGCGGGCGACGAAAACATAGGATTCATCGACGAGGGTTTTTTAGGAAGAATGAAAAAAGGAGATGTATTTGTTCTCGGAGGAAAAAAGTATCTTTACAGGTACACTAAAGGAATGAACTTGTATGTTGCTCCTGAAGTAAGAAGAAACCCAAATATTCCTTCCTGGTTTTCAGAAATGCTTCCATTGAGTTTTGATTCAGCCATTGAAATAAACAAATTCCGTTCTTTGATGAAAAAAGGAATGGCTTCCAATAAATCAAAACAAAAAGCCATTGACTCCATAATCACGCATCTTTATGTTCCAAAAGAAACAGCAGAAGCCATTTACAATTATTTTCTCGAGCAACATTCTTTCTTGGAAATTCCAAGCGAGGACTCAATAATTATCGAGAAATTCACAGACATGGGTAAAAAATATCTTTTGTTTCACACTCTTTATGGACGCAGGGTAAATGACGCTTTGTCGCGAGCATTCGGGTATGTCATAGGAAGTCTTGGCGGCAGGGATGTTGAAGTAGGAATTACAGACAATGGTTTTTATCTGGCAGGGGAAAATATGATGTTAACACGCGCTCTTTCAGAAATAAAAGAAAAAAACCTAGAACCAATTCTTAAAGAGGCAATAAACAACACAGATGTGTTAGCTCGCCGCTTTAGACATTGTGCAGCGCGCTCCCTGATGATTTTGCGAAGTTATAAAGGACTTAGAAAAACAGTCGGAAAACAGCATATGAAAAGCCATTTTCTCCTGGCAGCAGTAAAGAAAATAACTTCAGAATTCCCGATTCTCAGAGAAGCCCGTAGAGAAGTTCTTGAGGATTTAATGGATATTGAGAATGCAAAGCTTGTTCTAAGATGGATTGAACAAAAGCAGGTAAACGTAAAAATCATTGAAACACAGCTTCCATCACCATTCGCACTGCACTTAATTCTTCAAGGACATTCTGATTTAATAAGAATCGAAGACAAACAAGCCTTTCTCCGAAGAATGCACGAACTTCACATGAAGAACATAATAACACAAACACAAGGCATGCTGGAGTAAACAGAAAAATATTTAAACCTGTGTATGTACGTGTATGTATGGCAACTAAAACAATATCTATAACAGAAAACGCGTACAAAAGGCTTGCAAATCTAAAAAATGAGAATGAAAGTTTTTCTATGGTAATTGAAAGAGTTACTAAAAAAAGTGATTTTGAAAATCTTAAAAAACTGTATGGGATCTTAAAGGGAAAAGCTGGAAAAGAATTTGAAAAGAGTATCCTTGATGCGAGAAAATCAAGAGAGAGGTTACGCGATAAAAGAATTAAAGAACAATTAGTTCAGTGGAGAGGTTAATGGTTTGTTTAGACACTACTTTTATTATCGACTTGATAAATGGAAGAGTTAGTATGGATTATTTAGGAGAAAATTTTAGTAAAGAAGAAATTTTCATAACCTCTCCAACGATTGTCGAACTTATTAGGGGACTTAATTTAAAACAAAATATTAAAAATATAAAACCTAGAGAAAAAGAAGAGACAGAAAGAATAATTTCTCTTTTTCCAGTGCTTGAGCTTGGAAAAGAAGAAGCTATCTTGGCTGGAGAGATAGATGCAAGACTTTCTAACGAAGGGAAAATAATTGATTTTGAGGATATATTAACTGGAGCTATTTGTTTGTTAAACAACGAGACTCTAGTAACACGAAATGAAAAACACTTTGAAAAAATCTCCGGGCTGAAAATTATTAGTTATTGAATGTGAAGAAAAATTCTTTAAACTCCTTTAGAATTCTAACCTCATGACAGAAAAGGCACAAGAAAAAACCTACGAATTCATAGACAAAACCTTGTTTTTTCCTGAAAAGGGGATCTTGGTATTTGGAGATTTGCACCTAGGTTACGATTATATGCTACGGCAGTCAGGGGTTCTTATACCAGAACGCCAGTTAAAAGACATTATTTCTGATTTAAAGGAAATCTTCAAAATTATTAAAACCAAAAAACAAATCGTGAAAAAAGTTGTTTTCCTTGGCGATATAACTCATGCCTTTGGATTTGAATTCCAGGAAAGGAACGAGTTTCTTGAAATCATGGACTTTATTAAAACACAAGTTCCAGAAGAAAACATAATCCTGATAAAAGGAAACCACGATACAATGGATTTCAGCCGCGGAAACATGAAAGACTACTATATTGAAAATGATATAGCATTTCTTCACGGGCATAAATCTTTTCCAGAAATCTTCGATAAAAAAATAAAAGTTATTGTTTCAGGACACCTGCATCCATCAATAATACTTACAGAAACTCCCGGTGTGAAACGTGAAGCTTACAAATGTTTTCTAGAAGGAAAATATAAGAACAAAATTTTTATAATTCTCCCAAGCTTTTTTGGTTTCATAGAAGGAACAGCCGTCAACGATTACAAAGAGGATTACATCGAATCTTTTTCAATAATCCCAAGAAAGGAAATGCTCAATGCTACGATTCATGTAATCGGCGACGATGGAATTTATGATTTTGGGAAGGTGAGGGATTTGTAGAAGTTATTTTGAAGAATCATCTACTTTTATTTTGGCGAGCCCTCTATTATAAAGATACATAAACTCTTTAGCAAGTTTTTTTGCTGATTCTGTGTAAGTATTAGTAATATCTTCTCCTTCAACGGTTTGTGTTTTATCATCTATCACCTGAATAATTTTTTTATCTTTGTGATATATTATTCTAGTTTCACTACCTTCAAAAATAAGTGTTATAAGGGGGAATTATTTTCTACAAGATCAGAAATATTATCACAAACCCCCGTGCATTCTTCGTCGTATAAATGGCTAGAGAATATACTTCTATCATCTGCCCCTCTTTTTATTAAAAGCAATTTATCTTCTTCATATCCTCGACTATCTTTAGTAAAAACACGCCTTGCCTCCAAACTAATGCTTCCTAAGTTTGTTTGATAAAAAATATTTGTTTGATTAAGAAGTTGGGAACTTATCTGTAGCCCTAGGTATAATTTAAGTGTAAGATCTCTTTCTTTTGGAGTTAATGTTGTTTGTGTTATTTCTTCTAAAGAGGGCAAAGTCCCGAAAAACCTCTCTTCAAGTTCTGCTTTTCTTGATTCATATTCTAAAATTTTTTGTTTTACTTCGGGATCATGACGTGCATAATAAGCCCCAAAACCTGTACCCCCAACAGCACCCAATAAACTAGCAGCAATTAGCCCCTTAATGTATACAGCTTGTCTTTTTTTTCTTTTTTCATTCCTTTGTTTCTTTTCGACCAGAGTTTTTCTTTCTTCTCTCAATAAATCATCCATTGCTGCATAAACATCATTAGCAACTACGGGAAAGCCTATTCCTTTTATTCCCTCTGCCATCGCATCAAATGAAAGTCTTTGGTCTCTTTCATCTTCACCCCTTAGCCTTTTTTGTTCAAGTTGTGTAATCACCCTCCTGCTTGTTCCATCTATGTCTTCAGAAGTGGGGTCGCGATTAAACCTTCTCTTAAACTCATAAACCATTTCTTGGTCAAATGTTTTTGGCATGACAATTCATTAAGAATAAGGTATATAAATTTTTTGTTTTGTAATAATTTTAAAGTTACAAGAATTTCAACAAAATGAAGGATTTGTAAGAAATTATACTAAGCTGATTAAAAATCAACGAAAAACTTGATTGAGTACCTCTAAAGACATTGGATTCATATTCATTGCTTCTCTTATTCCACCATATAACTTTGCCTGCCAATGCAAATGAGCGCCGTTTGTTCTGCCTGTTTTCCCAATTCTTCCTATAGAAGTCCCAATTTTCACGTATTGGCCTAGCTTAACTAACTGTTCACCCATATGGGCATGTAAAGTATACAAACCAAGACCATGATCAAGAACAACTGTATCTCCCATGTAGAAGAAATCTTGTTCTGTTAGTTTAACAACACCAGACATAGGAGCAACAATTAAATCGCCAACATTCCCCCTACAATCTGTTCCTTTGTGAAAACTTTTTTCGACTCCATCATAGAATCTCCTAGAACCAAAACTTTCAGGGTTACATCTAGGTCGCGGAGATATGAAACCATCTTGAATATAATTCGCGATAGTTATTCCATCCCAAGAAGGATAAAGAATTCTTGTTTCTCTTTTCTGGGATTCAACATCTTCTGGACTACTAGGAGAAACATTTTCTACATTTGCAGATTCTAAATATTCTGATTTAAACTCTCTGTCTAAAATAGGAATGTTAAAAGAATCTTTATTTCCTATATTTCTTCCTTTAGCAATAAGAATAACCTCAAGCTTTGTAACCTGTTTAGGATATTCAGCATCAATTCCAGCTAGAGTATAGATTTTTCCATCTTTTTCTAATTTTGGTAAGGTAAATTGTCTAGTGGTATTTCTATTGGTGATTGCATTATAATTAAATGTTGAACTTTCTAAAGGTTCTTTAGGTTCAGCTTCAATTACAACAAAGTCTCCTCTTCTAAAACCATCGCTATATGCTTTAAGGGTAAATCTATCATTATCAGCCAAAACTCTAACTCTTGGATCTTGTGAAGAGTTTAATAAATGAACCAAATCATTAAAATTTCCAGTTCTCACTGATAGTCCCGCTAAAGCTCCACTAAATAAGAATTGTCTTCTGTTCATTTTTATCTCCTAACTCTGTCAATTAAAGCGTCTGCGCCCCAGCCAGCTAATCCACCCAAAGTTCCGCCCAATAAACTAAAAAGGAAAGGAAGCCATAATCTGTAACTTGTATCAGGATTTCCATTTGGAATATTTTCTTGATAAAGTTTTCTTGAATCTGAAATTACTTGACGTGCAAGTTTACTTTTAGAGCCTTTAATCTCATCTTCTTTTATTTCTGGGTAATGGGCCGTCATAGTTGGGTTTTGGCGCAAAAAGAAAATTTTTATTTTATTTTCAATTTTAGGAATATTGTAAATTGCGTCTTTCATGCCGTTAGTTATGTTTTGCTCATGCTCTATAAAATCGCCCAGCCTTCCTTGAACTTCTTGAGCAAATTCATATTCAGCTGGTCCAGAAGTAGAATGGCATCCGGTTGTTTTTCTTGTAGTTTTTGCAGTTGATAAATATCTTTGCCATTGTTGAGAATCTTGATTTGTAATCTGTGTCCATAAACTCCTAGCTTCATCTATGTTTAGTTCATATTGGGAGCCTGTTTTATAAAATTGCGCGGCCTGCAACATTTCCTGTTCAGTTGGCTCTCTTTTATGCAATTTTTTAAAACTCTCTCTAATAACTTGTTCGTTCCAGGCTTCTGTACGGCCCGGCGTCTCAATTTTTAATCTTTTTATTCCTGGAACTTTTTCTTTTGCTTTGGTTAATTCTTGTGACGTTTTAGCGCCTTCTTTAGGGTGGTGTGTCCATGTATGATGATAGTAATCGCATTGATAATGCCAAGTTGTAGTACATGAAGTATTCCCTTGTGAATCGGTTGTGCAAGACTCAGTTGTATACCAATGTCCTTGCTCATCATAGTCATAATTCCACGTTTGTCTAACATTTTCACGTAAATTATTACTTTCTTGACTGGCAGAAACTAAATCACTAAGTTCTTTCAATGCGCCTCTTCCGTGTTTTGGAATTATCTTTGCAAAATCTCTTATGTTACGTCTATATAAACGCCCGGTAGTATCCATGGCTTCATCTAACTTAAAAGCAAAATGTCTGCGATGTAAATTTGGAAGCGAACTCCATACACTATTCCAGTTATATGCTTCAGCAATTTTAGATGTAAAATCATTAACTCCAACATAAAACCAAGTTAAATCATTAATTTCTCTTCCTGTGTTTCGTGCATTGTCTTCTACTTGTTCATATTCGCTAAAAGAAATTGGTTGAAATGCTGCCCTATACGTTTCTTTCGCGTGCCCAAAAGCGCCTAGAGCAATTGCTCCAGCTACAGCTCCCACAGCTATCTCAGCTTTTGTATGAAAAGCAAGTTCTTTTACATAATCCCTGGATTTTTCATAAACTTCACGAATTTTTTGTAGCATTTTAAATTAAGTTAAATTATTTCCTAAAAAGAATTGTGGTTCCGTTTGGTATTGCCCTTTCCGTAACGTCTTCACCAGTAATTATTTTACCATCTGGAAGTCTATAAAGTGTTGAAGGTAAATTCCAACGTTTTCCAACTACTTGATAAGCGCTTCTATTTCTTGAGATGTGTCCGCCGAATACATAGCCAGTAGCAACCCTTGTTTCAGGCTTAATCACATCAAAGTTAAAATCTTCTCGTTCTAATTCATCACCACGTCTTACACGTCCATCTGGAAGGAAGTAAGTAGTAGTAGAATCTGCATACTCTCTACCAGCATATGCCCAAACTGATTCTCCCGCTTTAATAGTAGCAATTGCGTTTTCCGGACTATCAGATATGTCTGCAATTTCTACAGAAGTTGGAACCGGTTGCCTTCCTTCATACAAAACCTCATCTAAATATCTATCTGCAACAACTAGTCTTCCTTCATCTACATCTGGATCATATTTTGGAGCTTTACCTATACCAAGAGCTTTTCTTATATCTTCTTTAGCAAAAAGCATTCCGCAACGTTTTCTTCCTCTATGAGAATCATCATGCCATCTATTTGGCCTTCCATAAGCCACCATTGAATGGGGCATTATATCTTCGCCATTAATTCTAGGATTAGCCTTTACTAATTCCGCAATTAATTCTCTTCCATTTCCAAGTTGTTTCTTGGTTGGTCTTTCGTTATGATATCCAACAAATTCTATGTTTATTGCATGATTATCTAAGTTTGTTCTGCCGTTCCACATGCTTCTGCCAGCACCTATAGAAATTTGCTTGGGATTCATAATTCTATAAACATCCCCATTTGTGTCGACCACATAATTAGCCTGTCCAAATCTCGTGAGACTATTTAAAGAATTTGAGCCAGGAGCTTCAGTTGTATGAAGAAGAATGAAATCTGTGCTTAGTCTATTAGCCCTCGTTCTTCGTTTTGGGCTTGGATGATCAATTATCTCAAGACCAGGTGATGCTTCCAAAGAAAAATCATTATTGAAAGATATTTCTCCATTTGCAATAACTTGATCATTTCTTACATTTAGATTTCCATCATTACCCGATAAAACAATATTCCGTACATTCGCATTTAGATAATCAGGAACCAAAAGCCCTGCTAGTCCTACTGCAGCCGCAGTACTTGCTCTTAAAAAATCTCGTCTGTCAAGGTTTGTCATTTTTTATTAATCCTAAATTTCTCTTAACATACAGCGATTTCCCCCTGGATAAACTTCAACCATCACTGCCTGAATCAGCCCGTCTCTTTTTGCTCTTTTTAACGCTTCATCGTCGCATCTAACATCATAAACATTAATTTGTCTCTCTGATGGTTCATTTTCTCCTACTCTGTAATGGCCTTCTATTCCATACATTCCTGAAATTGTTCCGTCTGTTCTTTTATCCATTATTACTAGTTTTGTCATTCTAATTTTTTTCTAATGCCTTTTTCATATTTTTCAGATACTCTTTATCTTTATAAATCTTCCTATTTGTCACCACTACATAATAACATTTAGATTACATTGATTCAAGACGTTTGATGCGTTCATCAAGGGGCGGATGCGTTTGAAACAAGCCGCTTACTTTTCTCTTAAAAGGATCTGAGATGAACAAAGGGGCCATTGCCTTTGCTACGCGATGTTTTCTTTCACGTTCAGAAACATGTTCGCTCTTTATTTTTTTAAGCGCGCTCGCGAGGCCAGGAGGATATCTTGTAAGTTTCACGCCTGTTACATCTGCTAGATATTCTCTTTTTCTTGAAATAGCCAAAGAAACAAGCTGAGCAGCTATTGGTGCCAAGATAGCAAATAAAATCCCAAGTAAAATCAAGAATACCTGAACTCTTCCATCACGATTTCCGCCGCCAACATTAGAAAACCATAGACTTCTAAGAAACATTTGTGCAATAATAGAAACCATTCCGATTAAAACAGCTGTTAAAGTCATGAATCTTATATCATAATTAGATATGTGTGACATTTCATGCGCTATAACTCCTTCAAGTTCCTGCTTATTGAGTTTCTTCAATGCCCCAGTAGTAAAGCAAATAACAGCAGTTTTTGGATTTCTTCCAGAAGCAAAGGCGTTAATTTCCTCTGATTCCATGACATAAAGCCTAGGCATTGGCAGTCCAGAAGCTATTGCCATATTTTCTGCAGCAGCATAAAACATCCTGTGTTCTGTTTGCGAAGCTGGTTTGGCCCTTACAGACGCAAGAGCTATTTTGTCAGAATTGTAATAGCTAATCAGTACATAAAGTAAAGAAAAAATTATTGAAAAAACCATCACAACAAAAAAATAACTTGGATCCAGAACCATCGAAATTATATAGCCAAGAACAATAAAAAAAGTGAATATTACAACAATTAAGATAAATGACTTTACCTTGTTTTTCTGTATTTGGTCTTCAAACGAGATTCTTTCCATGATTTTACTATAATTTTAGTGTATAAAAATATATTTGATAATCAGTAATTTATTCAAGCACTAGTTTTAACCATAAACTAGCCGGTTTTATTGCTAAAGGTGGTTTTAACATTGCTTACTTAATTTTAAAATTATATTAGAACATTCTTAAAAAATAAAAACCTTAAAAACCAACTTTAGGAACAGCCCTTTCTTCTGCGGGAATCTCGAGATATTTCTTCGCTGTTCTTCCGTACATTGAAGCAAACCACATTCCAGGAACTCTCTTTGTTAAATTATTATAGCTTAATATGGAATCGTTGTAATGCTGTCTTGCGTATGCGATTCTGTCTTCTATGTTTGCCAATTCATTTTGTAATTGTAAAAAGTTTTCATTGGCTCTTAACTGTGGATAGTTTTCTGCAATGGCAAACAATCTTCCTATGAATTTTTCAAGTTCTGCTCCGGCTTTCATTCTTTTTTCAAGTGTTGGAGCCTTGATTAACGCCTGCCTTGCCCTTGTAACATCAGTCATTATTTCTTTCTCATGTTTTGCATATCCTTTGACAGACGCAATAAGATTTGGCACTAAATCAGCCCTCTTTTTCAACTGGACATCTATCTGGCTAAGAGAATTATCTATTCTGTTCTCAAGTGTTACAAAGCGATTGTAATAAAACAAAAACATAAGCGCAATAAGAACCAGCAACACAATGATGATAATTAACCACAATACCATGATTTAACGTCGCTTATTGTATTTATAAAGTTTTTGAAGTTTTTATCTAATCTTCTTTTTCCAACTCACACGTTATGCAAATCCATTTTTGTTCTATAGAGCAATAGCTAGTTTCTTCTGAATGTTTTTTGCAAATAAGATGTGAGCCATCATAACTCATAATTATAACCTCTTGATTTAATAAAAATGGGCCTGGAGGGAATTTAACCCCCTTCTCCTGGGCTGGAGCCAGGTATTCTAAACGGTGAACTACAGACCCTTGTATTTTAAAAGAAGATATTGGTTTTTAAGACTTTTCTATTCAGATTTTAATTTACTTAATTGTGCATTAGAGTTAATTGAATTGTTAAAAGTAGATATATTTTAAATCACCATTAAATTAAATTTCAGCTCCTTGCTATAACTTACTTCAACCTCTAACTTGGCTACGCTTAGACGAGTTTCTTCATCTCTTCAATTTCTTCGCTGGAAATAGAAGCGCCTTTGAATTTCATTGCATAAAGAAGGGCATCGAGAACATCTGCGTTTTTCAATTTCACAAGTCCTTTTTTGTACGCAACATAGGCAAGCTCTGTAGACCTTATGATTTTAAAGCCATTAAAAAACCTTAAGCTTTCGTGATTGACTTTTATTCTTACATGAAGTTTTTTCTCGAGAAATTCCCTCATATTTTCATGTTTTTCCACAAGCATTCTAGTTGTTCTCTCATCAATTGCAATAATGTTTTTTATCCCTCTTTCTGTTAGGATTCTGCTTAACGCAAGGCATGAACTTTCCCCCGAATCAAGAAGATGTATTTCTCTTCCATTTCCTATAAAAAAAGAGTTCGCTGTGCTTAGGATTTCATTTCCTTTTTTACTTATTTCAGAATCTGTTATTCCCAAGGAAGAAGGCATTTCAAGGATTTTATCATCTAGAAGTTGCTTAATTTTTAATGCCTCAAGCTCAAATTTTTTTATTCTTAAAGGAGTATCAATAATCTCTTTTTTTACTTCAGATGTTATTAAAAATTTCCCTTTGAAGATGCCCCTTAGCTCTCTTATCAAATCTGTAACACCATTCATTGAAAAACTTATCAACGTTCCAGAATCGAAAATGATTGCTTTACTTTGGCCAAGCTTGGATGAAGTAGATTGAACTTGTGAAAGTTTTTGTATTTGCATTGGCCTTTGAATCTGTGCTATTTGTTGCATCATTTTTCAAACATCTCCATGGCGAATTTAACTCTATCTTTAACACTTACAGTAATTGATTCGGGAATATCGTCTTCTTTTTCGCCAGCGTATCTGGCAAGTTCAAATAGCGTAACGCCTAAAAGCCGTGCGGTTTTTTCCATGGAAATTCCGTGCTCATAGATTCTTGAAGCCTTGTTTATTTCTGCGCTTCTGAAAACATCTTGAATATAATTTTTGAGTTTTCCAGAAAGCTTTCCTATTGCTTCTCTTATTTGCGTTATGCTTTGTCTAAACCCTTCGTCGTTTCTTCTTTCTAAAGCATCAATACTTTTGTCTATTGCCCCCATATAAACTTTGTAAAAATTTTCCCATCCAGGAAGTGTTTTATAATCTTCTCTTTGAAGAATCTTGCTTAAAGAATAAATAATAACTGCGGCAGCAATGTTATCCGGATCATGAGTCAGAGAAGCAGTGTTAGTTGTCTGATCGCTGAGATTTTTAATTTTTGCCACATCATCTCTTAAAACAGCCCCTTTTGTTTCTCTAAAGATTCTTAGAATGTTCTCTCTTTCTTGCATAATAATGACCTCGCTAGGGCGTTATTTGACGAAATTCGTAGAATTTCAGTCTAAGCCACATTTAAACAATTAGGGAAATGAATTAATAAATGTTAAGTTTTTATATCTCTTTTCCTTATTTTCAAGTATGAAACAAGTAATTCTTGACACGAGTTTTATTTTAACCTGTGTTAAACAAAAGATAGATTTTTTTGAAAAACTTGAGCATGATGGTTTCAAGATACTTATCCCAGAACAGACAATTGATGAATTAATGGGACTTGGAGCCCAGCTGGCGTTGAATATAATCCAAAAACATAAATTTCAAATGGTTAAAATTAAGGGCAAAGACGCCGACGCTGCAATCATTAACTTTGCAAAAGAAAATCCAAAAGTCATCGTTGCCACGCTTGATTCTGGTTTAAAAAAGAAAATCAAAAGCCAGAAAATGGTAATCCGCGGAAAGAAGAAAATTGAGATTGTATGATTTTTATAACAACAATTTTTATAAACAACATTAATGATAAGACTTTTATGTCAGACTTAGAAGAAACATTGGAAGGGGAATTTGACGAACTAGGAAAAAGGCTAACAATAGAATTTCCGATTCCAATAACTTATGATGAAGTTGAGAACGGAGTATTTGAGTATTTAAGAAGTAATGTCGACTGCGAGATTCATTATTATCCGCTAATTCAAGCAAGAAAAGTCACAAAGCAAGGAGTAAATCTTCGTTCTTTAAGTGGAGAAGATGAAAAATATACTAGAGAGATAAGGGGAGATATCCGAAGACCTTTAGGTTCTGGGGTGATAGCAACTATACCGTTCCAAATGCCGCGTGGAGATCATCGTGAAGTTATGCTTCCATTTTTCTTAGGAATAAGGTTTGAATCAATAGGACATGATTCTCTGCAAGAACTTCAATTTAGTCCTTCAGGAAAAGATGAATTAAAACTTATTGATGAAACTCGAAAAGCTATAGGAGATTACTTCTCACAAAGACCTAAGTAACCTTTTTAAACCGATTTTTGCTATTTTTCTAGGGTAAAACATAAAAATGTTCTATTTTGCAGAAGTCGATGATCATGTAAGAGTTGAGCCAAAGTTATTTGGGCTGCCAACTATGGAAGCTGTCGACAAACAGCTCCGTGAGACATATCATGATCATTATGACAAGGAAATGGGAAAAGTCATATCAGTCATCGACGTTCTGAATGTCGGAGAAGGAATTTTAATACCTGGAGACGGCGCAGCATATTACAAAACAAAATTCATACTATTGATTTGGAAGCCAGAAGTTCATGAATTAGTCTATGGTGTAATTTCTGAGATAACTAGCTTCGGAGCATTCATCAGTTTGGGCCCAATGAGAGGAATGATTCACATAAGCCAAACAATGGAAGACTATGTAAGTTTCAGCAAAACAAATGCCCTGCTTGGAAAATCAACAAAAAGAACTTTGAAGCCAGGAGATTTGTGCGTTGCGAGAATTATTGCATTAAGCCACAAAGGAAATGATCCAAAAATCGGCCTTACAATGCGTCAACCTGGGCTTGGAAAGATAGAGTGGATTAAAGAAGATCAAGCTAAAAAAGAGCGTGATGCTAAAAAAGCAGAAAGAGCAGAAGAAAAAGTTGTAAAGGGAGGAAAAAAGAAGAAAAATGTGTAAACTAACAAGATGGAAAAATAGAAACCCCCGCCTTCAAGCGCCAGATGGAACAGTATACGAAGGAAGAATCTCAAGAAAAGTTGTTAATAGAACTTCTCCTTATTTAGGAAGAGCCCATATTCATTATAGTTATACTTATTTAACAAATGATGGAAAGAAAATTGATATTAGTAATGGGCGTGTAAAAGCAGATTATTTAGATGGGCGCAGAATTTTAAGATTAAATTCAGAACCAAGATTTTTACAATAAAAATGCCAAAACAAAAAGCTTGCAAGCTATGCAACACGATTTATGAAGGAGATAAGTGTCCAAAATGCGGTTCTAAAGAACATAGCGAAAACTTTAAAGGCAGAATCGTGGTTCTTAATCCAGAAAAATCCGAGATAGCAAAAAAAATCAATATAAAAGACAAGGGAAACTTTGCAATTAAAACACGATAAACAAAAAATAAAAATGGCAGAAATAAAAGTTCTAGAAGAAAAAGAAAACCCCCTTTTCAAAAGAAAAGAAGTTCATGTGCTTATTTACTCAGAAAAATCTCCAAGCCGTGAAGAAGTCTCAAATATCCTCTCAAAAAAATTTTCTGTCCCTTCAACAAATGTAAAAATAAAGGCAATTAGCGGAAACTTTGGCTCTAAAACTTTCAATATTGAAGCAAATCTTTATTCCTCAAAAGAAAATAAAGATTCTATAGAATTAAAAAAGAAAAAAGAAACAGCAGCGGAAAAGAAGCCTGTCGAGGCAGCAGTTTAAATATGGAAACAAGATATTATTACACGAGTCCAATGAACGAGCATACGAGAACGCTTTTTTTAAGCAGGATGTCGGATTATCAGTGCCCTGAGGGAAATGTTTTAGATGCAACGATTCGCGTAAATATAAGTCCAAGAATACCTATTTCAATAACAGCCCCAACAAAAAGACAAATTTTAGACGCTAAATCACATGTGGAACAACAAATAGGAATTAAACTTGCTGAAAAATTATTCTAAATCTTAGAAAATGCCCAAAGACGTAAAAAAAGGAAAAAAGAAGCATAAGAACAAGCCAACTAGCAAGAAATATAAAAAATATAAAATTCAAGGAGATAAATTAGTTAAAGAAAGATTCTGCCCTAGATGCGGCCCTGGAGTTTTCCTGATGAATTCTCAAGGAAGATTCTACTGTGGAAAATGTCACTACAGCGAATTCCAAACAGGACAAAAAAAATAAATTTTTGGTCAAGTTCTAACTAAGTTTTTTTGTTAAAATTGCATAAAAACCATCAAGTTTATCACCTTTACTGTCGAAAGCAGTTGTGCCAACAAAAACTTCTAAACCTCTGGAAAGGTATCTTTTTTGCACTGATTCAAGAGATTCATGATTACAATTTTGGGCAAATTCATAGTCTCGATTAAACATATCCGCATAATGCAGACGCATTTTCTCTATTCTTTCTGGTTGGTTAATTTCAGCTATCATTTATATTCTTGATTAATATTGTATTTAACTATTTATGTTTTAAAATATATAAATCCAGATTAGTAGTAGAATTATTAAATATAAGTTTGCTTAACAAATCATGATAGAAGCATTGTGTGCAAAAATAGGTGGAATTTGGTGTTATTGGCCCAAAAACAATACCACATTTTTTGCAGTGGTTATAGGTATTGTAATAATTCTCCTGATAATTCTATGGCTTTTGGTAAAAAAAGTTAGATAATTAAATATTCCACTCATTCTGTAAACTCTTCTCTAGGAATTTCTGTTTGTTTTATTATATATTGCAATACAAAAACAGATACTTTATTGCCGTGCGGAACCCATGTTGTTAAGACTTTTCCCGATGGAAGAAATTTCTTAAAGGTTGTATGTTTCCTTGATCTAACTTCTTTGAACCCATGTTTTTCAAGAATTCTTATTACTTCTGCCGTATTAAGCGGCCTGAGTTTTCCCATTTAGAATATCTCCCTGGAACAGATATATAAGAAAGTGAAATTGTTTGGACAGCATTTATGTTTGGTTTTAGAGTATCTTCATCATTTAGATAATCCTCTATCAAATCTGCCATATTCTCTTTTACTTCTTGCTCTGTTTTTCCTTGTGTTGCTATGTCTAAAGGAGGGCATGAAGCCACGAATAAATCATCCTCTTTCATAATAACAATCGGAAAAGGAATTTGTGTTTTTTCTTCCATAAAATAGATAATTTATTCTTATTTAAATAGTTTCTGCTTGTGAAATTTATATTAAAATTATTGAATTTGATTCGGGCAAATTACCTATAAAATATAATTGCGCGGGAGCATATAATAAAAACTAAATGCTTAATTCCGCGACTTCTTTTTTGAAAATTGAATATGATGCGTGGATACAAACACTAAATAATGTTAATACAACCCACGACTTTTATCTTTCGATTATGAATGAAGAATAGGGTTTTAACATAACCCTGGGAGATTCTCCAAACCGTCAAAAAGATAGCTTGGAGCGTCTCCTGGGGAAAAAGAGGTGATAATAAATCCAAAGCGTTAAAGTATTTAAATGTTTCGTTTATGTTACTCTTAAAAAATGACAGTCCATAATTCTAAGATAGTAGTTAAATAGTTTGTAGTACCTAACAATAATATCAGTAGTTCCTAAGTCATTCTTTACTAATTCTTATATCAATTACACAGATTTATAAAATCTATGATATTCAAACTCATAATGAAAGAGGAAAGCAAAGAGAAAAATCGAGATTCTATAGGCTCTGTAAAACAAGACCAGATTCAAGGCATTTTATTCAACAGGGAAATAGGATGGCAGGAGATTATTTACGATCTTATTAATACAGAACAGCTCGATCCATGGGACGTTGACATTGTTATTTTAACAGATAAATATCTTGAACGAATTCAAAAGTTTGAAGAGACAGATTTTTTTATTTCAAGCAAGGTACTTTTGGCAGCAGCCCTTCTTCTCAGGATTAAATCAGAGATTCTTTTGAAAAAATATATCAAAAGCATAGATGAAATTTTGTTTGGAGACAAAAACCAAGGAAAAAAAGTGGGTTTGCAATCAAATCAGGTCTTCAGTATAGAATTTGAAGAAACACCTCCAGAATTGTTATCTAAAAGCCCTTTGCCAAGATTCAAACGTGTTTCCTTGCAAGAAATTATGGAATCACTCGGTAAGGCAATCGCAACAGAAAACAGGAGAATAAAAAAAGAGATAGTAAACAGAAATGCCATAATAGAATCCTCATTATCGCTTCCAAAAAAAACATTTAGCATAAAAGACAAGATTAAAGAGATTTATGATGGTCTTGTAAAACAATTAGGAAACGACGGAACAGAAAAACGTAAAAAAATTTCTTTCACAGAATTCGTTGGAGAAAACAAGGAAGAACGGATAATTTCTTTCTCTGGGCTTTTACATTTAGACCATCAAAAAAAGGTTTGGCTTGAGCAGGAAAAACATTTTGAAGATTTCAATATATGGCTAAAAGAAACTTATTTTGCACACAATCCAGACCCCTTTGCCGATTTGAAGACAGAAGTTGAGGAACAGGTAAAAGACATGAAAAGTTCTGGCAAAGAGCAGCGAGAACGTCTTGAAAAAATTAATGTGGATTTTGAAAACCCACTGAAGGGAATTTAGGCGGTTTTTGAAACTTTCTTTAATTTTTAATTATAAAATGATTATAGTATATAAATATTTAAATAACCCTTAGATATTGAAATTTTAAATAAAAATGACAAGAAAATATTATTTTAGCAGACCGCTTTCAGAAGTTATAGAAAGAAGAAAAGGACATTATCTAGCACAAGTTGAAAAAACTTTGGATACACTTTACAAAAGAGCAAATGTCCCAACAATAGAGAAATACGAAAGAAATCTTTGCGAGCTAAGTTCAGAAATAGCCGGCGGGAAACTTGAGAGAAAAATCAGGAGAAAAATTTCAAGAAGTTCTAGGATGCCAAGGGAAGACCCAAGGCCAGAACTAGATTATGATACATATGTAAGAGCTAGAAATTCTGGGATGGATAATGATAGTATAAATGCATGGTTCAAAACTGATTCCCAACGCCAAGTTGCTGGTTTTAATATGACTTATTCGAGGCTTAAGAAAAAAAGACGTTAAAATTTTCCGCGATTTACCATTATCTATATCTTATTGTATACATTACATACTTATGTATAAGATAACAAAACACCTTAAAAACCTCAACAGCATATTTATAATATGAAAATAGGGGTGTTATTTTCTGGGGGAAAAGATTCTACTTTTGCCGCATGGCTCGCAAAAAAACAAGGCTATGAAATTTCTTGTTTGATAAGCATTATTTCAGAAAATCCAGAAAGTTATATGTTTCATACGCCGTCGATATCAAAAACAAGAAAACAAGCAGAAGCAATGGGTTTGCCGTTAGTCGTAAAGAAAACTTCCGGAATAAAAGAGGCTGAGCTTCTTGATTTAGAAGAAGCAATTAGAATAGCTGTTAAAAACCATGGAATAAAAGGAATTGTCACAGGCGCAGTAGAGTCTGTTTACCAAGCGTCACGAATTCAGAACATTTGCAACAAGCTCGGCTTGGAATGTTTCAACCCTCTTTGGCAAAAAAATCAGATAGAACTTCTTCAAGATTTAATAAAAGAAAGATTTCGAGTTATTGTCACAGGAGTTTCTGCATATCCTTTGAACGGCTCGTGGCTTGGCCGTGAGATTAACAAAGAATTCATCTCTGATATAAAAAAGCTTAATGAAAAATACCAGATAAACCCTGCAGGAGAAGGCGGAGAATTCGAGACTTTTGTTCTTGAATGCCCTCTTTTTAAGCAGCCTTTAAAGGTTACAGGAGCAAATTTCTCAGGCGAAGAAAACTCCTGGAGAATGGAGCTTGAGTTAAAATGAAAAGAATTTTAAACTTCTTTTTTTAAATTAGTGGAATGAAACGGCTTTTCAAAAAATCGTTATTAGTATCTTTACTTTTAGTTGGCCAGGGGTTTTTTCAGTCAGCCGTGGGTCAAGAACCAGCTAAGCCCAGCCTAGAAGCCAGATTTAGACAAGATACTAATCAAGTTGAACCATCTTACCAAGAAAATCTTTCTTCGCTTGTAAGTTACATGAAAGGAAAAGGATTTGACATAGACAGCCTAATTGCAGATGAAAGATTCAAGATAGATGATAGCATAGTAATCAGGTTCAAAAATTCTTCTGAAAAAAGAGCAAAGGATTTGGATGAATACAAAAGAATCCATGAATATGAAAAGAAAAAAATCGCTATCTTAGAATTTATGGAAAAAAACCTATCTCAGTTAAGAAGAGCAGAAGAAACTTATGGAATACCAAAGGAAACTATTGCCGCGATATTTGGAATAGAATCAAACTTTGCAAGAGGTTCTGGAAGATTCAATCCATTTAATGCTTATGTTTCAATGCATGTAAAAGGAATTAGGTCAGATTTAGCAATTCCTCAACTTATAGAACTTTTAAAATTTTGCAGAAAAAATAGCATTAACGTTTTTGATTTGAAATCAAGCTACGCCGGCGCAATGTCTTATGCACAATTTATTCCTTCTTCATTGAATAACTGGTTTGTTGGGACTGACTTATATAACCTGGATAATAACATCATGTCTGTTGCAAATTATCTTTCGCACTTCAAAAAAAGATCTGGGAGCCTCGAGCAAGCTGTTTATGGATACAACCATAAAGATTTTTATGTAAGATTTGTAATGGATCTTGCAAAGGAAGCTGAAAAAGCGCTCGCCGGGCCGCAACAAAAACAATTTTAACTTTTCCATTCTTTAATTCTTCCATTCTTAATATCTTCTAAACCTCTTCTAATTTTTTCTAGTAATTCTATATCAATTTTAGATTTATTTTTTCTAGAAATTTTCCTCATTGACATTAAAAATAAGAATAATTTATAAAATATGCTTTTTATAAAAAGGTAATGAAAAATAAGATTTTAGTAATAAACATCTGCAAAGAACCATTGCATTACTTTGAATTTGTAAAACCAATAGAAGACATTTTGAAAAACAACAAACTTGACTGTTTTGTTAAACATTACTTAGACATAACTGAAGCTGATATTAAGAAAGCAGATAAAATAATCATCTGCGGAACATCTTTGGCAGATAACGACTTTCTTAAAGACATGAAAAAATTCTCTTGGATCAAATATTATGAAAAGCCGATTTTAGCGATTTGCGGCGGCGCGCATATAATCGGACTTTCTTTGGGATACAAGCTAAAAAAGAATAAACAAATAGGATTAAAAGAAATTAATATAAAGAAAGAATTTTTAGGCGTTAAAGGAAAAATCCAAGCCTATCATCTTCATCAATTCCATGTTCTTCCAGATTTGTTCAAAAAAGACAATATTTATGCAACGCTTTTCCATCCAGAAGTCAGAAATAAGGAGATAATTGAAAATTTCTGCAAACTGTAGCAAAATCTAAGGCAGATAGGAAAAAAATTTATATAGTTGTTGTTATTAAAATAATTATAATCTGTGAAGAATTCCTTTAGTGTTGGGGTTACCTTTTTACCCCCTTTATTATTTTTTATCTTAGTAATTTTTAACCGTTATTTAGACCTTATGAATGGACCTGCCGAGAATCGAACTCGAGTCCCATGACTGCCAGCCATGTATTCTACCATTGAACCACAGGCCCGAAATTATTTCTTAGATTTGCCCTTCACATTTCTTGAATAAACATAAAATATTGCTATATAAAAAACAGTAGTCATAATCGCTATTTCATACTTAAAAATTAAAGGAGGCTGTGTTATCATAAACGCGTATATCAGCGCGATTATATTGGCTATAAGGTAGATGACAAAAAGCAGTAAACTAACGCCTTCTGTATTTTTTGTCCTAAAAGTTTTAATCATTTGTGGAATAATCATAATTGAAAATAGAATTGTTGCTACCCATCCCAATGTTTGAGCTAAATCAAAGGCCATTACTGAACATATTTTATTCTCTTTAAAAGATTTATGCACTTATCCTTCAAATCTTCAGTTCCGATTCCTTTCCCGTCTTCATGTTTTTAACCTTAAACTTTTTTGCCTTGATTTCTTTCTCTCCGACAAAAATAACTTTTTGAAAGCCATATGAATTAGCATATTCAAGTGCCTTGGTCGGTTTTCCGTAAAATAAAGAAACAACCTTTCTGTTTTTTCTTAGTTTTTGTGCTAAACCTATCGTTTCTTTGTCTTGTCCTAAGGAAACAACTAAAATTTTCTCTTTCTCATTAACATTATCAAGTTTTGCAAGTGTAGAAATTCTCTCTAAGCCAAAAGAGATTCCGGTGCATTGAATGCCATTAAACATATAGCTTCCGCCAGCGACAATTGAATCTTTACTTATTCCAACACTGTTTTTTGCCTTTACTTCAAACACATTTTCATTGTAATATGAAAGCCCGCGTATTACTGTTGGAGAAAATTTTACTTTAACACCATAAAGTTTGCAGTATTCAATCAATGCTATAATTTGTTTATATCCTTGAAATTTATTGAAATATTCTTCGCCTTGTTTTAAAGTGTCAAGGACTTTCTCCGCCTTGTATTTTTTAAGGTTTTGTTTAATTTCCTTATCAGAAATTTTTCCATACTTATCGATTTCTCTTAAAACTTGAAGCCTGTCTTTTTCTTTTACTCTGCAATCTTGAAGAATTTCATTTAACAACCCGCGATTATTTATCAAAATTAGCGGTTTTATTCCCAAAGTTATCATTATTTCATTTGTAAGAGCAAGAACTTCTGCCTCATTCCTTATGCCAGAGCCAACAACATCTACATCACATTGAGTAAATTGTCTGAATCTATTTGCAGAAATTGGCTCATCGCGAAAAACCTCGCCTATTTGATATCTTTTGTAAGGAAGTTTTTTGTTTTTCATGAGTCTTTTCAGTTGAAATGTGAATTCGTATCTTAAAGCAAGATTTCTTTTTCCTTTATCTTGTAGCTTAAAAATATCAGAGACAGCTTCATCACTAACATTCTCACCGCGAACAAACTCTTCTTGTTCAACTATTGGCGTTTCTACAGGTTCAAAGCCATATCTTTCAAAAGTTTCAACTAAGATTTTTCTGATTTCTTCTCTCTTAATGGCTTCTTTCCCAGAATAATCTTTAAAGCCCTTAACTGGTTCTGTCATTTTCTATTTTTTCTTTCCTCCAAATCTCTATTTAATTGCTCGACTTTTTTCATTATTGCCTTTACAATCTGTCTCAATTTGATAATGCTAGTAGCTCCTGGATTGTCTGGAATTTTCCACACGATTATTTTTGTTGTTTTGAAATTTATGTATTCTTTTCTGTCAAATATGTTTTTTGGAACATCATCAGCCACAATAATAATTAAGTTTTGTTTTCTTATTAAGCCTATGCTCAATCCCTTTGGTTTTCCTTTTAAGTTTATGTTAAATTCTTTTGCGACAAACAAAACCTGTTTCTCTATAAGAGAATCCCCTCTAATAATTCCCGCACTACCTGCAATGACATTCTTATTCTTATTTATCATATTAAAATAAATTTCAGCAATCTTGCTTCTAAATTTGTTATGCTTACAGACAAATAGTATCCTTGTTTTTTTCATGTTAACCTCTCTTGACTTCGCCCAAGCGTGGTCGTCGTAAGGGCGGAAGGAGAGAATCGAACTCTCGTCTCACGAGCCACAGTCATGCGTTCTACCATTGAACTACAACCGCCATAATTTAAAATACTTGGGGAACGTTGTATAAAAACCTTACCAGAAATATCAAAAAAATTAAGACAGCTACGACTAGAAAAATATTCAGTATCTATTATGCCGATAACCTCGGCTATTAGCTGTCATGATTTTAATAAAGAAAATGGGTTTTTAATTATTTCTCTTATTTACAAATTACCAAAGGGGTTCTTTGATTTTCCAAAGAGATTAACATTATCCCATTTTGGCTCTTTGAACTTTGGTTCAGCAAACGGATTGAATTCTTTTACTCTTGGTTGTCTACTTCTTGGTGTTTTAGATATTGATTTTGGAGTTTTAGTTCTCGGTTTTCTAAGTTCTCCTTGTATCTTTGCCTGTGCCTGTTTCTTTAAAAACTTCTCCCAAGAATCAGTTCCCTGAAGCTTATTACAAGAGTAACAAAGACAAACACTATTCTTTAAGGTTGTATTACCCCCTCTAGAAAAAGCTGTCTTGTGTCCTATCTGCATTTCGTTAAATTCTATATGTTTGCCTTTTCTTGGACAATAAGGATTTTGGCACTTATGATTTGCTTGACTCCAAAGAATCTGTTTATCTCTCTGCCCTAATGTTCTCTTTTTAGTCTGAGTTCCGTAAGGATTGAAGACTGGAGAATTAACCATCTCCTTTAAAAGAATGAAGGTAATTTAAAGGTTTCTTTCTCTATTAAAATCATTTATTCCTAAAGCTCCAACTACCAATTAAAACCCAAAATTAAAAACAAAAATTTAGAAAGTGAATGTTCCAGTCTGTGAGCAAAGCTGTTCATTTCCTGAAGCATCTACAAAGTAAGCAGTGTATTCAAGCTTATTTGCCTCAGTAACTCCAACTACTGTCTGTGTTTTTGTATCAAGCTCATTCAGTGTAACACCAAAATCACGAACTCCACCATTGGCAGTATCATTGAACAAGGATACTTTAACTCCGCCAATTGCATCTCCTCCAGCTCTTCTATTCAGAGTAACAGAGTAGTTTCCGACCTGTCCTGAAACAGGAGAAACGCTAACTGCTCTTAAGTCAACAGCAATGCATTTTGAACTTATGTCAATTTGCTCAGATCCTTGCTGAACAACATTCCTTACAACTACCCAAATAATTCCTATGGCTACTATAGCTAAAAGGATTATTATAAGAGTAGTCACAATCGCATCAAGTCCTCTTTTGTTCATTTTACCTCTTTCCATATTATATATAATAAAATCCTCTTTAAAAATGTTATTATGTTCGAGTATTTGCTCTACTCGCAACCCCACTCGTTGAGAGTTAGCAATTTAGTCTCGCGAAATTGCTCGCCTTTCGGCCCGGTTGTATCTAATTATTAACTTAAATCATCTATATATACTATTTTTATATTAACAATGTTTTTATAAAACTCTAAGCACAGCTAAGCTATTAAACAAGTGAAGCTAGTGGATCATTTATTAAAATCATCTAATAATGTAAAAAATTCCTTTCTGTCGAGTACTTTATCATTTTCCGACAAGCCAATGCGCTCTGCAAATTTCCAAAACGCGCTTGGCTTGTAGCCTTGTTTTTTCAAAGAAGCAAGTGTTGGAAGCCTTGGATCGTCCCAACCAGAGTACTTTCCTTCTTCGATTTCTTTTCTCATTTTTGACGTCGATAACTCAAAATCCTTGAATTTTATTCTTCCAAGAAAAGAAGTCCACGGAAATTTTTTCCCAATTCCTAAAGCTTCGTACATTTTTTTCTGTCTTTCTGCATTATCTCTATGGTCTTTAGCACGAATTACATGAGTCATTTCAAGATCTATGTCATCCACTGTAACAGCGAGATTCATCAAAGGCCAAACCCTGTATTTATTTCCCTGCCTTACATGCTTTGTTAAATTAATTCTAGCCAAAGGGAAATCTCTCATTGCAGGGTTTTTGTCTTGCATGCTATTCTTTGACTTAAACCGCAAAACAGCTTCCCCCTCTCCAAAAGAACCCTTGCCTTTGTCAAGCATCTTTTTCCAGTGCTCAAGATTTTCTTTAATGTCAAACCTTCTGCATGGGCAATTGGTTTTTTTGCCTATATATTCCTTAAATTTGTCAGAATCGCAAGTGCACACATAGGCAGCATCTTTTTTGATAAGTTTTTCTGCATATCCATAATAAAGCTTCATCCTGTCAGACTGAATGAGAATCTTAGCACTTCCATCAAAAAGCCAATCACTCTCTGCTTTAATCATTTCATATGCTTTTGGATAAATATTCTCAGGATTTGTGTCTTCTATTCTCATGTATAATTTTCCGCCGTACTCTTTCACAAAGAGAAAAGACAAAGAAAAAGTTAATGCATGCCCTGCATGCATTGGCCCCGAGGCAGACGGAGCGAGCCTCATGACAACTTTTCCTTTCTTCGCTCCCGGTAATTCCGGTAAGCCTTCCCGGCCTTCTCTGACATGCACAACTTCTTCAAGTTTCTTAAATTCCTTCTCTTGCTGTTCTTTTGAAAGATTGTTGACTTCAGCGATAATATCACTTATTTTTTTAGAATTCTTTTTTACTTCTTCTGGTTTTAACCCTTCATTAAATAGCGCAGAAATCACAGAGCCCATTCTTGCAACTCCATCATATGCAATCGCGTTTTTCAACGCGTATGCCATCGCCTTTTTTTCCAGGTTTTTAATCATCTCTAAAAAAAGCAGAAAGCATTAATAAATCTTATTCAATGTTAACTTTCAGCTCGTCCAATATCAGCTTTTCTTTCAAGAAGCTCAACCCTTTGCTGCAAGTGATATATCTTATTCGATAAATCATCGAGCCTGTTTACTATGTCAAGAATTCTTTTTGCCAGTCTTTTTTTCTTTTCCTCTGGGCTAACAAGCGAGTCAGAAGCCTCGTCTTCAGGCCCGAGTTTTTCAAATGCCTCATTTATGTTTTTTTCTGCTTCCCCTTCAGACGCTTCTCTGTCTTTTTTCTGTCGGTATCTTTCTGCAAGATCGACAATTTCCTGCCTCTTGCTTCCGAAACCAAATAATCCCATAAAAGCTAGAAGGTGGCTTTATTTTTAAATTTAGTTGTATTGGGGGAAGAAACATTTTTTAAAGACATTATACATTTAATTGGTATGAAAATAAAGGAGGTCTATTAGGAACTTGACTCTGCCTTCTTAAAGGAGGTTGACTGTCAAGGAACCTTTGTTCCTTACATTGGTCGCCACAATTTCACAGATAATCGGAAAGGTAAATCCTAAGCTTTATGCAGAAAACAGCAAGGATTTGCTGAAGAAATATGGTTCTCTAGGCGCAGTTAACTCAGAAGAAATAAAAGAAAAACCAATTTCAAAGCACGAGCTTGTTTATGATTCCTCTTCGGAAACCCTTGAGCCGGTTTATTTCTTTATCCTTGATTTAATGAACGACCTTGGCTTACAAACAGAAAAATTCATGGACAATTTTTCCTCTTCTCCTGGCTCAGGACATTTTGCTGAATTAGGCCAGAGGGCAACAGCCATGCAGCAGCAGGGGTCAAAAATTCTCGCAGACATCAATGCTGTTCTTAGAAGCGTATTGAATATTATTTATGATCTTAAGGAATTCAGGATTCGTTTAAGCAGTTACGACGCCCTTAAATCAGAAAAAAAAGAAGCTGCAATTCTTGCATTAAAACAATTGTGGATGGACAAGGTTGACATAAATAAAGGGAATTCTAGCATAAAAGCCATGGCTCTCGGACAAGCGGGATTCCAAACATTAATAGACGCATTTCTTTTTGTTAAAGACCTCAAAGAAGTGGATTCTGTTGACTTGAATGACCGTGTAAAACGTATTCTTCGCGCGAGAGTCTTAGAATTTAATGATTGGCTTGCGCATTCTGAAGGAGAACTTAGAAAAAGATATAATCTTGAAAAAACATATTTGAGCAGCCAGGTTAATTCTTTGAAGCTATACGCACGCTGGGCTAAGCCCTACTTAAAAGCTGCCCAAGAGCTTGAAATGAAGGATACTGGAGGGCGCGAACCTGCACTTGTCAAGGCATTCAACACTATTGTCTTGGAATTAACGCTTCTCGGCAAGAAAAAAATTGATGTGCATGAAGAAGTTCTTTCTGGAAATTTTCCAAAAGAAATTGAAAGACTAAAGACAAAAAATTATTACAGCTGTGTTCTAGTGGATTTCAGATTTCGCGGAATTCCGCAAAGAGTGAGTCAGCAGTCTCATTATGTCTTCGGCGGAAGAGCAGACGTGTCTTTTAAGTCTTATGTTCTTAATGAAGACGAGCTCAAAAAACTTAATGAAGAAATCGATGCTTCTGATGTCGGTGATGTTCTAAGGCTGATAGAAGGCTCAACAGGAGAAAGCATGGCTCAGCTTCAGGAAGAAATAAATTTTTTCCTAGAAGAAAAAGAAGACGAACAAGAGCGCAAGAAATCAGAAGATGATTCAAACCCATTCACTGCTTTAATAGGGGGCTATGAATCAAAACCAGCAAGCCCAGAAACCGCTGAAAAAAAAGCCGAAGCGAAAAAAGAAAAAGTGAAAATCAAACCAGAAAATTATGCAGAAAAAGAAATTATAAGAAAGCTTGCATCAAAAAATGCAGAAGATATCACATTCAGGGTTTTTGATACATACAAAAAAGCGCATGGAATGCCGAGTTATACTTAGTGGTTTTGGCGTAGGACTGCGCATAGTTTAGCATAAAAATTACTTTTATAAGTGATATTTCCCTTATTAAAAAATGATGAAGGAAAAGGGGTCAAAGCAGGACAAGGGAAATCCAATTTGGAATACTATCAAGACGGAATGGGAATATCTCGGAAGTAGAAGAAATGTATTCATAACTTTTCTCATTCTATTCACGATATCTGGCATCATAGCACTAATGACTCCTCTCGTTATCGGATTGATTTTTAATTCTATACAAAATAGTATAACTTCCGAAGCAGAATTCAAAAAACTAGTAATATTGATTTCAATGATTTTTTTCATACAGCTTGGATCTTGGGCATTTCATGGAATAGCACGTGTTCTCGAAGGAAGAACAGGGTTTTTTGTACGAAATAATTACACAAATAGAAAAATAAACCAGATTTTAGAGCTTCCAATAAAATGGCACAAAGACCACCATTCAGGAGATACTATAGACAAAATAAATCGGGCAAGCGGATCAATTGAATCTTTTTCAAGTTTCACTATGTTCCAAATAGTTTATGCAGTAATAAACATTTTTGGTTCTCTGATTATTCTGTTTTTCGTGGATTTTAAAATTGCTTTATTCGCATTTGTTTTTTCTTCTGCAGTGTTATATATAATAATGAAGTTTGATAAAAAACTTAGAGGATATTACAAAGAATTAAATGTTTATAGCAACAAAGTTTCGGCAGCAGTCTTTGACTATGTAAGCAATATATTCACCGTAATAACCTTAAGGCTGAAGAAAACGGTTGCCCAAGAAATTAATGATAGGCTAATGGCAAGTCATGATACAAACAAGAAAGCTGTAGTATTAAACGAAATAAAATGGGGATTTGGAGATCTTGCAATCTCTCTTATGACTGTGGTTGTCTTGATTTTTAAAGCATATACTGACTATGCCAGTGAGGGAGTAATAATGATAGGAACACTATACATTTTGTATGGATATCTAGAAAGAGCAGGTGGAACCTTCCAAAGATTTGCACAAATTTATGGGGAGATAGTTCGTTATGATGCAAGGCTTGTAGGAGCACGTCCTATTGAAGAGGCTTTTGAAAAAGTGAAGAATGAGGTTGGAGAAAAACTTCCTCCCAACTGGGAAAAAATAGAATTAAAAAATTTTGATTTTAAGTATGACCAAGAAGGTGAGAAGAAACACCTAAGTAAAGTAAATATTTCTTTTAAGCGAGGGCAGAGAATAGCTTTGATCGGGGAAAGTGGTTCTGGTAAAAGCACTATCTTATCATTGATGAGGGGGTTATACCCCCCAGACAAAGGAGATGTTTACTGCGATGGGAAAAAACTTAATCATGGGCCTTCAAGATTAAAACAGCACATAACACTAATTCCCCAAGACCCTGAAATATTCAACAATACTATAAAATATAATATTACAATGGATCTAAAAGTTAAGAAAGAGCATTTGGAAAAGGTAATTGACATGGCTCAGTTTGGAAAAGTGGTTGATAGACTTGAAAAAGGATTAAATACAAATGTTCTGGAAAAAGGTGTTTCATTAAGCGGGGGAGAAAAGCAAAGACTGGCTCTTGCTCGAGGAATTTTAGCGGCAAGGAAAAGTGAAATCCTGCTGCTGGATGAACCAACAAGCAGCGTTGACAGCTTAAATGAGATGAGAATTCATGAGGCTTTGTTCAGAGTTTTTCGTAAAAAAACAATCATATCCTCAATTCACAGATTGCATTTGCTAAAAAACTTTGATTATATTTATATGTTTGATAAGGGAAAAATTATTGCAGAAGGAACTTTCGATGAAATGAAGAAAACCCCAAAATTTAAGAAAGTTTGGGAAAAATATGGAACGAAATAATTACTCAAAAAGGTAAAAAAGAAATCTTTGTAAAAAATAAAAATAAATAAAAAATTATTGAAATAAATATGATGAAGGGTTTTAAAAAACTTATCTTCTTTTCTTTTTTTTCTTAGCCATTTTTATTTCCCCCTCTTTTTTGGTTTTTTATGAGAACTAAAGCTTCTAACTCTTGCGTTCATTAGTGTTTACTAAGTTTTTTTGCTTTAATTACTTTTCTATTTTTACGGATTTCCAAAATAAAAAGCGCAAACCCGCAAATTAAAAAAATAAAACCAAAAACAGAAAGTAAACTAGAACCATCGCCGTTAGAAATCACATATCCGGTAATCCCTGGGAGAGAATCCATTAAGAGCAATGTTCCAAGCATTACAGAAAGCGTCCCGATTATAATTTTCCTCATGTTTCAGTCATTATTTTAGGTAATGCTAATTTTTATATATTTCCATTTCTTAGTATAATCATGAAAAAGACTAAAAACAAAACAAAGGACGAAAAAAATATAGACAAAGAAATAGCTACACAATTAAAAAAATCCTTGGTTAAACCTCAAGAAAAATTAGGCTCTGAAAAACTAAAAGAATCAATGCTTGAAGAAGAATCGGAATCAAACTCGAATGACCTTGAATTTCATCAGTTTATGCGACAATCCGCGCCACAGGAAGAAAGAGCCCCTGTTTTAGAGAGAATCGCCGGCTCTGCGCCAAGGCCAATCTTCGTCGGCGGAATACCTCAAGGAACCCAAGCAAATTCAAAAGAAGAAAGCAGCGATGAATTCAAGTATGTTTCTTCAGGTTCAGAAACAAATGAGCCAAAATACGTTGAATCTTCGACGCAAATTTATAAAGAACCAGAAAGATTAAGATTTGAAGAAGCTGGAAGAAAGAGAACAGGTCCCTGGTCAGAAACAGGCCGAGAAGCGCTTTTCACACAATCTGCTGAAGCAAGAGTAGAATCTCCGACTCAAGAAAGAATACAAAGAGTTGATAGGTTTGATTTTGAAAACGTCGGAAGAAGAAACCCCCTTGAAAGAGAGGAGCAAAAATATGAGAAATACAAGCCGAGGACTTCTAAATGATTTAGTTATTAATTTTAAATTACATCAAAAACTAATATGTTAATGTAAAAACCGTCGTAATTAAAGATCATTATCAAATTACTTTAGTTTATTCAACTTAAACATATTAACCTTTAGACTAACAAATTTAACAAAAACCTTCGTCGTAAACTATATAAATTAATCATAACTATAACAATCATGGTGGAAAAAGCAGGCTACAAAATCTCAGACATTTATCAGGGAGGTTATTCTGGTTTAACGCCCCCTTCTAACACTTATCTTGCCGCAGGAAGCCTAGGAATGACTACTGACCCGCGTTCAGCAAATCTCTTGCAGGAAGTTTCCTCTAAACTTTCTTCAGGAGCAAAACAAATCGAAATTGAAGGCGTTTCCGATAAAATTTTTGACTCCATACCAAAACAGCATCTAAAAGAAGTTCACAGGCTTTCAAAACTTACCGGTATTGACGTTTCTCTTCACGGTCCTGTAATAGATGTGGCGGGATTTACTCAAAGTGGTTTCAGCGAAAATGATAGAGAGCTTGCAGAGGAAAAAGTTACTCAAGTTCTTTTGCGAAGCCATGAACTAAACCCAAGCGGAAATATTCCTGTTAACTTTCATTCTGCAGAAGGAATTCCAGGTTCACAATTTCTTCCCCCAAGAAAAAGAACAGAAGAAACAGGAGATTATAGAAAAATGATTGCCGTTAACAGAGAAACAGGAAGAATGGCGCCGTTGGAGCCTGATTTAGAATATCATCCCGGAGGTAATGTCAAGGGAGAAATAAAAACTCCAGAAAGACGTTTGGATAATTTAAATTCCACAGAATGGAGAAACTCATTATTTCAAATAGAAGTCAATAGAGAAAATGCCGAAAGAATTATGAAAGATGTTCACCCAATTGTCATAGCAAGGGCCGCAGCACTTAGATCCGGAAAATTAAACCCTGCGGAAATTTCTGGAGACGAAAAAGAGCAAATTCACAAAATTTTTTCCGCATATGAATTTGTTGAACAAGCCAAAATGTCTGCCGATTCTCTTTTTAGCAAAGCATATGAATTTGCGAAAGCGGATGGTGATGTGAAACGGATGAGTGATTTAAAAAACTTTTCTGAAAAATATGGAGAACTAATCGGTGTAGAAGATGGTAAGATAAAAAGTCCAGAAAAATATCTCAATCCAAAAATCCATTCAGAAGCATTGAGAGAATTGATTGGAACTTTAGAAGAAAACTCTCCAAAAATGTGGGTTCCAATAGAAGATTTTGCAATAAAAAAATCCTCGCAGACTTACGGTAATGCTGCTTTTGAGGCTTACAAAAAATTCAAAGATAAGTCACCGATTTTGGTTATTGAAAATCCTCCAGCAGGTTTTGCGTTAAGTACAGGAAAAGACATAAAAAACATTGTTGTAGCATCAAGAAAGCAATTTGTCGATAATGCAGTAAAAGAAGGCATGTCTGAATCAGAAGCAAAGCGCCAGGCAGAGAAATTCATAGGAGCTACCTGGGACGTAGGGCACATAAACATGCTGAGAAAATTTGGATACGATGAAAAAGAAATCATAAAAGAAGCAGAGCAAGTTGCACCTTATGTAAAGCATGTTCATCTTTCTGACAATTTTGGTTTGGAGCATACAGAACTCCCGATGGGAATGGGAAATGTTCCCCTCAAAGAAATAATGGAAAAGCTTGGAGAAAAGGGCTTTAATGCAAGAAAAATTATTGAGGCAGCAGATTGGTGGCAGCATATTAAAACCTCTCCATTTCAGGAAACTTTAGAGGCTGCGGGCTCTCCTCTTTATTCAATGTACATGGCTCCTTATTGGTCTCAAGCCCCAGGACTTTACCAAGGATATCATGGAGGATTAGATGGTCAATGGCTTCCCCAGATAAATTATGAAACTTTTGGAACAAGCTTTGCAAGGCTTCCAAAAGAGCTTGGTGGCACTCCTCAAGGAGCACAAGGCTCAAGAATGTCCGGAAGACCAATGGAATAATTTTTTCTTTTTTATCAAGAATTAATATAAATCTTTAAATATACAAATAAATAGAAAAAGTTATGACAAGTTTGGATACTTTAGATTATGCAATAAATCAATTGGTGGAAAAGAAAGGATTTAAGCTTAGTGGAGAAAAAGGAAAAATAAGAGAATTAGCCTCAGACGAAGACCATAAAGTTGTTTCAATTAGAGATAATGATAGATATGCGGAGTTTTATCCTCCTTACAATAGAACTGCACCAACAATTTCCGGAGTTAGATTATTAGTGAATTGCCTTGAATCACATCATTATCGCATGAATTTAGAACATCCCTTAAAATAAATTTTTTCTCCAGAATTCAGTAAATTTAAAAACTATATTCTATAATCATTTTGATTCAAAGGTTATATTAATTTAATAGTAATTACATTAGAAAGATTTATATAATAATATATTGTGAGAAAGATATGGCAGATTTAAAGATATACCTAATCAGATACACAGTTCAACAATATAGCAGACCCGCAATGGAGGATGATATTCAATACGATCCATGTAGTGACACGGCTTTTAGAGTAGCAAGAAATTCTCAAGAAGCTATTAGAAGTTTTAAAAGATATATTACACCAAAAATAAAAAAATCTCTTGATGAAAGAATAAAAAGTGGATGCTTTTTCCTTCCTCGTGAAGGTATTCCATGGATGAGAATAGATAGTGCTAGAAAGGTTGATTCTGTACAGGGGCATAGGATATCTGTTGATTGATTCTCGCCGAGAAAGTAATACTTTAAAGTTAAAGTTTTTAAACTATATTCAATAATATATATTGTAGGATATAAAAGAGAATTGGTAAATTTAAGTTAGAATATGTTAAATAAAAAGATGGTTGGTGTTGACAACTTGTTAAACTATTTTAATATAAAACCAGTTTTTGCACTAGCAATTAAAAATCAGTCCCATAAAAATATAATATAAGATGGCAAAGAAACAAAAAAAATCCAATAATAAAAAATCTTCTGGGAAAAACAGCAAAACCCCAAAAAACATTCCTACATTGCAGTTGAAAAAAGAAACAGACATAGCGATGGATTTTGCCTTAAAGACTTACAAGGTATTTGACAAGATTGTAAAATCTATTGTTCTTTTCGGCTCCACGGCGAAGCAAACCGCTGTAACAGGTTCTGATATAGACATTATAATTATTATCGATGATGTAAGCATTAATTGGGATCAGGAATTGATTGCGTGGTATCGTGAGGAACTTGAAAAATTAATCAAAGCAAATCCTTATCAAAATGCTTTACATATTAACACGGTTAAATTAAGCACTTGGTGGGAAGACTTAATGCGTGGAGACCCTGTTGTAGTCAATATTCTTAGATATGGAGAACCCATGGTTGATATGGCTGGATTTTTTAACCCATTAAAAGCACTTCTTCTCAAGGGAAAAATCAAATCAACCCCTGAAGCAATTTATGCCGCGCTTCAGAGAGCGCCGCAGCATATTGCAAGAAGCAGAATCGCCGAATTAAATTCCATAGATGGGCTTTTTTGGAGCATGGTTGATTCTGCACACGCTGCATTGATTGCAGCAAATGTTTCACCGGCATCTCCAGAGCACATTTCCGGAGACTTAAAAGAAGTTTTCGTGAACGCAGGAAAATTAGACATGAAATATGTTATTTGGTATCGTGATCTTCTTGTTCTCCATAAAAAAATAGCTCACGGAGAAATAAAAAACCTCAAGGGTGTTGAAATTGATGCATGGCAGGAGCGCGCAGAACAATTCTTAGAAGCCATGGCAAATCTCGTTAAGGACTTGATTGAATAACAAAAATTATTGCGATTTTTGTTTTGTTTTAAATTGAGAATGGAGCCTTAAATATCCAGAATCTTTAACAAGGTAAAGATGTTCGCCCCCTTTTCTATAATGTACCACTTTTCTTGCACCATATCTTTGAATTAATGGAAGTGCTTGAATTTCTGTAATATTAACTGCAGTATATCCATCCATTCGCAATTCCGATACCTCATAAAGCCTATCTACTTTTATTTCCAGCGCCATATTTTATTTCAAGTTTTTGTCCGTTCGCCATTTCTGTTTGGTCTTCGTTTAAGATTTTTTATCCTCCCCCCTGGCTCAGACATATAATGGTGAATGACTCTTACGAGGTTCGGTTCTCTAACAACAAGGTAATTATCATTTCCTCTTTTCCATCTTATCATTCTATCTCTTTTATATTTTTCAGAAAGTGAAGGATTAAGTCTTATTGTTTTAAAAGCAAAATATCCTGCTTCTCTAAAATCAGAAACATCATAATTTTTACCAACTTCAAATCTTGGCCGTGTTGTTGGTTCTGCCATTTAAAAACCGAGAAAAACTAGTATTTATTTCTTTCTAATTTATCTTGGTAATCTCATACACCCTTTTGGGATTTGTCCAGTTATTTCTTCAAGGGAATATCTTTGTGGAAAAGCATTAGTCATATTTCTACTACGTTCGAAAACAACTTGAGCTATTCTTTCTTTTGGTACTTCAGATAAGGCTCTTGCTGAAATTAATACGCCAGAACGTTCAGAATAGGGAACACTAACAATGTTTGCATGCCAGTATGTTTCATTAGTTACAGGGCATCTTCCATATCCCAAAAAGTCTCCAATCAAATTTTTTAATCTTTGCATTTTCTAAAATTAAACCTTAGAAGCCAAGCCCTTTAATTCAGTTTTTCTTGTAGATTCTACTGCTCCTGGTCTTAAGCTTTCAAGAGTATATCTGTCAAGAGCATCTATAATTTCCATTACTTCATGGTATTTCTTGAATGTTTCCTTAGCTTCTGAAACCTGCTCAGGAGTATATTGATCTTTAAAGTCATTATCTTCTGAATCTTGAACAATTCTAGAAGCCTTTCTATATTTTTTCATGATACTTACAAGAGTTTCATCATATCTCCCCAATTTTGCGACGATTTTATCTTTGTCTTCTTTATCAATACTATTTAATACAGGAGCGTACCATCCAGAAGCTAATTCAATTAGCTTGTACTCTCCTCTCTTTTCTTCGAATTTTCCCGCGTAAATTTGTGTTGCAGTTTCTATTCCTTCTTTAGACGCCTTAGTTCCTCTGATAAAACCTTCAGCATCTTCTCCAAGATTAAGACCTTTTGAGCCAGCAAGCACCTCAAGAGCACCTGGAGCATATCTTCCACTTTCTTTAGATGATGCCAAGTGCGCAGCTAATGCACCATATTGGTACTTCTCAAAATTTGGTCTTTGTGTTACGTCTGCCATTTTCTATGTTTTTCCCAAGAACTTGAACTTTATAAATCTTTCTATTTGTTACTATTACATAGTTAATAACACAAAAGCCATAACTCTAAAATATTAAGCGTTTGAAACCGGAACATTCAACACAGTAGGTTTCTTAACTTCATAAAGAACTTTAGTCCTGCACGGTAATTTTGGTTTTACCTTGGATAAAACGTCTCTAATAACGGCAATAGCTTTCTCATTTGGAACAGCGAAGAAGAATACCCTTGTGCCGTGCTTAACAATCGCTGCCTTTCCCATTGGCTTCCCAAAAGATAATTGCATTCCAGACTGCATTCTGTCTGCTCCTGCACCAGTAAGCATCTTATTCTCTCGTTGAATATGGTGCGGGAAAGGAACAACCCTGAAAAGATATTGCCCTGCAAGGTCTGTATCGAGTCTTTTATTGATATATTGTCTGCATGCTTCGAGGGCGTTGTGCCTTATTTGTGCTGATTCATCGGCAACTAGGGTAAGTTCATGGGGAAATTTTCCTTCACGATAAAGCTTTTCAGAACCCATTGTAAACTTCACAATATTCTGCGGCGGAACAGTCTTTATGTAAGCCTTGCCTTTCTGTTTGCTTATCCTCGTAAAAGGAACAACAGATTTTTTCGAGTATGAAGATGCTTTTCTTAATGCCATTTTTTATAACTTAGTAGCTAGTTTAACCAGCTTTGATTTTATTTCCGTAGGAGTACTGTCACAAATCACCAAAAGATCTGACTTTTCATTTGAGTTTAATATGACATCATTTCCATAGACTCTTGCAGTTTGGGGCTTTCCCATGTAAATTCCATTAGAGATTTCAGGATTTCCATAAACTTCTCTTAGTTCAGCGTCAAGAGCAAACCATCTTCCCGGTTCTAAATTTATTTCAACCATTTTATTTTACTTCTCCTACTTTTTCTCTTTCTCTAGCAACATAGATTCTTCTTGATTGAACAGAAATGATTGAACTTTTGGCTATGTTTTTTAATAATTCCTTATGTGTTAATCCAGTTGCTTGATATGGTTCTGCTTTAAGGAAGTCATCATATTCTACATGTAAAGAATATCTACAGTTATGCGGCAAGTCTTCAAAAGAGCATAGGGGAGAATTTTGTCTATCGCGGGTGTCAGCGACTAAATTAATCTTCAAGCCCCTTCCAACCCTGCTCCAATCAATTAAATCATCTAATGTAAATGTAGCATTCATTTTATCTCCACTTCCGTCGTTATTGCCTGGCCTGGAAGCCCGATTTCGAAAATAGCGCGGACAAGACCTTTATTTCCATGTGCTCCAGAAACTTTTCCTCTTATGGCTTTTCCTGCTGGTGAGGTCCAAGTAACTTCTTTGCCGACGAACTTCTGTGCTTCGATTCTGTTTTTTGCTCCGAAATCTAGCAAGAAGTGCCTTTCATGGACTGTTTTACGACCGCGACGAAATTGTACAACTTTTCCTTTCATTTGGCTTTTCCTAAAGACGAATGAGCTAAAACTTTATTTTTTGTCTTCATTTTCTTTGGTTTGCTTTTAGTATATAATCTACTGCAAAAATACTTTTAAAAAGATTGCTATTAGGACATTTTATTAAATTGGGACAATTAAGCAAGTCAATAATTCATTTATTACAACTCACTAGTGTTCGGTAGATATTATCATTAATAACAGAAAAGTATATCAAATTAAAATCAATTAGACATTTATGTTCTTATTAGCTCATTTAGCCGCGGGTTTGATAATAGGAAAATTAACACAAAATTATCTTGTAGCATTAATAGCCGCTTTATTTGTAGATATCGATCATCTGGTTCCATACATAAAGCACAAAGTTATATTTAACTTGAAAAAATTTTGGGAGACTATAACAAATCCAAAAGACCCGTATGGTAGTCAAAGAAACTATCTTCATTCTATTTTTGGTTTTATCTTGGTTAGTTTAATAGTATTCTTATTTGACCAAAGAATTGGAATCGTGTTTTCTTTAGGATATTTAAGCCATTTATTGCTAGACGTACTAGATAATTCAGATTTTTATCCATTTTATCCAATAAAAGAAATAAATATTAAAGGCCCAGTAAAGTATTTTTCTAAAGCCGAGTTTGCTTTAACCTTAATTTTATTTATTATATTCTTTATAGTTTAAACACGCGGATATGCTTGGTAAGAAAATTAATAATTTTTTTAATATTGCTTATTTAGTAACTAACCAGGCTCTGCTCCAAATGCGATAAACTTGATTATATTCATTTTCAAGCATAAACCCAAAACTAAGTTCTTCTACTGCATAATCTCCGTCTCCACCCATTTTACCGTCTATTCTTGAATCTCCAAATGATGTTCCAAACCTTCTTTTTTCAGCATTCATAAAGGCCCATAATGCTTCTCCTATTGACAATTCTTGTTCTTTGAAAGTGTCATATTCTCTATCATCAATAGCTCCAAACATGAATCTAAGCCCAAATTTAGACATTATTCTCATTTGTTTAAAATATCTATCTTCGATAGGATTAGAAGACTCTTGAACAAAAGCTACATAATCTTTATCTTCTGCTCTTACATTCATCATTCTTAAAAATCCTTCAAAATCTTCTTTTCTAGCCTCATTACCAAAATAAATAAGGCCACCAGTTTCTTCTTGTGGGGGGTCGCCCCTAATAGGTTCAAGAGAATTTTTTTGATAGCCATAAACACCATTTCCATAAGGAGCAAATTTAGACAAGTCTCCTGGTTGAACTTGTAATTTTTTACCGGGCCATATTGCAGGACCTATAATTATTTTGTCTAACCCTTGTTTTGCCATTTTTACATTTTAGAATTCTAAGGCGATTCTCTTACCATCACCTCTAAAATACTAAAAAATATGACTTTTTAATCTTTTTGGATAAATAACAAGAGTCTTTATGATAAGAAGTTATTAAAAAATTAGTAAAAAACACATCTTCTTAGCTTAAAGAATTATCTCGAAATCGCCGAGTTCTTTTTTTATCAGCTCGAAAACTTTTGGCTTTATCTCGATGCCTTTTTTTGACTTCTGGGTCTCGACGCATTCTGAAACTTCTTTCATTCCAGAGTCTTCAATTTTATCTGTAATTTTTTTCACTGTGTTTTCGCTAAACAAGAAAGAAATCCCATTGCAATGCAGAAGCTCTGCAATCATTTCCTTTCCTGCTTTCTTGTATCTGAGCCTCATTCTGCCTCTTTCCATCGAAACCAAATCGCTTCTCTGGGAATATTCTATTAAGTCATTGATAAGAATCGTTGCATTTTTCCTTGCGTCATCAACCTTATGACTGCTTAGCTTGCCTTTCTTGAAGTCTGCCCTCGAGCTAACCAATTCATTCAAAATCCTTAAATGCTGATGAGTGAACTTTCCTTTTTTAACAAGGTTATTTTCAAATTCAGATATTAATTGTGATTGGGGTTTTTTACCGAGTATGGCTTCTAAAAGAGTAAATACGTCTTTGTGAATCTGTTCTATTGTTTTTTCTTGCCCGCGTTTTTCTATCTGTTTTCTCAGTTCCTTTAGTCTTTCCAGATAATCTTCTGTTCCCTGAAGCAAGTCATCGAGTTCTGCTCCTTTTATTTCCTTTATTTTCTCGTGTTCAAAATCCTTGTAAATACCGACAATTTTTTCAAGAATAGCAATATATTTTTTCTCCAGCATTTTTTCCTTGTCGACAAAAATTCTCTTCATTTCACTTACTGTATGCTTTGGCGTCGGCGGTGGGAGTCCATATAACATCAGTAGCGCCTGTGAAGGCGTCATAACGCCCCAATAAACATCATGTACAAGAATATCAAGAAGCGTGGCTTTAGCTCTCTTTACTGTCTTGTCTCCCATGGACATGAACATATCTATTGCCTCAGGGCTTGGCTTCAAACGCCCCATCTTAAGAAGAGCTTTCCATGGCAGGAACGTGCCTCGATCGTAAAGAGGAACACCGTCACGAATAAATGTGAAAATAACAGGATGAGCATCTTTGACAGACTCCCAAAAATCAGTAAGAAGATAAACCTGAACATTTAGGACATTTTTTTTAGCCCCTGCAAGCGCGGTTGCTTGTGAAATATATTCAAGAATCATGCTCCTAAGCCTTTCTTTTAGTTCAAGTCTTGGCATTCTCTTGACATCTGTATCATTAATAATCACGAAAGCATCAACATCAGACTCTTTGGTCACATCACCGCGTACCAAACTCCCAGCAATTACATAAGAGACAATATACTTGTCAAATTTCTGTAAAACAAGAGATTTATGAATTGCCGCAACTCTCAGCGAAGCCAAAATACCTGTATCGTGTAACGGAAATGAAAGCGCAATAAAATTCACTAGGTCAAATTTACTGTCTAAGCAAGATTCCCAAATGTCAACCGGAGTCTTAATATAAACCCAGACATTTTGTTTTGTCCTGGCAACTTCTTCAACAATTTCTTTTTTTATCTTTGGAATTTCCTTGAATTTTTCCTCGGGAATAATCATGTAGAGATGAATCTTTTTTTCCAGACTTTCTGCCTGCTCTTTTGCAATGCCTTCCCCAAGTTCATCTTCAATAAAAAATCTGTTTGCCTGAGGAGAAAGGATTCCTAAGGCTTGTGTAAAGGGGTATTTTTTTACTATGAATGCTTTTAATTTCTCAAGTTCTTTTTTTGCTTTTTCTAGTTCTTTCTGAACCTCATTGGAGTTTTCAGGTATTACCGGTTTTTTTGACGTATATTTGCTGTCAAGCTCCATTCCCGGAATTTCCTGAATTTCTGGTTCTTCGTCGTGTTCTTCTTCCTTTCTTGAATCTGAATCGCTAGAACGAGATTTCTTATCTGATTTCATAATGAGAATTAATTTCTGGTGCTTATAAAACTTGCGAAGTCGTAAAACTTAAAAGCCCTGTTCCAGTATGAATTTTAATAAAGGCCCGTTAGTCTAATGGCAGAACACCTCGTTTACACCGAGGAAGCGAAGGTCCGATTCCTTCACGGGCCATTAACTAAAATTAATGGACTTGACGAAATTTATTTCAGTCTGGGCCATTTGAAAAGATATAGAAAGGGGGTAAAATGAAATTTGTAGATATATTAAGGAAACTTGGAATTTTCAGAAGCGGAAAGGTAAAAGCAACTTATAAGAACGGAAAAGAAAGGCCCATTGAGTTCCTAGATTCTGGAGTCTTTAATTCAAAGAAAGATTTGATTAAGTTCAAGAAAAAGAAAAGATAAATGTGACTAAAACTAGTATAAATAAATAGCTTGTTAGAAAAGTAGCCTTTTTGGTCTATTTGTTTATACCTAGTATTCACCAGCTCGGTTCTGCTGCGGGCTCATTTTTCTTTTGTGTCTACATAAGAAAGATTTATAAATATTGTAGACATAAATAAGATATGGCATTTACAGAAATTAGAAACATTAATGGTAGACAGTATTACTATAGGGTAATCTCCATAAGAAATGGAAATAAAGTTTCAAAAAAGAGGATATATCTTGGAAAAGGATTATCAAGCTCAGAGGTTACAAAAAAAGAAAAAGATGCCGATAAAAAAATGTCGTCAGAAAAGATAATACCAAACAAAGAAATAGAAAGTATTAAATTTAAAATAATAGCGATTTTAAAAAAAAATAAAGTCAGCAGGGCCGGAATTTTTGGTAGTTATTCAAAAGGAGAACAGAAAAAGAATAGTGATATTGATATAGCTGTTGAAATTAATGATAAAAACATGAGCTTGCTTGGATTTATTGAACTAAAGCTAAAATTAGAAGATGTTCTGGGAAAAAAAGTAGACTTAGTAGAATACTCTGTGATTAAGCCATTAATAAAAAATCGTATTTTAAATGAGGAAATAAAGATAATATGAAAAGAGATATTAATTTATTCATTCAAGATATCCTGGAGAATATAAAGGATATAGAATCCTTTTCTAAAGGATTAAATAAAGAAAAATTTGAAAACGATAAACTTAAACAAAATGCCGTAATAAGAAGTCTGGAAATAATTGGAGAGGCTACGAAAAACATCCCGGATTCATTCAGAAAAAGGTACCCAAAAATCCCTTGGAGAAAAATTGCTGGGTTTAGAGATATACTAAGTCATGCTTATTTTGGGGTAAGCATGGATAGGATTTGGAATATAATAGAAATAGATTTACAAAAACTTAAGAAAGAGATAAGTAAAATAAAAATTGGTCCTATCTCTTGATTCCTTATTTGCTTTGGGTTAGTTTTGCAGGAGTTTTGAACTATCTTTCTGCTTTCTAAAATTTTAAAAACACTATAAAACTTTGATAAAATAAGATTCAGAGCTTAGAGCCTCTGATTCTGCGCGCTGTTGGTTTAATGGTAGAATATCTCGTTGCCACGCAGAAGAACCAAAGGTTCTTCCGCACCATCTCCTTTAATAATTTGGTGTAAACGCAAAGACGAGGTGACCCGAGTTCGATTCTCGGACAGCGCATACTATCTCCGAGAGAAAACTCTTTTTAGAAAGGCTTAAAAATTAGAGTGATTAGTAGAAAATATGAGAAATTTTCCTGCCTTTATGTTTGGACTTGGATGTTTAATCTTTGCTCTCTTTATCGGTTCATTGCCTATTGGATACATTTTTGGTGTAAATGATCATGGACTAATACGGCTTGGAATAATTGCCCTCGGCATTTTTGCTATATGGTTCAGTTTTAAGAGATAATCCTTTGTTTAAGACTTTATGGAATTGACCCTATTAACAGCTTAGCCCAGTCCAATAAGCCAAAATGACTCAAAACTAAGCCAGAAATAGTTGTGATCAATAAAATAATCAATGCTTTTAAGGCCAGCTTTATAGCTCCTATCTCTTCAAGATAAATATAAGCTCTTCTCAGCGCCCCTCTTTCTTTGAGACTTCTTTCATTCGATATTTTAGAAATCCATAAAAAAGGGTTATGTAAGTTTTTTCTCTCTATCGGAGGGAATGCAATTAATAAATTCTTGAATTCTTTTAATTGGACTATCTTCTTATTCATCTCTATAAAGCCGTCATGTAAGTCGTGAATGTCTCTCGAATTAGAAAGTTTTGATAAAGATTCTTTAATTAATTCTCTAACATTATCTCTTTTTGAAAAAATTAAGTAAAACATTACATTCGAAAAATAATCTTTAAATATACGATAAAATTTTTTAGTGTAGCCTTCTCCTCTTTTCCGTGCAATTTTATTTAAATCTCTAATCAGAGATCGGTAGAAGATTTTTGTTTCATCGATTTTGCCCAGGTTTTCGCCTAGTTTTTTAAGGTCATAAGTAATCTTTTCGAATAGATTAGGATAAAATAAAACATATAGCAAAAAGAATAATGGAAGTAAAATGTACAAAAAAGAAAATAGTGTTGGAGATTGGGCAAAGTTTGAGAAGATCAGCCCAAAGATTCCTAAATAAACAAAAAGAATAGAAAAAACAAAAAGGATTTCTGATATCAAAATTCTCTTTTCAATAGGAATTTTATTGATCTTCTCTTTTAAATTTGAGAGGCTCATGATTTCAATAGACTTGTTGCATATTTTAAGTATTTTATGCAATTTCCTCTTATAGCACTAAGACACGGAAAACTATAAAATTACGTGATGATTGTAAAACTTATGAAAAAGATTACCAAAGTTTTTATAATGATGTTTATTGCCGTTATTTCTTTTTTACTGTATGCTCCTTTCTTAAATCAAAAAATTTTAGATTATGGAGAATATGATTGTTGTAATTTGACTATAAGTTCTAGAGAAGGAATTTTCGATAAGCCAACATTATTTAATACAATTAAAAAAGTTACGTCACCATTTGATTTAAAGTATTATAATCTCTATTTAAGTTTTAGCCTTAAAGAAAACCCCGCTTGTTATTTGGTTTATCCAAATATTCTCACATATCAAATTGACAATGAAACAAGAAGTATTATTCGGGGGGATAGAGAATTTGTAAAAACCATAAGATTTGATGAATCTTATAACATTGTTCTTTCAAATTTTACATATAATACTACAGATATAAAGGATTATATTGCTTATAGAAATATTAGTGTTCCAGAAGGCCAAATAATATCATCAATATCTACAGAAATCACGGTGGGAAAAGAAGTAAATTATCTTCTTATTTCAAAAATGACCTGGTTTGATGCTATTGGGAATATGTTTATTTTCTTCTTGTTTTGGATAGGAATTATTTTATTAATTAAAAGCCTTATTGAGTGGATTAAAGAAAGATGAAAAAACCAATAACAAAAGAGACAAAGAAAAAACTTTTAGATGGGCATTTCAGCCATGAAGTAAAAATGTTAATAGAGGGGAGAACTTATTTTAAACCTCGGCCTTCTGATCCAAGAATACTTGATGTTACAGGAAAAGATTTAGAAGCCTTTCTTGTTCATATAAGAATTCTCTATGAGTTTTTTTATAAATCAGGTAATGACGATCTTGCCCACGCTGATCATTATATCCTTGCTTGGAAAGTAAAAAATCCTCTTAAGAATATTGATTATTGGAATGTTCAGATAAACAAATATTTATCTCACTTAACTTATACAAGGGTTACGGGAGCAAGAGGAAAACATCCTTATTACCTTTATCCTGCCGGAGTATTATATAATCATTTTAGATATCTCACCATAGAATTTTTTGATCAATTACCCTCAGAATATATGACCTCAAATCTAGAGAATTTATATGTGGACTTAGTTAAAGCACCCTTCCCTTATTAATGAAAAATCTTAAATAGATACTCTGAGCTAGATTTATTAGATAACCGATTACTTTTATTCAGCTCTTGGTGGGACACCCTTTTTAAAATTAGCAAGTTTTATATAGAAACTTTTCTGGTTAATATTATGGCTAAGCAAGGTCATGTACAACATTCGCATCATACAGAACATGCAACCCATGTCTATAAGGGAGGCGGTTTTTTCAATAGTTTATTTAGTTGGATGGGAAGTAGCGCTGGTTGTTGTATAGGTATTGTAATTGCAGTCATAGTCACAATAATCTTAATTGCTATCTTAGCCAACAATTAATAAAAGATGAAATTGCCATTTTGGATTTGCCATCAGAATCCTGAGAGATGTTTTAAGTTTAAAGGTAAACCAATGGCTTTGTGTTCTAGATGCTTTGGTCTTTACTTATTTATTTTATTGGGGTTTTTGTTTTCATTAACCACGAGATTATCTGATAATTTAGATATTAAATTGTTATTTATCCTAACCATCATATTTACACTCCCTTTCTATTTTGACTCAGCAACTCAATTTTTCGGATGGAGAAAGAGCAACAACCAACTGAGATTTTTCACAGGGTTACTTACTGGATTAATCCTAGGTATTGATATCAATTATATTCTTTTTTATTTTGTTTAAAACCAAACGGCTTTATTATATAAATAGGTGGGAGTTAAAGAAAATTTTCGTATATTGGCACAGGACACAAAAGTTTAAAAATTTGGCTTTCTCATCAAACTAAATAGAATGGATAAGAAAAATTTGGTAATAATAGGATTAGTTGCTGTATTGATTATTATTGGAATTTATCAATTTGCCAAACCTTCTGTTACTGGGAACGTTGTTAATTCTGACAAAATAATAGACACAGGAAAAGAGGGGGATCTATCAAAAGAGGTCAAAGTCATCAACGAGATTGATTATGAGGTGAAGGTTGTTGATAAACTTACAGGTAAGAATTTAGAAAGTGCAGAAGTTTATCTTGATGGGAAACTTGTTGGGAAAACATCAAGTGACGGAAAATTAATGATAGAAAGTTTAGAATTTGGAAAACATTACTTAAGAGCAGAATATAAGAATGAGAAGTCAGATGTTCTAACCAAAGAAGTTACAGAATCGGACAATAATATTACTATCCAAATAATAGCGCCAAGAACGATCAACCTTGAACTAAAAGACTCTGAAACCAACAAACCAATAGACAATGAAAATGTTTTCTTGAAATCAATAGATGGAAAAGCTAATTTTAATCCTATTTTAACCACAGATGAAGGAAAAGCTCAATTTAATGATGTCTTGCCAGGAGACTATGTAATTAGTATTGAAAGATTCCCAAATAAACCAGCAGATATGGTAACAATCAGTTCAAATGATCTAATAACTGCAGAAGTTGATATGCCAAATCCAAGATTTACGGGTTCTATGGTATGTGATGCAACTAAGCCTTTTTTACAAAGTAGTTATCTTGTATGTAATGTAAATCTAAAAAATAGTAATTATGAAAGAGCATTGGATAGCACAGATACTTCTGTTTTGGTTACAGTTTATTCTAGGGAAAATGATGAAGACTTCGACTTTAAAATAATAGGGCATCAGTTATTAGATTTTGGAAAAATTAATGTAGGTCAATCCACTTCAAAGGAGACTACAAGGTTCGATGAATATTCAAGATTTGATGCAGAGACAAAGATTATTGCCACAGTATATGATGGATGGAAATATACCCCCGAGAATAATAAGCAAATTGGAGGAAATCAATTATCCCAAGATTTATTTGATAAGCTAACTACTAATGCAGTCAATTGGTGTGCAAATAATGTTGGGGAATGTGTTGAGGCAGGCACAAAGGTTGCAGGATTTATAGCTTCTGGAGTTTAATTTACAAAAAAGATCTTTTATAGCGCACCGACCACTTTTAATCGAAGAGGGAAAGAGCACTTATTCTTATATTCTAAAATTTTAAAAAGACATTAAGTTAATTTAGTAGTAAGCTCCAATGGCACAAGGGTACTGCGCGAGATTGGAAATCTCGGCCTTAACAGGCATCCAGGTTCGAGTCCTGGTTGGGGCGTATGTTATTTGTGATACAGTTAGAGAATTCTCAAAGACTATTATCAATTGTAATAATTCTTTTAAAGATTGATTTTCATTTTTTATTATGATAGAAAAATTAGTTAGAGGAGAGTTACCTATTCAATCAATTTATCAAAGAGACGAAGCTGTGACTGCAACAGTTCCCATACATTTATCTGTAATGGATTTACCAATCAGTATTAGAATAGATGTCTCCTTAATTGAAGACGCCAAAAATGTAATAAAGTCAGAATACAATCAAGACATGGAATACTATCTCGATATTTTGAAACAAAACGGCACGGATATACCTTCTCTTAGAGGATATGAAGTATTCAAAGAGGACTGGAAACTTGGTGCAGAACCAGATAATAGCGGGTTTTTATCTTTATTTTGGAGAGAGAATGGAGATTTCCACAGTATAAGATTTAATCGGGTGCCAGTAGTTTTAAGCAATAGACATGACGAGTCAGGCCAATTTTATACTCCCGAATCTTTTAGACAGAGTCGTTGGATTGAAATAATCTACAGAAACATAACAGATCCTGAAATTGTTGCAATAAGCCCCGAAAAACTGAGAAGATACGGAAAAGAAAGTGAAATAGCTAGAATAGATGAGGAAAAAGGACTTGCTGAGGTACTAGGGCATGCTTTTAGTTCAGATTATCATATGAACATGGCTAAAACGCTACTCTTACGAAATTTTGGTGTCTTTTATCTAAACAGATTATTAGACAATGCAATCTAAATCCCAACTGTAACACTTTTTATAGGGTTTTGGTTGGGGCGTATTTTATCATCGATAAAATTATGATTTTGAAGAATCTTGGTATTGAGCATAATAGACAAAATTAATAAATCCGTATGGGGATTGTTGTGAATGGGAGCAAAACAATTTGACTACTATATCTTTATAGACTATTCAGATAACTTGATTGGGTATATAATAATTGAAAAATTAAAAATAAAATATTTATTGCCAAAAATATTTCGATTTAGGCACTATAGAGAAGCGGGAGATAAAAAGCTTTACCTAAAGAATGTTAAGAAAACCTTCAAAAGAGAAAATTTATTAGACTATTTTTTAAAACATAAAATAAGAGAAACCCGGCAGAATATAGAGATATTTCTTGATATTGGGGAATTTATTAAAAATAATCCTAATTGCCTTATATTTGCTTCAATAGATAACAAGCAATATAATAATTTTCAAAACTTTGTTAAGATTGTTGACGGAAAAAACATAAAGGTAGTAAAGGAAAGTGAGCTAAAAGTCGGAACTATCGAGTACCAAATAAGCCTTGTTTTGGATAATTGGCTGAACATTGAAAGACTTAACATATGAGAATTTAAAACTTCAAAAAAGCATAGGGTAAGGAGGTCCGTCTATCCTACTAACCACGTCAAGCGTGGGGTTCGTCAGGTCCTGTTTCCCTATGATAAACACACACAAATATACAATTTAAATCTTTCTATTACCCTCTAACAGGCACCCAGGTTCGACTCCTGGTGTGGGCGTTCACCTATTTCTAGAAATCCAAGAGTTATACAAAGGCAAAAATTCTGAAAAAATATCTTCTGAAACTTGTTGAATTCTTCTGTTTCCATCTATTCTTACTACTTTCCCGAAAATCCTTGGGTCAGCTTCTGATAAGCCCAATAAAGCATTATAAGCCTTAATCAGTTTTTCTGTGAACCTTGGATCTTTCTCAAATTTTTCGGTTTTCTTTCTTCTTTCAATTCTTCTTTCCGCAACTTTTCTAGGAATATCTAAATAAAACGTCAAATCTGGAACAAGAAGGCCACGATGATTATGCATTGATAACAAATCATGCAATGGAACGCCTTGTGCCCATTGATAAGCGCACGTTGACATTTTATATCGTTTACATAAAATAACTATGCCTTGTTCTTCTAAAGCAGGCCTAATTATTTGTCTCGTATGTTGGGTCCGATCTTCAATATAAAGTCCTGCCATCTTCAACCCATCAGAATAAGCAACTTTATCATTTTCTAATTTTCTTTTTATTTCTTCATTTTTCCATGGCTCATGAGTCCTAATAACATCTTGATACTTGTCTAAATCTTCTATCCTCTCCTCTAACTTATGAACATGCGTGCTTGTTCCGCTTCCGTCAATTCCTTCAAAGGCAATGAACAAACCTCTTTTTGTCTTTGGCATTTTATTTAATAAAAATATCTTGCTCCCCCCTCTTTACATCAAATCTATCAGGTTCTGAATCAAAATGTACTGGAACTCCCAGGCCGCCAATATATTCTCCAATACCCCTTGCCACTCTTCTTAATGTTGGATGAACAAATCTCGTTGACCTTAACTCCACCATGTACAGCATAGCAGGAAGATCACCACTTATTGAATTTGAAGTATTAAATCCCATAGGAACGTAATATTGGCGCACCTCTAAAGAAGCGTTCAATCCCCAAACTCTTTTTCTTAAATTGGCTAAAAAGTCCTCTGCACTTCCCCTAGTTTCTTCGGGCAGGTTTTCTAAATACCACGAATTAAAACCAATATCTGTAGTTAACAGGGGCATTCGTTGATCTAGTGCCCTATGTCTCTGTAAATCCCTGAAGGAACCAAAATCTAATTTAAATTCAGCATGAATTGTTCCCGCTTGGCTTAAAAATTTAGGAAGCTCTGTTTTTTCAGGTCTTTTATCGATTAACTCTCTCATCCCTCTTAATCCAGATAAATCCAAATTAGAGGTCACAGAAATATCTGGCGAATCAGGATTATGATAAAAATAATTTCCTGCAATTAAATCTTGGTAAGACTCTGTATCAGAGTATCTCTTATTTGTAAATGAGTTTGGATGGGCTTCAAGGACTGCCCCCTCTACTGTGTGGGCAACATTCCTTACTTCTTCTAGAGGATGATGTCGCAGAAACAATAACCTATCTGAAACCTGTCTCAGATTTGAGTGCCATGCCAAATTTGTTGCTGCCCCGGCAGGCAAAAATCCCCTGGCAATATCAAAAGCTCTTGCATTGATAGCCTTCTCATAGACACTATCCTTCTCACCTCCAGATTGTGGGTTTTGCTCTTTCAAAAATCTTCTTATCGGGTCTAAAATAGAAAGATAAAATCTTCTTTGAGACTCTAATAATTCCTGCCCTTCTGCAGTTCCAATAGGATTAACAAAAGGTTGTCTTGAAAAATCAATATATCTTGTAGACGCTTCTTGACCGTTGTATAATCTGTTATCTTGAATAGCCTTTGCTACGAACATAGAAACTCCTTCAATAAATATTGTTGTGGATCCGCAGTCTCCAATAGATTTATGCCCATAGCCGACATAGAAACTGTTCATGAAATTCGCAGCGCCTTTTTGTTTAAGAGCCTCTAGATGGCTTTTGAGACCTCCAACAGATCTGGAATGAAGTGCCTGAAGCATTGCTTCGCCTTCACTGTCTATTACCGCGCCAGTGTCCAAAACATAAACTTCTCCGCCACCAGGAATTTCTCTTCTGACATGATTCAAAGAATCCAATTCCGTCGCCTTTTTTTCTAGGTCAGCAGAGCCCATGGACTCTTAAGAATTTGTTGTTTTAAAAAGAAATCTGTTCCAAGAAATATATTTCATAATTACCTGAAGCCAGTTAGTTTCAAATATTCAAAAAATTCATCGATGTGATTTTTAGCTCCAATTAAGTCAGAGTACCTAACGACGGTTATTCCTGGCGCAGCTCCTTCAATCATTGCTGATAATTTCCCTTCTCGAGCCGTATTATAAAGGGCAAGAATTGGCTTAGCTAGAATCTCTGCGTCCCTTAGTTCGTACCCGACACCCAAACTAGGAGCAGTAACATCTCCAACTAAAACATCTGACTGCCTAATCCAAGTTAGGTCTCTAATACGAATCCCTTTTGCATCTAAAGTCTCTTTTGTTCTGTAATCATCATCAAAAAGGTGTTCGCTTAAAACATGGCCTTTTGTTTTTACATGTCCAAGCAGTTCTTTAACAAGAGGTCTGTTCGATTCTGCTCCAAAAATAGAACCGAAAAAATAGATGTTTAGTAATCTAGTCATAGAAGAAAATCTAAAAAGTAGTATAAAAGAATTGTGGTAGCAAAAAGGTAATACTTAATCCTTCATCTCAATCTTAATATTGACATTCTTTGGAATCTGCATCCTCATTATATGATGGAGGACTTTTTCATTTGCCGGAAGGTCAATAAGACGTTTATGGATTCGCATTTCGTAATTGTCAAAGGTTGCGGTTCCGTTTCCGCATGGGGATTTTCTCGTCGTTATTCTCAATTTTTTCGTTGGAAGTGGCACTGGCCCTGAAATAGTAATTCCTGATTTGCTTGCTATGTCTCTGATAGAATTGCAAATACTATTAATCATTTCTATGTCTGTGCTGTTTAGTTTGATTCTTACTTTTGGCATTTTCTTGTAAATGACATTAGCGGAAAATCTTTTAATTTCCCAGCCTTGGCATGATATAGAAATTCTATCTTCGTTTAAAAACCTTTTTATACTATTTCTTTTTATTATTGCTGTAATAAAAGAGGAAAATGAGCGACGTATTTATTCAAATTAGCCTGGTAATTCTGATTGTTTTAGCTGCCTCTTTTATTATGAGAATTTTGCGGCAGCCGTTAATTATTGGATACATAATATCTGGAATTATAGTCGGCCCGTATTTTTTTGGGGTTTTACCGGGCATAAAAGAAATTCAAACATTCTCTGAATTCGGCATAGCATTCCTTCTTTTTATTGTCGGATTGCACTTGTCTCCGAAAATAGTAAAAGAAGTTGGTAGAATTTCACTCATTACCGGCATTGGACAGATTATTTTCACAACAATTATAGGTTATTTTATAGGAATTCTTCTTGGATACACACCATTAACGTCTTTATACATCGCAATTGCACTGACATTCAGCAGCACAATTATAATACTGAAACTGCTTTCTGACAAAGGTGACTTAGACAACCTTTACGGAAAAATTTCCATAGGATTTCTTCTAGTTCAGGACTTTGTTGCTATTCTGGTTATAATAATGGTTTCGTCTTATTCGACAGGAGCAGGATTTATTAGTGAAATGGGCTTAACTCTTCTGAAAGGAACTTTCCTTGTTTTGATTCTCGCGCCAATAAGCATTTACATCCTGCCAAAGTTACAGAGGTTTTTTGCGAGGTCTCAAGAGCTTCTATTTTTATTTGCTATTACATGGGGGCTCGGGCTTGCATCTTTATTCTTTTACGCCGGATTGTCAATTGAAGTCGGCGCCTTGATTGCCGGGGTTTTGCTTTCTGTTTCGCCCTATCAATTAGAGATAAGCTCAAAACTGAAGCCACTGAGGGATTTTTTCATAATATCTTTCTTCCTGCTCCTGGGCTCACAAATAGCAATAAGCAACGCAAGTCAGCTTTTAATTCCCGCAATTGTTTTCTCTTTGGTTATCATTATAGGAAATCCTTTAATTGTCATGGCTTTAATGGGTTTTGAAGGATACACTAAAAAAACAAGCTTCTTCGCAGGTTTAACAGTTGCTCAGATAGGCGAATTTTCATTAATCGTGATAGCATTAGGAACAAAAAATGGCCATATTCCAAGCGAAATATTATCATTAATAACACTGACAGCTTTAATCACAATAGCGCTATGTACTTACATGATAATTTACTCAAATAAGCTATATTCTTTCTTTTCAAAATACCTGTCAATATTCGAAAGAAAAAAGTTGAAAGAGAAAAGAAAAATAAACCAAAATGTTGACGCTGTCTTGTTCGGATATAACAGGATTGGTTTTGGTATCCTGACTTCGTTGAAAAAAATCAAAGAAAACTATCTTGTTGTCGATTTCAATCCAGACACGATTTCCAATCTTAAAAAATTAGGCATACCTTCTGTATATGGCGATGTTGATGATGAAGCACTTCTCGAGGAATTGCCTTTGAAAAATCTCAAAATTGTCGTATCCACAATACCTGAATTAGAAACAAATGAATTAATCTTAAAAAAGATAAAGACAGCAAACAAAAACACAATAGTGACTTTAAGGGCGCATTCAATAGAAGACGCGATGCAATTGTATAAAGAAGGCGCAGATTATGTTTTAACGCCACATTTCCTCGGGGGAGAATACTTAGCAGAAATGATTAGAGAAATAAAAATAAATCCAGAGGGTTACAAAAAAGAACGTGAAAAACACATTACAATGCTAAAGCAAAGATTTGCTCGTGGCCAAGATCATCCTTTTGTTGAGAAGAATTGATTTTTCCTTTTTGCCTTCTTAGTTCGTATTCTTCAACCCAATCAAATCCAGAAAAAATTCAAAAAATCTGAGGAGCACTTCAAGAATTACTATGAACAGGAAATAATTTATTATCAGGCCAAAAAAGTCTCCGATTTGTGCGACATTCCCCAAGATTCTTTCAATGTCAAAAAATCCGGGTGCGAGAAGGGCAATAGCTAAAAGAGTAAATGGTAAAAGTTTTGCAATCTCTCTAGCAAGATGTTCGCCGTATTTTGGAATATATGTTGCCACACGAACAGTTGCAACTACGGCTGCAGAAATAAACAAAATTACGCTCAAATCTAACTGTATTACTAATATAAGAAAAATGCTAAATACAGCAAATGTAAACAAGATAATTATCGGCAGAATTATTATATATTCAAGAAAATAAAGGACAGCTGTCAAGAATTTATGTTTTGATATATTATACTGGTTTAAGTTCAAGGAAAAAATGTTTTTTGTTCCAATAAGTCTGTCAAGTTTCCAAGCGAAAACAGAGTAAATCACCATCAAAACCACGATAAAAAACAATGAGATGAAGCTCTGAAACTGAACAGGCGCAGCAGAAACAATTGATTTATACGCTTCAACTAAACCTAAAGCCACCTCTTCAAAAGCCATGAATAAAGTTAAGCTTTTTTGTTTTTAAATGTTTCAATAAATTTAAATAGAATTCTTTCTAATTCAATATATGATTGACCTCAAAGACTTGAGAGAGCGTCCTGAATTGTACAAAAAAAACATTGAGAAAAAGGGTAAAAATCCAGAACTTGTCAAAAAACTTCTTGCAGTCGATGAAAAATGGCGCGGCTTAAAAAAACAAGCAGATGACTTGCGTTCAGAAAGAAACTCGGTTTCAGAGGCAATAAACCAGGCAAAGAAAAAAAAGGATGAAAAGAAAGCCAGAGAGTTAATTTTAAGAGCTCAAGAAATTCCTGAAAAACTGAAAAAACTTGAAGAGGAAGAAGGCGAGGTGTTTGCACAGTTAAGTTTTTTTCTTAAGGAAATCCCAAACTTAATGCATCCCGGTGTTCCAAAAGGAAAATCTGACAAAGACAACAAGGTAAGAAAAGTCGTTGGCAAAAAAACAAAACTTGCCTTCACGCCAAAGACACATGTGGAAATTATTGAGTCTTCTGGCTTAGGGGACTTTGACGCCTCTGCAAAAGTTGCCGGCAATGGATTTTATTATTTGAAAAACGATCTTGGATTGTTAAATCAGGCACTGATTCAATTTGCTATAGAACACATGACTAAAAAAAAGTATACATATATTGAGCCGCCGTTAATGATGACTAAAAAAGTAGCTGCTGCTGCCGGTGATTTAAACGCATTCAAAAATGCTCTTTATAAAATTGAGGGCGAGGATTTGTACATGATTCCAACAGCAGAACATGCAATGCTTGGAATGATGTCAGATAAAACAATTCCCGAAGAAAATCTTCCTTTGAAGTTCTTTGGTTATAGTATGAGCTTAAGAAAAGAAATCGGTGCACATGGAATAAATGAAAAAGGACTTTGGCGTACACATCAGTTCAACAAAGTCGAGCAGTTCATTTTCTGCAAGCCGAAAGATTCCTGGAAATATTATGATGAATTGCGGAAAAATGCAGAAGAAATCATGAAAAAACTAAAACTGCCGTATAGAATTGTTGAAATGTGTTCTGCAGATCTCAGCGATTGGAAAGCCCGTAGCGAAGACATTGAAGTCTGGCGCCCAACAACACAGAGTTACGGAGAAGTTGGAAGCTTGAGCAACTGCACAGATTACCAAGCTCGCGATTTAAATATTCGTGCCTTGGGTTCCAAAGGAGAGCGTTATGTTTTACACACATTAAACAACACTGCTTTGGCAACATCTAGAATCATGGTTGCAATTCTCGAGAACTTCCAGCAAAAAGACGGCTCAGTAAAGATTCCTACTGTTTTGCAAAAGTACATGGGTGGAAAGAAGAAGATTGTTGGAACTAACAAACCAAAATAACCATTAAAATCCATATATTCTTATAAATAACTATTATATTAGTTTTAGATGGATGTGTATAAGTTTGTTAGAAAAAAAAGAATAGATTCTGAAGAGTATAAACCAAATTACTTAAATATGCCGGGCTATTCAATCGAACTAACTCATAATGATAAAAGAGTTGAAGTCGAAGAAGTCCCAGAAGCATTAAGAGATTTGGAAAGAGCAATTAGAGATATTTTAATGCGCCCAGAAGTTGAGAGTCTCGAATTAAAAGTTTCTGGAGATTTCAGATGAAAATCAAAGCAAAAAAACATAATGAAGACGGGCTTGTTCGTGTTGAAACATCTGGCCAGATAAAGGAAGTTTTGATTAATGAGGATTTTTTAAAGCCAAAAGAGGCGTCTGTTTCCATATGTTTTAGGGGAAAAAGCAGCTCGGGGATAGTTGAAATGAATATCAAAGAGTTAGAATCTTTATACAAAAACGTTGCACCAAAAATTGCTATGTTAAAGAATGTTAAGGTTATGAAGTTTGGTAAGTAGAACATATTTTAATCAAACCTCGCCGCTAAATTTTTTGCTAATTTTTTAGTGCGGGGCGCGGTTGTGCACTAAGGTAATTTACCATTAAAATAAAATCAAATATGATTCTATATCAAATCACAATTTTTTCATAGCAAGTTTTAAATAGATTTACCATTAAAATAAAATCAAATATGATTCTATATCAAATCACAATTTTTTCATAGCAAGTTTTAAATAGAATTTTTCTTCTCTTTTTGTATGGTTGACTTTTTCACAATAATTCTTATCGCTATTTTTCTTATCGGAATTGCAATAGCATACACTATTGGCTTCAAATCAGGCGCTTTCCGTAGGGATAAATACTGGCAAGACACTATCCCAGATCACAGGAAAGACGCTATAATGAAGTCAAGGGCTGTTTTAGGTGGGCAATTTTCAGAACAGCTCGCGCCTTACCTCCCAGATTTCAATTATCTTCCAACAGAATGCAGATTTTTAGGAAAGCCTGTTGATTTTATCGTATTCAAAGGCATGGATGAAAAAAACATAACAGAAGTTGTATTTGTCGAAGCCAAAAGTGGAAAATCAAAGCTTTCGCCGCAAGAAAAAAGCTTGAAAGAAACCATAGAAAAAAAGAGGGTTCGCTGGGAAGAATATAGGGTTCCTGAAGATTTGACAAAGAAGGATGATTTATAGATTAATTCTCAGAGCTCTTATTTTTCCAAAATGTTCCTGTCTTGCTGCATCTACCATCCCTTGATATCCTTTTCTAATGGCAGGCATTTGATCTTCTTCCCAAACCCTTCTAAGATAATCTATCTCATGAAGAACTTGCGAAAGATCCCCTATTCTATGTTGAAGTTCAGTTTTTTTGTTTTCTTTTAACTCCACTATTGTTTTATGGGCTTCTGGAACATGAAGTCTTACATACATATAATTCCCTTTAAATGAAATCTTAAAGTCATCAGGAAGACGTTTCGAAAGGTGGCGCTCCAAAACATCTCCTATCTCTTCACCTTCAACACTGCTCATTAAAGCAATCCTGAAAGGGAGTACTGCATCATATTCATTCTTTTTCCCGGGTCGCGGAAAAATTTCCACGGGTGAACCTTCAGTGTAATGTATAGGATATCTTCTTTTGCGTCTTGGTCCAAAATTAGGATCTATATCTTCACCAAGCATAAAGGCAACTGTTGTTTCAAGGATACCTGGTTCATAGTAAGGCTTCAGAGAAGATGGTCCTGTTCTCTTTCTTGTGTCAGGGAATAGTTGAACCATGAGGGGAATTGTTTTTTCCATTTTATATCTAAAGGCTTCTCCATCCTCCCAAGTTTCTATTTTTTCCCTTTTCAAGAGATCAAGAGCGTAAGAGCTACATGCGATAGCCATTGTCCTGAATTTTGCCCAGTCTATTGCTGCCCTGAATCCTACTTCAGCATTTCTTCTTGTGTCAGTGAATGCTAGAATCTGGGAATTTTCTTCTCCCTTTATATGAGGGCCTACCGGAAATATTCCTTGTTTTACCCATCCCCGCTCTCCATTTTCCACCCTTACATCAATATAATCTAAAGTTGAAAAAAATCTAGGACCGCTATTGTATCTAGAAACATCAGGTAACCTGTCAATATGCAATAGTGCATCACTTAAAATATGTGGTCCGAGAGAATGTCTACGCCTTTCAGGTTCTTTTACTTTATGATTAAATCGTAAACTCCAACTAACACAATCTTGATAAGGTTTCATATCTAAACCGAGATAATTGGAACTTCCCTCTATTTTAATTTCCCCATAGGTTGGATCTGGGGAATAAGAAGCAAAAGATTGTCTAGCAAGCCATTCCAAAAGATACCTATTAACAGGTCTTATCTGCTCTGCTGCAAATTTAGCATAGTTTCTTCCTGCCGGAATTCTTTCTCTAGAAACAAGTTCATTGACAATTCTTACTTTTGGCATAACTCGATATAAAGAATTTCTTTTATAAGTATTATTGTGATTGGATTAAAGACGATTTGACAAGAAATAACAATGATGATATTTTCTAAAAACGCCCCAACCGGGAGTCGAACCCGGATCACCAGCGCGACAGGCTAGTGTCATAGCCGTTAGACCATTGAGGCACAAGGACAGAGTGGCTGGTTCTGTTTAAAAACTTTATCAAAAGATGAGTATAGAAGATATAAGACATCATACAAAAAATTTGCTATATAAGGAATAGTTTATCTAAATTATCTAAAGATTGCATATTTAATTGTTCAATTAAAATGCCCAATTTTCAAAGCATGTTTAAACACAATTTTAAAGAACAACAATGTTTAAAAAGAGAAAATATATTTTTTACAGATGGGATGGTTTAGGAAATCAAAAACTCACGGTAGCAAAAAATTAGAAGAAAGATTAAAAAATTTAGGGATAAAGTTAGATAAACCTTCTGCCGATAATTATGAATATCGTGAGATCAAAGGTTCTGGAACATCTGCTCAAGAAGCAGAAGATAGGTTAGTTAAATATGTACAAGAATTTAGAGCAACGAACATATGCGATATTAGTTCACCGAGCAAAATTAAATCTCCTTTTGCGACAACATATACCCTTTCCGCTTTAGTTTACAGGCCAGCTCCACCAAAAGCCACTTAAACGCACAGAAAAAATTTATATATTCTTTTCCTGTTTCTCAGTCATGACATGGAAAACTGTTCTTAGTTTAATTTTCTTCATAATTGTAATTGCCTTGCTGGTTTTTTACTGGTTTATTCCTTTAGGTGAAACCGAGTTTAGGATTTTTGGACCAGGGCACTCTAACTTCACTTTAAATTCCTCTACAGAAGAAAGTATGCAGTTCTATGAGAATTTGCGTTATTCTGAGTCAAGAATCTCATACAGGATTGAAGACTGCACTTTGGAAAAAGCAGATGAGATGAAAAACGCTTTCAAAGAAATTGAAAGTAAAACAGTTTTAAATTTTTATTCTGTAAGCAACAATGAAGAAATTTTGATTACGTGCGAAAGTAAAACAAGATTTGAAGGAGAGTTCTTCATTGCCGGAGAAGGTGGTCCGACAAACATCACTCAGGCAGGAGATTTCAATGTCATTCATAATGGGGGCATAATTCTTCTACGCGACTCACGCTGTGAAAGGCCAAACATTGCAATACATGAACTACTGCATGCCTTAGGATTTGATCATTCCAAAAACCCAGAAAACATCATGTATGAAGTAAGCAGATGCGGACAGGAAATCGGTCAAGATAGCATTAACGTGATAAATGAGCTTTATTCAGTTCCAAGCTTGCCAGACTTGACTTTTGAAAACGCCTCTGCTTCTATGAAAGGAAGATATCTTGATATCTCAATGGTTGTAAGAAACAACGGCCTAAAAAACTCTGAAAATGCAAAAATTATAGTCTATGCAGACGAGGATTCAGTAAAAGAATTGGAAATAGAAGCGTTGCCAATAGGTTCTGGAAAGCTCATAACCTTAACGAATATTTTTGTACTTCAAACAAGCGTCAGCGAAATAAAACTGTCGATAGATTACAATCCTGAAGAATTAAAAAAAGAAAATAATATAATTAGTCTTAAAGTAAAAAGTTAAAAATCATCAAGCTCTAAATCTTCGAGCTCATCTTCAAAAGTATCCTCTTCCTCAGCCTTAGGATCCACAATAAAATTTTTCACCATTTAATCAACCCCTTTTGATATTTTTCTTAAATAAATCTTGTTTTTAAACATTTCTATTGATAAGAATATGCTTACCGACGGGGACTTATTAGGGATTTTTTATTAAAAATTCGAGATTTGCTCTTTTTGACCCTCTTCTTATCAGCCTTTTTATCTTTTTTGAGTAGTCTATTAATTGAATTGCTCCAGCTGAAATTTCTATATAATGCATTTCAGTTTTACTTCCAAAATAAATCTCATGACTTCCTTTAGAGTCATACTTAACCTTATGTACGAATATTTGTGAAGATCCAAAATATTTAGAAATAAAGTCATATGCTCTAGATGGAGTTATAGATTTTTCAAGAAACTTTGTTGGGTTTGGATGATAATATGTAATTTTTCCTCTCACGCAATTTTTATCCGAAAGATTTTGAAGCAATTTTTGAGTTTCCTCAAAGCTCAGATCCTCTCTCTCAAAATGCGGTCTTCCAGATGCTGCATTATGTAATCTTCTAAGAATTTTTCTTGGCATGTTATTGGGTTAAATAAAAATCAGTTTTAAATATTTATATGTTAAAAAGAGTGTTAGATATTATCTGTAATAATAAACTCTCATTGGCATAGCATCATAATCTCTTGCATAGTAATCCCCCTCATCATAATAGGTTTTTTCAGGGACTTTTGATAGAGACCTTACATCGTACCACCAATCACGATATTTATAACGTTGAGGGGAAATGTCTTTGTAAAAGAATTTTTTCTCTTCTCTTGCCGGAATATAACGTGTTTCAGAGCTTCTTGAAGTTTCTCCGTAATAGTCCTCAAAGTAAAATGTCACCTCGAAATATCCTCCTTTAAATTCCTCATTTCTCACATAAACCTCATAATTATTGACGTCATTTCCAATAATCCCTTCTGATCTTCTAAGTCTTGAAGAGTCATCATAGTCCATGTATCTTGTAGAAGTTTTTGTTTTTCTGTATGTAGAATCATAAAAATCGCCATTGTCATCATCATAAAAATCTGAATCTAAATAATAAACGCGGGCATTTTCGTCCCGATAACGATTAGTATATCTATAATTATCATCAACAAAATAAGGCTTTGAGGTTGTATATCTAACAATTGGCTGTGTTCTTGTATATGTTCTTGGCTGTTGATATGTATTATAATTAGTATTGTAAGAGTTTGTTATTGCTGTCGGAGTTTGAGTCTGTGTTGGCTTATAACTAGAAACTCCTGAAATTCCAACAACAAGAAAGGCAAGCAATACTAAAAGAACTATGAGAATCAATCCAAGAAGAATTTCTATGACAAGTCTTTCGCGGTTTTCCATACAAACCAAAAGCCCTTCTCAATATTTAAGTATTATTGGTTTGCGGAAGATGTTTTAGAATCAGTCTTAAAGATTTCTGTGATGAAAAAAATTAAAGGCGCTATAAATAAAAAAAATCCGGGTCATATACTTCAAATTCCTTAGCAATTTGTTCTTTGTAATCTTTCGCTTTGGGAGTTAGATGAACTTCTTTCAGTGTATCAAGTTTGAGTCTTCTTGGGATGTAAGCTCCAAGAATATGACCACTATATGAAATAAGGCAAATTCTTTTTAAAAAATCTTCGTCTATTTCAAAACCTAAAACAACTCCACCATGAAAATGTTCTTCCTTATATCCTAAAGCGTAACCTTTAGCGATATAAAATCTAGTATCTAAACTAATAGACTTAACTCTGTGTTCTAATTCATGGTCAGAATAAAGTCGGCTAGCATCTTCTAAAGCAAGTTTTTGAAGCTCGCGATAAGACATTGTTTGTGCTATTCTAAGCCCCCTATATCTCAAAATTGTTTCGTCCCAAGGAGATAAAATTGCCCCATCTCTTGCTATTCCGATTGCAGAGTCAACATCTGTTCCATGATAAAATAATGTCATAAAAAGAGGGTAGTCTTTTTATTTATAAATCTTCTGAAAAGAAAAATCCCTCCGCCCAGAGTCGAACTGGGGATCTCCCGGGTTCTGCTTCGTTCTTAAACTCAAGAGCTGGCTTTTGGGGCTTCATCGTAATCATAATTGAATCTCCACCTTAGGTAAAACCTACAGCCAGGCGCTTTAACCACTAAGCTACAGAGGGTTTATTTAAAAACAGGATTGGGATTTTTAAGGTTTGTCATTAGTGTATAACCAAGTATAATAATGTTTAAAAAAGAAGTTCTTCAATGATGACTATGGAAATAAAAGACCATGTCCTAATCAGGAAATTAGATCAACTAGCGGAATCATTGCCTATAGCTTTTAGAGAAGATTTTTATGGGGCTGCACTGGGCTCTTTCATAAATGGGTATGAATTTGCTGATGCAAGATATGAAAATAGAAGTGACGTTAATTTAAGAGCACTAAAACTTTCAATAGTAAACTACTTAAAAGAAAAATCTAAAGGTAAAGTTAATGTCCCCCTTAGGCTATTAGTCTAATTCTAAAATCACTGGAACTTAAACTGATTCAAAACCCTGAGAAATAAGAACAAATAAAGCACAATGGCAACTACAAATGATAAAATCAACGAAATAACCTGATTAAAAATACCATTAATAAAAAAATAAGCAATTATTCCCAAGCCAAAACATAAAAAAGCCAATAATATTTTAATTGCCAAAAGAGAAGTCAATCTTGATTTATGCGTTATATGATATTTTATTCCACGCTTGGAACCTTTCTTTACTCTTTTCTTTGGCATCAACAGCTAAAGAATTATTTACTTTTAAAAGTTCTTATCGTTCATCTTCCGGCTTCGCTCTTTGTTCTGAAACAAAAAATGCCCTGTTAGATTCTGATTCATGAATCTCGCCGTTTTTCTCAAAAATGCCTGTTGCAGTAGGCAGCGCAAACTTTCCAAAAACGCCAACCTTGGAATAGATTATATAACTAAGAATTCTTGTTTCCCCTGGAGAAAGTTTTTCAAAATTCCATTCAAGCCTTCTGTTTTTTTGATCTACTCTCGAAGGTCTGTCTCCTCCAAATCTCTCATAAATGTTCACCAAAGGAGGAAGCCTATCTATGACATTAACCCTTTCCAAGTATCTCTTTGACTTCACAAGAATAGAAACTTTGAGAGCAAATTCACCGCCTTTAGCGCTCACAAACGAAACTTTTTTCTTTAGAACCAGGCTTGATTCAGAATAACGTCTTACAATGGCGACAACTATGACTAAGAATAAAATAATCAAGAATGGGAAAAGCCAGTTGGTTTTCACAGTGATGTTATAATTTTCACCAGGCCCAACATCTCTTGTCCAAGTATAGTATATTGCCCAGCCGTCTCTTTCAACGAGGTCTGGTTCAGGACTGAAAGTTGTAAAAAGTCTTGAGATAATATTCTTCTTTATGACTGTTTCAGAACGCTCGACTGTGTTTCCTTCATTTTTCTTTTCAATTACACTAGTATGCACAAAAAGTCCGAAATTCTTTTTTGTCGTTGTAACAAGGTTTTTCTCGACGAATTTTATAGTGCCTTCAACTTTTGCTTTTTCTCCGTCAACAGTAACTTCTGCCGTCATCGTGTAAAAACCGGCAAGCAGGCTTCTGAAATCCTCGTTATTCAGCTGAACTGCAAACTTCTTTGTTTCATAAGGGCCAAGTGTAAAGCTTTTTTCCAGATTAAAAAAGGGGGATGAAAAAACCGCATCGACATTTCCAAAATTAAAGTTTTCCCTATTTTTGAGATATATTTCAAGGGTATTAGCCTCTATATCGACATCGGCAGAACCAACTTCAAAGGCATTTTCCAAGCCGATTATTTTGAATGTTAAATTTTGGCTTATTTCAGAGCCATCGTTTCCTCTTATATAATAGGGAAATGTATAAAATCCGCTGTCAGGAAGTTTTGACAAAGGGAAAACTTCAACCCTTACTTCTTTGACTTCGCTATTAGATATCGGAACTGTTCCAACAGGAAACATTCTGAAACCAAGAAGATTGTAAAAACTAAAACTGTCGCTGGAGCCGAGATTAGTTATTTTTAAGTCGAAAACAACAGGCTTGTCAAGATCTGAAACCCATGCCTCACTACTGCTTATTTTTTCAACTTTGAGATTTATAGCAGAAACCAATGAAACAGTTAGGAATATACCAGCAAAAAACAAAAAAACCAAAACAAACATCTTTTTCATACAAACAACAGAAAGAATTTATATTTAAGGATTTCGGTTGCTGTTTTCTGCAGTTATTAAATATAAATTATTATAAACAGATGCCACTCTAGAGCAAAATGGATTTAATTGATAGGCTTAAAGCAATTGCCAAGGCTATGGAAATTCCTGAATCAGATTTAACTCTTAAAAATATTAAGCCTTTCTTAAGAGAACATGAATCACATAATTCAACAAAGATAATAATAAGCTATGACAATAAAGGGATTAGATACATAAGATTAGATTGTAGCCCATATACTATGGGATCTACTCAAACATTGCATTCAACATCAATTTACGAGAGAAATTATGATAAAAAAGTTTTGCCTTTTCATGGAAGAAAAAATCGTAACACTTAACAAAATCTATTTTTTTCCCTTCGGATGGCCAAGTCTGGACGTTCGTTTATTTCTTACCTTCTAAATCAAGATACGCCTTTGTCTGAGCTAGAAACTCATCGCAATCTGCGGCTAGTTTGCCCTTGTATTCTTCGACTCTCGCAGGAATAACCCATTTTTCGTAAATGCTTCTAAGAAATTTTTTAAATGCTGTTAATTCAAACTTTCCCTGCCAATCGCGAACCAGGTTTCCTTTAGTTTCAACCTCGACCTTACCGCTATTCGTGCTAACCTTTGCTCCGCCCTGCGTTATTTCTACATTAGTCAGTTTTTCTATCTTAAAATTCACTTCCATCTCGAACTTGAAATAGTCTGTAACTTTTTTTTCACCCTTCCATTTCACAATAATATTCTTCATTTCCCCTACTATCTTCTCCTCATACTTAATCTCAGATAATGGGTCCATTCCTGTTTCATCTTTCAGCCATTCATAGCAAAATTTGTAGAAATCTTTAAACGAAAAAATTCCAGTATAACTGACTTTGCTTGAAAATATCGTTTCCTTTTCAACCATTTTTATTCTTTTTATAAAAGAGAAATCTTGTTTAAATATTTAACTTTTATATAGAACTCCTGCATGAATCGCAGATTAGCATTCCGTGAACACGATATAACGATGCTCTTTTTCCGCATTCCTCGCAGATGCCGTCTTCAATTACAGCAAGATCTTTCTTTTTTATTCTTTTCAGTTTTTCCTGTTCTTCCCTGATTTGGATGAATTCCTCAAGCTCAGGGTAAATATTTGGGTGAAAGCTTAGAACATCTTTTACAGTTACCATTCCAACAAGATTGCCATTATCGACAACAGGAAGCCTTTCAAACTGGAATTTTTGCATTTTTCCTATCGCTTCCTGAACCGTTGCAGTGGGTTTTATTACCGCTATTTTCTTTGGTGAAATGTCAATTGCCTTGATTTTAGATAAGTCAATATTGGATTTTTTTATCAATGCCCATAGAATATCTTTCTGGCTGATAAATCCGGCAAGTTTTTTACCGTCAATAAGAAGCAAACTGCCGACCTTCCTACGCACCATTTTTTTGGCACAATTGAAGAGGGTTTCGTCAGACCTCGCTGTCACCGGTTCGCGCGTCATAACATCCGCGACAAGGATGTTTTTCATAAACAATTAAGGCAGCAGTTACTTATAAATTTTATGAGGCTGATTCCTACAGTTCCTACTTTTACTTCATTACAATAATGTTTAAATAAGTCTCCTCAAGATTATGATTATGTCAGAATATTGTCCTAATACAGCGAGATGTCCTTTCTATCTTAATTGGTTAGATTATACTAGAAATGATAGAAAAGATGTAATTATACTTCAAGGACATAAGGAAAATGCTCATTATGATTGTTTAACTTTAATTGCATTAGATGATTTTGAAACAGGAATTCCGATTGGACAAGAGCTAAAAGATAGGTTATCAGAAGCAAATATAAAAAAAATAAAATGCCCGCTTAACTCATTAAACAACTCAGATTTTTTAGAAGATAGAGTAAATAAACTTTCCGTTTTAACTAGATAAAAAATGTCAGAAAAATCAAGTATAATGCCTGAAGATGTGCATCGGTTGCTTGGCAAAGACGCCCAAAGAAATAATATTTTTGTCGCGAGAATGGTGGCAGAGATTGTAAAAACCACTCTCGGTCCAAGAGGAATGGATAAAATGCTCGTCTCTCCGACAGGAGACATTACCATAACAAATGACGGGGTCACAATCCTTGAAGAAATGCAGATAGAGCATCCTGCCGCAAAGATGATGGTTGAGATTGCAAAAACCCAGGAAAGCGAGGTGGGTGATGGCACGACGACAGCAGTGATGATAGCAGGAAAGCTTTTAGAAAATGCAGAAAAACTTCTCGATAAAAAAATTCATCCAACAACTATCACAAAGGGCTACAGGTTAGCATCTGAAAAATCACAAGAAATCCTGAAAGACATCTCCTTAAGAGTAACTCCTAATGATATCGACATCTTAAAACAGATTGCAATGACAGCAATGACTGGAAAAGGTGCCGAAGACGCAAAAGAAAGGTTTGCAGAAATAATTGTTCAGGCTCTTAGACAAATTGAAAACAACGGAAAAATTGACTTGAATGACATAAAAATAGAAAAATCAAAAGGCAACGGAATAAAAGACACAGAATTGATTTCAGGTATCGTAATTGACAAAGAAAAGGTTTCCCATGACATGCCTACTCTGGTTTCTAATGCAAAGATTGCGCTTATTGATTTTCCTCTTGAACTAAAAAATCCGGAAATTGACACAAAAATTTCAATTACCTCTCCTGAACAGCTCCAGGGTTTTGTGATGCAGGAAGAAAGGGAAATCAAAGGAATGGTGGAAAAAGTAAAAATCTCTGGAGCCAATGTCATCTTCTGCCAGAAAGGAATTGATGATTTTGCACAGTACCTTCTTGCCAAAGAAGGGACTTATGCTTGCAGGCGTGTTGCCAGAAGCGACATGGAAAAAATCTCCAAGGCAACAGGAGCGAAAATAGTCAGCAATATAAATGAACTTACTCCTTTTGAAACTGGAAACGCGCAGACAGTTGAAGAAATAAAGCATGGAACAGATTCGATGACTTACATTACTGGCTGTCAAAATCCAAAAGCACTCACAATCCTCATTCACGGCGGAACAGAGCATGTTATTGATGAGGTTGAAAGGGCAATAAAAGATGGTTTAGGCGATGTATCTTGTGTGCTACAGTCAGAGCTTGTAGTTCCAGGCGGCGGAGCCGTAGAAATAGAACTGGCTCGTAGGTTAAGAGAATTTTCAAATGGACTTTTCGGCAGAGAACAACTGGCAGTAGAAGAATTTGCCTCTGCCTTAGAATTCATACCAATAACACTCGCAGAAAACGCTGGTTTAGATCCAATAGACATTCTCACAGAGTTAAAATCAAGACATGATTCTGGGGAAAGAAACGCAGGGCTAAATCTATTCAAGAACAAAGTAGAAAACATGCTCGAAGCCCAAATCATTGAGCCATTAAAAATAAAAAGCCAGGCAATAAGTTCTGCCAGCGAAGTAGCCAACATGATTTTAAGAATAGATGATGTAATTGCTTCGACAGGCAAAGGGCAAGATTTTAATATGAAGAAAGAGAAAGAAATGTACGATGAGTTCTGAGATTAGTCAACAGCAGCAAAACCAAGGAAAAACAACATTAACTCTTCAGAGTGTTCTTCAGCAAGCAGACTATGTTCTCTGTGATAATTCTACTTTTGGTCAAGGAAAAGGTAGTGATTGGTATTGGGATTTTATCTATCCAATACACCGATTTTCAGAACTTGATTTTAATTCAATACAAAGGCAGATTGAATACACAAAATCCTCTCTCAATCTCTTGGCACACCCAAAAACATTTGTTGTAAGTGGGGTTTCATCTGAAATTCTTACCATTGTAAATATTCTTTCAGATAAAATAAGTTTTTTGTTAGGAGAAGAAAAAAGATCTCTAAGACGGAGCGGAAAAAGATTTACAGATCACTCTGAAAATGAATCAGTAGAAAAGGTTATGTTAAACGAGTTATGTAACTTGTTGCACGTGTCTTATCAGCAATCTAAAAGGTCCGAACTCGCGCGTAGAAATAATGAAAAATACAATTTTCTGGAAAGAATTGTTTTAAGCGTAACAGAAAATACTGGCGCAAAAGTGGATTATGAGAAAGTTTATCATCCTAATAGAGGTCCAAAAAAAGTAGAAGATTTCCACACAAGTGAACAGCTTATTGCTACAGCACTTTATCTCTCTGTTAGTGAAAGCAAATCTTGTAGTATTTTAACTAGGAATTCTAATATAAGAAGAATTTTGTTCAATACCTTATCTTATCTAACTTATCCAGATAAATCTGTGTACAGGGGTGTTATTGATTCAGCAACTAAAAAAAATAATATAAGAGTTTATTATGTAACTGGGCTTAATGAGTTACGTTTGGATTATGATAGTTCTCAATTTGATTCTAGGAACCGTTGGGGAATCTCATCAAAAGCAAGAGAAATCATTGAATCTCAAATAAGGTCTTCTATTCCTCTAACCTCTCAAAATATAACATAACCAACAGAGCCAACAATAACAATGCTGGCAACAAAGTTCTTCCAGCTCATTTTCTCCTTGAGGAAAAAGTGTGCAAAAACGTAAATTAGCACTGGAGCAAGCATAAGAAGAAGCGTCGTGAATACTACTCCTATATTCAGATACCCGTAGTAAACCACAACTCTGTAAACAACCCATACGACACCTGTCAGAAAAATCTCCCATTTAACTTTAGTGCTTAAGTTTCCAAACTTTGGCCTGAAAATAGCCCAGCTAATCAAAAAAATCGATGAGCTTCGCAAAAAATAAAAACTTAGCGGCGAGTAGTAATCGAGAATCAGTCTAGAAACCACAAGCTCCAAAGCAAAGAAAAAACTTCCGGCAATCGCCGCAATAAAATACTTATTGAATTCTAAATGGTCTTTTTTAAAGTGCGTCAGTACTAACACGAGCCCGGCAATTAACGCAGGCACAATTATCCTGATATTTCTCTCATAAAGCCCCTCGGCAAAAAAACTAAAGACGATTGCAAGAATAATCACGAATAAAGGCTCTAAAACCCTTGCCGGCTCAAGATTTGTAACTTTTTCCCATTTCATGGAATAAAAAACCAAAAGATTTGCAAAAATTGAAAATAGAACAACAGCAAGAAGAACTATGATGTTTTTTATTTCAAGTGCAGGAGCGTCGATTCTCCAGAAAAAATAAATAAGAGGAAGCATAGAAACGACTATTGCAAGAAAAGAAGCAACCTGATAAAGTTTGATGTCTACTTTTCTTTTTTTCAACACAAGCCGTTCTAAAATTGTTCCTGCAGCCAAAGCCAAAGCGCCAAGAACCGGAAAGTAATAAGTCATTCTCCTCTTTTCTCCTATTGATACAAAGGGAGAACTCATTTAAAAGTTTTTAATAAGTTAAATTTATAACTTATTCCTTGTTATTAAAGAAATGGTTAATGTCAAAATTTATTCAACAGAAACATGTATTTGGTGTGCTAAAGCAAGAGAATTTTTAACATCTCACAAAGTCAAATTCACAGAATTAGATGTCGGCTCAGATAGAAAAGCAGCAATGGAAATGATCCATAAGTCTGGCCAAATGGGCGTTCCTGTTATCGACATCAATGGAAAAATAATTGTTGGCTATAATGAGGGGGCTTTGAAAAAAGCTTTGAAAATAAGATGAAAATTACAGATTATGAAAAAAAGAATTATATTTTAAAGGATAAAAGTGACTTAGTTATATTATCTAAGGTTAAAAAGCTAGAAAATCATAAATTAAATAAAAAAGATAAGGAAATTGTTAAATTAATTAAAACACAACTTAAGAAAAATTGGAGACTACCACTTATTAAATATCTAAATAGGCTAATTATACAATATAAAAAATAAAAAATGTCAAAGAAAAAATCAACAGGAAAAAACTATGATTTTCTTGTTTTAGGGGCGGGAGGCACTGGCTTAGCAGCAGCAATGTACGCTGCCCGGCTGGGTTTGCGAACTCTTGTGTTAGGACATTCTCATGGAACAGAGCTTCCTATAGGGGGTATAATAACAACCACACATATTGTAGAAAACTATCCTGGCTTCACAAAAATTTCTGGCCCAGAATTAGCAAGGGAAATTGAGAAACATGCATTAAGCTATGATCTAGTTTCAGTAAAAGGGGGAAAAGCGTTGCAAATAAAAAAGAAAAAAGGCATTTTTATTGTTAAAACAGAAAAAACAGACTACAAGACAAAAACGATTTTATTTGCAACAGGAACAAGATGGCGCAAACTTCCTGATTCTGTCAAAAATTCCAGTAAATTTGAAAATATGGGTTTAAGTTACTGCGCTTTATGCGACGCCCCCCTTTACAAAGGCAAGACAGTCGCTATCATCGGCGGTTCTGACAGTGCGGCAAAAGATGCTTTGCTTTTAACAGAATACGCTAAAAAAGTTTATATGATTTATCGCGGCAGTGAGATTCATCCAGAGCCAATAAATCTACAAAGAATTGAAAAAAACAAAAAAATAGAAGTAATTAACAACACTAATTTAACAAAGATAAATGGCGATGAGTTTGTAAAGGGTATTTCATTGGATAGAAAATATAAAAGTTCAAACGAGTTAAATCTTGATGGTGTTTTTGTTGCCATAGGGCATGAGCCTCTTTCACAGATATCAGCACAGCTTGGGGTAAAACTCAACGGAAAAAAAGAAATAAAAATCAACCACATGACTTCTGAAACAAATATTCATGGCGTTTACGCTGCCGGTGATGTAACAGACAAGCCATTCAAGCAATTAATAACAGGCGTTGCAGATGGCTGCACTGCGGCCTATTACGCCTATGAATATATCACAAAAGAGAAAGTTATGGTTACTTAAAAATGATTTTAAGGAAAATTTGGAACGCTCAGTGATTCTACTTCTCCATTTCTTGATTTGAGCTCGCCTAATTTTCTTTCTTCATTCCATTTTACTCTTTCATAAACTCTTTTAATTATCTCCGGAATTTCGCTTAAAATTAAAGGAAGTTTTATTAATACAAAACCTCCGCTTCTTTCAAGAGGAGGCATAGCTAATTTTATGTAATCTTCTGTAAACCCATCAGATGTCTTTGCGCTAATAATAGGTACCCAACCCATTTCTTTAAAAGAATACCAGTGTCTTCTATAAAGCCTTTGTTCAAGAAGACCGATATCTTGAACATAAGAATCTTCATCAAATACTATATAAAAATCTATACCATGATTTGTACTCCTTCTTAAATTAGACCCAGCCCTATATCTTTTAGTAGTATTTTTCTGTATCATAATATCTTCAAAATAAAATTCACCCAACTCAAGAACAAAACTTCCCATAGTAACAATGTTATCAATTATTCTTGGAAGTTTTTCTTCTATTAATTCCCTATATCTTTGTAATTCTCCTTCAAAAAGGCTTATGGCTTGCTCAGTTTCTAATTTTGTTTTTGCTATATCAGAAATAGCTCTTTCTACATCTCCAACTTCCAAAGTTTGAAGCTGTTGTAATGATGTTAATCTATCATCTAATACCATAAAAAACCCATAAAAGCCAGATTTATAAAACTTACCTTACGCCAATTCCTTCAAGCCATCTCTGACCTTTTCCAAAAATCTTCCAGTGATGCTGGCAACAGGTTTGTTTAAAACATAGTTTTCAATGTGCATTTGCTCTAAGAGGTTTTTTGCTTGTTTTTTTGTCAAGCCGCTCTCAAAGGTTAAAGAATTTATAATTGCATTTTTTATTTTTCCTTTTTTCAATATTATGCTTTGAAGTATTCTTTCTTCCTTTGAAACTTTAGTTTTCTGTTTTAAAGTTATAAGCCACGAATCAACTCTCGGCTCTGGGGAAAAACTAGTTTTTTTAACAATGGCAATTGGCGTAAAATCAAAGAAAAGGTTAACAGTAATTCCTGCTTTGCTTTTGTTTTCCGTTATTGTGCCTTTAAAATTTTCGCCGACGATGAGTATCATTTCTTCAATACTTGATTCAATGGCTTTTTTTATCAATGGTTCTGCTAAAAAATAAGGAATATTGGAAACTATTTTATCATATCCTTTCCAGGAAAACTTCATTGCATCGCCATAAACAACCCTCAAGTTTTTATGTTTCTTTTCAAGAGCGTCTAAAAAAACATTCATCCTAGGATCCAGTTCAAAGGCAAGAACTTCCTTACTTTTCAAAGCCAGCTGTTCTGTCAAATAACCTTTGCCAGCACCAATTTCAATAACCATATCTTCCTTAGATAAATCAGCAATCGCAATTTCCTTGTCTATTACTTTTTTGTCAATAAGGAAATGCTGGCCTAGATCAGTGTTTGGAATAAATTCGTCGGTTTCTTTCATAGTTAAAAAACTAGAATCTAATTAATAAATCTTATTTATCATAAAAACCAATTTTATATCAAAGATAACTTGCACTTAACTGATCATTAACATGTTTGCTATCTAATTACTAAATACCGTTCAACAAACAAAGCCAATAAAACCAAAACATATTTAATCCTTTACTTCCCCTGTTTTTTCATGACACTTGATTTTGAAAAGGAAAAACTTATTTCTGAGCTAAATGAGAGGAAGCCAAAGAAAGTCCTTGTTCAGCTAGCAGAAGGTATAAAAAGAGATGCTTCTGAAATTTCAAATTGGATAGAATCTCTTGGAATAGAATGCATATTTTCCGGAGAAACATGCTGGGGAGCTTGTTCTGTTGCAGTCCAGGAAGCCCAAGCTCTTGGCGTCGACCTTTTGGTGCATTTCGGACATGCGCAATTCATAGAAGTTGATTTCCCAATTCTTTATATGGAAGTTCAGGACATTTTGGATTTAAACCCTATTTTGAACAAATCTCTTCCGCATCTCGAGCAGTATAAGTCAATCGGACTTTCTTATTCAATTCAGCACAGGCATGATATAGAAAACGTAAAAAAATTCTACGAAGACAATGGAAAAAAAGTCACGCTTTCACAAAAAGCAGGAACAAATGCCTATGAAGGGCATATAACTGGCTGTGAATACCGTGGATTAAAAGCAATTCAGGACCAAGTAGATGCATTTGTCATCATAGGAAATCAATTTCATTCAATGGGCGCCACGCTTGCATTGACAAAACCAGTAATTCTCATTGATGTTTACAACGACGATGTCAGAAGCATGGCTGGTTTGAAAGAAAAAATTCTAAAGCAAAGGCTTTTCTCGATTGAAAAATTCAAAGCAGCAAAAAATGTCGCGATTATCGTTGAGATAAAACCTGGCCAAAAATTCGGAAATCCTAAAAAGCTTCTTGAAAAACTTAGAAACGCCGGAAAAAACGCAATCGTTATCACAATGTCAGAATTAACGCCAGATAAAATAATGAATTTTTACCACATTGATGCTTTCGTTGAATTAGCATGTCCAAGAATTGCCTTGGATGATTTTGCAAAATATCCAAAACCAATATTAACAATGCTCGAGGCAATGGTTGCAATCGGCGAACGCTCTTGGGACGATGTTTTGGAACAGGGGATTGTTTGAATACGTCGCTCGCTTCTTATTGATATTAAAATTAGGAAGCTCGCTCTAAAGATAAAAAAGTTAAACCATAATAAAATAAGTATATGTTATAAAATAATTTCTAATGGAAGTTTATGTTAACAAATTTAGCTAATACGAGTGAATGAAATGAACGGGCGAATTGTCACCAAAACATTTATAAAAGTCCTTTAAGATTTACTATGAGTTATAAAATGTCAGAAGAAGAAAAAACAATAACAGTAAAGAAAAGCGATTTGTGGAAATACGCTACTTTCTTATTACTCGCCGTAGTTATTATAGGAGGATTTTTTCTTTTAAGAAATGATGGTAGCTCTGGAAACACAAACACGGACACAACAGACACCGGAACAAATGATCAAGCACCAATAAATGCAAAAGCCCTCATCGAGAATAATGATCCTGTCCTGGGAAACGCAGACGCGGGAATTACTATATTGGAATTCTCTGATTTCCAGTGCCCATTTTGCGAGAGAGCATATTCTGGTGCTATAGCAGATTTCAAAGCAAGCAGTTACTTCACAAATGGAGAAGTCAATCTTATTTACAAACAGTTTCCATTAAATTCAATACATCCTTATGCACAGAAAGCCGCAGAAGCTTCTTTGTGTGCAGGTGAGCAAGGAAAGTTTTGGGAAATGCATGATATGATGTTCGAAAATCAAGCAAAATTAACTGTGACCGATTTAAATGGCTATGCTTCACAACTTGGACTCAACACAGCACAATTTAATGCGTGCTTAGACAACGGAAAATTCGCCTCTGAGGTATCAAAGGAAACTGCTCAAGCTACATCAGCCGGCGGGCAAGGAACTCCTTTCTTCGTGATTGTTAACACGGAAACTGATAAATCAACTGTGATTTCTGGAGCTTATCCTTGGACTCAATTTGAAGCAGCAATAGCTTCAATAAAATAATTTTAATTTAATTAAAAATTGTAAGGTAGATTCTTCTGGTAATAAAAACTAAGTAAATGTTAATTTTGAATATTCAGCCAAATCAAATTACAAAAGGTTAATAAGGGTTTTTTGACTAAAACTAATATGGATTCAGAAAAGAAGCATACTTCAAACGAATCAATTAAAATTCCTGTAAAATGGATTGTTTCAATCGTTGTTATACTGGTTGTTCTTATTTTAGTTTTTATCTTAATGAATTCAGGAATCTTTTCAAAAACAACGAGTTCAGACGTAAGTGAAAAAGAAGCTGCAGATAAGGTGCTTAATTTTGTGGTAACTCAAGCTCCTGATAGCAATGTGACATTTGTCTCTTCATCAAAAGAAGGAAGCCTTTACAAAATAACACTGAATATTGATGGACAAGAAGTTCCTGTTTATGCTACATCTGACGGTAAATATCTTGTTGTCGATATGATTCCGCTAAATTAATATAAACAAAGAAAATTTAAATAAATATAATAAGCGTAAAATTAATGAGCCAGATTAATTAAAGGGTATCTCCTATTCACAATCAAATAAATCCTGTGAAGCAGAAAATTTCATATCAAATGGAAACAAAAGAAGAAACATTCAAATGTGAATCTTGCAACAGAATTTTCGGCAGTAAAGAAGCTTTAGAAATGCATGGCGCAGCAAAACATCCTGAAAAAGTTCCAAAAGATAAGAAACGCTTTCCGGTTAAAAAAACCAGGAACTGGGTTATTTTTATTTTAATTCTTGGATTGGTTATTTTTGGAGTTTATTTTTTAATGACCAGCTCAAATTCTTTTGATGATCTTCCTGCTTCTGAGATAAATATTGGAAGCCATAAAAATATAGCATTGCACATTCATTCAGACTTAGAAATTAAAATAAACAATCAGGGTTTCCCAATCCCAGCAGACATAGGAATTCAAACAGGAATAATGAGGCCATTGCATACGCATGATTCTTCAGGAGAAGTTCATATTGAAGGGCCTTATGCCAGAGACTTTACAATTGGAGAATTCTTCCAAATATGGAATAAAACTTTCAACTCTACTTGTATATTTGAAAATTGCATCGGCACTGAAAGCAATAGTACACTAAAAATGTCAGTTAATGGGCAAGAAAGCCAGCAGTTTGAAAATCATATAATGCGTGATGGCGATGAAATAGTCATAGAGTTCACTTCTGCTTGACATTTTAAAAAAGTATATAAACGGAACATTTAACCCTAATTCATGGAAAATAAGCATGTTGGGTTTTTGATTATGGGAATTGCTATTTTACTCATAGGAATAATATTTCTGTTTCAGAGTGCATTAAAAGATGTAGTAGCTTCAACCTGTACCGCAGAAGAGCATTCAATTTCTTGTCCTATGAATGAAGGCATAAACCAACAAACATATCTGTCTCTTGGCATAGTGGGTCTTCTAATGATAATTGGATTGGTTTTAGTATTTACAAAACCCAAAGAGAAGATTGTTGTCAAAAAAGTTAAAGAAAGAAAAAGGAAATTAGATTTGGAGAATCTTGATAAAGACGAAAGAAAAGTCATAGACCTCATCTTAAAAGAAGGGAATGCAATGTTCCAATCAACTCTTATGGAGAAACTGGAAATAGGCAAAGTCAAGGCAACAAGACTTCTCGACAAACTTGAAGCCAAACAACTAATTGAAAGAAAAAGGCGTGGAATGAATAATATTGTTGTTCTAAAAGATTAGATTCTCGTCAATGAAACCAGTTTCACCAAAGCGGTTATAACAAACTAATTCTTGAATAAATCATGGAAAACGAAAAAAACCCTAAAGAAATGAAAGGGGGAAAAACCGATGTTGAACTCTATTTCCAAATAGGCGTCATCGCTATTTTGGTTTTGGTAATAGCATTTAATCTTGGAAAGACTTACGGAAACTCTGAAACAAGACTTGCAACAGGAATCAGCGAAGTTTCTGCCTCTAGCATAATTCCAAAAGGAGTGCCGGCTGTTTATGGTGAAGAATTGGGAGTTAGTTATGATGATGTTTCTGCAGATAATCCAGGACTGGCTGATGCGACAATTCAAAAATTGACAGCATATGAGGATATGCAGTTAGACAACGCGACAATGACTCGTTATATCAGAATAGGGGGCTCAATAAGTTGCGAGTATTGCTGTGGCGCTAAATCGATAATATTTACAAACGGGCAAAGAGCCTGTGGATGCGCGCACAGTTATGCAATGAGGGGATTGGCAAAATACCTTCTTACCAATCATCCTGACATGACTGATATAGAAATCTTGAGTGAGCTCGGAAAATGGAAAGTTCTTTTCTTTCCAGGAGTCCATGAGCAAAAAGCCAAAGCCCTTGAAGCCAATGGAATAGATTCTACAGATTACATTAACCTTGCAAGCAATCTTTATCGTGGGATCGAACAAGGTAAAACAAGCGGGGGAGGTATGGTCGGAGGATGTTAAGATGAAATTTACTTTATTTTTTACAAGTCTTACCTCCTTTTCCCCTTTTAAAATTAAAAATAAACATAGGAGAAAAAAATAAAATGGAATCTTGCAAAACAAAAAAAGACCATGGATGTTGTAAAGACTTAAAGAAAACAGAAATGGGTCATTCGTCTGAAAGCCAAATGAAAGGAGGGAATTTTAAAATGGAAAGAAGAATGGTGTTGTGGGTTGCTATAGGAATTTTGTTTTTGGCTGCTTTGTATCTTATATTCCAAACAGGAAGCAATGTTGGAGCTGAAAGTATAGGTTCTACAACAAATGCTGCAGCAAGCGCAGCTTCATCTAGTGGAATGGTCGGAGGTTGTTAATTTTGATTAAAATGGAAAGAAGAATAGTATTGTGGGCAGTTATTGGAGCATTATTTTTAATAGCGGTTTTTTTTGCGTTTAAATTAGGGTCTTCAGGTACAGGAGCTTCAATTTCAGAATTAAACGCAAAAATAGACACAACTGGTTGGACAGAGAACGAAATAATGAATTATGAAATGCACGGAACAATTCCTTCTCGTGTGGGAAAAGCTAGCACGTCAGCCGGATCTTCTGGCGGAATGGTAGGAGGATGTTAATAACATGAAAAAAAGTTTATTGTTCGGAATAGTAATAGTATTTATTTTCTTAGCAGCAGTCCTCTTATTTTCAAAGGGTTCTGGCGCGGCTTCTTTTGAAAATATTAACAACGCCGAGAAAGTAGACATATACAAATCTTTAACTTGCGGATGCTGTGATGTTTATTCAAGTTACGTCGATGGAAAAGTTTCCACTAAAGTAAACATTATCGACATTCAGAACTCTGACAAAATAAAGAAGCAATATGGCGTTCCTATTGCACTCCAAAGCTGTCATACTACAATTGTTGGAGATTATTTCATTGAAGGGCATGTTCCTTTAGAAGCTGTTGAAAAACTTCTTAAAGAACAGCCAGATATAGCAGGAATTGCAATGCCTGGAATGCCTTCGGGAAGCCCGGGAATGCCTGGTCAAAAGCAAGGCGCCTTCGTAATTTACGCTGTAAACTATGACGGAAGCTACAGCGAATTTATAAGGATATAAAAATGAGCTGCTGCGGAAATCATTCGAGTCATTCGCATGGAAAGCAAAACAGTAACGAGAGTCATAACCAAAATAACTCAGAGAAGAAAAGTTCATGGTTAATGTGGATCATTGTTATTCTCCTCGTTATTTTATTGGTATTTAGTTTCATCAGATAAAATGCAAAAAAAAATTTTCATCTTTCCTGTTTTAACAGTTTTAGCAATTTTCTTAGTAAAACAAGTTTCTGCACACTGCCCTCTATGTACAATCGGGGCTGGAGCAGCCGGAGTTGGTGCAATCTGGCTTGGCGTAAGTAAGGTAGTAGTTGCTTTGTTTATTGGAGCTTTTGCAATGTCAATGGGAATGTGGTTTTCAAAAATCCCTAAAAAAAGATACATACCATTTCAGAAAACTATAATTATTTTACTAATATTTTTGACTACAGTAATCCCTTTGATTCCACTATTCAAAGCTATAGGGCCACTATACCTCTCTTTCATCGGAGAATACGGAAAAACATATGCAGTTAATTACTCTTTGGTATCAAGTGCTTTAGGAGGAATTTTGGTACTTTCGTCTCCAAAATTAAGCAAAACCCTCACTAAATTAAGAAAAGGAAAACTAATTCCTTTTCAAGGAGTTATATTAACACTCTTATTATTAATAATAGCTGGAGGAATTATACAACTTAGTTTGACAAATTTGGGAAGTGGTGTTGTAACAGGATCGATTGAGCGTTTATCTCCGAGCGAATTTGAGAAAGTCATTCAGAACGAAGGTGTTTTTTTACTAAATGTTCATACTCCTTATCAGGGTCAAATTGATGGAACTGATGAAATAATTGAAGATTGGGAAAACATTGAAAAGTATATGGACAAATTACCTAAGGATACTTCTATTCCCATAGCTGTCTATTGCAGAAGCGGGCGCATGTCAGAAGCCGTAGCCGAAGATCTTAAGGAAATGGGTTATCAAAAGATTTATGACTTAGACGGCGGAATGAATGCGTGGGAAGAATCTGGGGGGAAAATAATCTAATGGATACTATAACAACAGTATTAATAGGAATTGTTACACTGTTTTTTATACTATTAGTACTGAAAAATATCTTTAATCTAAAAAAGTTTTGTGCAATATGCATTTCAATTACTCTCGTATGGGTTTTACTTTTAATATCTTATTTTCTAAACATTTTCATAGATAAAACCATAATAGCAATATTGATGGGGCACACCTCTCTTGGCATTTTTTATCTATGGGAGAAAAAAACCAAAGAAAAATTCAAAGTTTTTAGACTGCCTTTATTGTTAACATTTATTTTTGCCATATATTTTATTCTAGAAAGTTTTAGTCTTAGCAGCTTGATTTTTATAATAGCATTATGGCTAATTTTCCTATTGATTTATTTATTTAGAACTAATAAAAAATTCAAAACTTTTTCAACTAAACTTATAGAATGCTGCAAAAAATGGTAAAAAATAAAAAAGTGGTGAAAAACAATTCAGTATTGTATGGAATTCTTGCAGGGCTTGGACTTTTATTATTTTACTTAACAGTTGTCTCGATTTTTCAAGGAATTGATTTTGCCTTCCTTAACCTAAGAAGTTTGTGGTATTTAATTTTCCCTCTTGCAGCAGGGTTTGGAACACAAATCGGGCTTTATGCTTCTATTAAGCACACTGCCGCACTTACTGGAACAGTTGCTGGAACAGGAGGTGTTTCTGCGGGAAGCATGATTGCATGCTGCAGCCATTTTTTGCTGAATATTATTCCTATTGTTGGGCTTTCTGGGATTGCAGTTTTTTTAACAGCATATCAAAAGTGGTTTCTGGGTGTTGGATTGTTGTCTAATTTAATTGGAATCTCTATTATGATTAAACATAAAAGAAAGATGAAAAATTTGGGGGTTTCGTATCATTAAATGGACAAAAAAATAATATTATACATAATAGCAGGGTTATTAATCATCGGGCTATTAGTGTTAACTTTTTTTCCAGGAGTTATTCAGGCTTGGAAAGATTCTGGAAAAATAGCAAGTGAAAAGTGCAAGCCAGCACCGGGCTACACTGAAGAATCCTGGAGAGAGCACATGAGTCATCATCCGAATATATACAGGGAATGTTTGACTTAAATGAACTTAAATTAAAATAAAAGGGGGTGAAAGATGGCAGAAAAAATAAAACCAAAAGCAGCAGGATATGCTTTAGCAAGCGTAGCAGGAATTGTTTCTCTTACATGCTTATTGCTTGTTCTTATTGCAAAGGAATTTACAATAAATTTCTTTGGGGCAATATTTCATGGCATTGATTTAAACCAAATAGAGGCAAGTAACATAACAATTGGCTCTGCAATTCTAGGATTTGTAGAAGTTATTGTTATAGGCTTTGTCTTAGGCTGGCTTTTTGCTGTAATATACAACAAATTGAACTAAAGAAAGTGGGCAAGTTTATTATTGTTAACTTTTAATTAATAAATAAATGATAGAAGTAAATCTAAAGTAAACTAGTCTGGACATAAAGATTAAATCCAAAACTAGTTTCATATAAACCTTTATATATGGAAATTTCCTGAAATTTTCATGCCTGTAAAAGATTTCATAAAATCACTGAATAACGACAAAGTTGAAGGCGAGTTAGTTAAAACCATTTTCGTTTCACTAGTCACCTCGTTTATCCTATTAGGAATTCTTTTTTTTGTCAGGCTTAGATACATCGAGAACTTTATTCCAAAATACGGGTTTTTCTTGTTTTTTGCTGTACTAAGCTACTCCCTTATTCTGCTTTCTGTAAAGCATATCAGAGCTTATAAGGAATTTTCATGCATGTCTGGAATGATGATAGGAATGACAATAGGAATGATCTCTGGATTTTTGCCTGGGTTTTTTATTGCTTCTACTAATGGAATGTTTTGGGGAAGTGTTGTCGGAATGTCCTTTGGAATTTTATTTGGCGTATGGAATGGAAAATGCTGTGGAATAATGGGGGCAATGGAAGGAATGATGGCTGGCTTCATGGGTGGAATAATGGGTGGAATGACAGCTATAATGATGCTCAATGACAATCTAAGGGTTGCGGGAGCGGTTGTTTTCATGATTTCAGGATTTATTCTCTTTGGATTGAATTATATGATATATACTGAAACAAGAGAAATGGAAAGAAAACACAAAGATAATGAATTTTTCACAATTTCATGGAGTTTCATGCTCACTGCAGTAACAACATGGTTTATGGTTTTTGGACCAAGGAGCTTGTTGTTCCAATAAAAAATGGCAAAAAATATTTTTTATATGATTAGCATTTTTATTTTAATAGCGATTGCAGGGTTTCTTCTTCTGAAGGGGGGAACAACTCAAGAAAATACAGATATTCCGAAAAATGTTGTTCAAGGAGAAGTCCAAAAAGTTGTATTAGGAACAAAAGACTACAACTATTATCCGAATACAATAAAGGTGCAATCTGGAAAACCCGTAAGTATAACTCTTGATAAATCTGTCACAGGCTGCTTAAGAAGTTTCACAATAAAAGACCTTGGTGTTTCAAAGTATGTGAAAACCCCAAGTGAGACAATTGATTTTACCCCCACAAAAAAAGGAACATTTAGATTTGCCTGTTCTATGGGAATGGGCTATGGAACCATCATAGTGGAATAAAAATGAAAAGAATTTTTAAGGAGCCATATTTATATTGGTTTTTTGCAATTTTTATTTTATATTTAGTTCTGAACATTTTCATCAGTGGATTTGATAACACAATTCCTTTGATTATTTTATACGCTTCAACTGTTGACTGGTTTAGATTAGGAATATCTTTGGTTTTAACTTTAGCTATTGGGTTTTTGGTTGCCCTGAATGCAGTCTACGTTTATATCTTACACAAAGAAAGAAAAAAATGTAAAGAGGGTAAAGTCTTGGCCGGAGCAGGAAGTGTTGGTGGCTTGATTGTCGGTGTTTGCCCTTTGTGTGTTACAGGGCTTGTTCCTTTAGCCCTAGGATTACTTGGAATAGGTTTTTCCTTTGCTTCTCTGCCTTTTCAGGGAATTGAAATACAGGTTTTAGTTGTTATTATCTTGCTGACCAGTTTATATTTCTTAAAGAAGCGAAATATTTAAATAGTCATATGTATCACATTTTCATATGATAAGCAAATCTATATTAAAGCATTTTGAGCATAAACATCATGAACACCTTGCAGAGTCTGATGTCTATAACGCCTATAAAATATTTTTTGGAACGTTAGTCTCTGAATCAAGGTTAAGAATTATTAATTTACTTAGAAGCGGAAAGAAAAATGTTTCTGAAATTATGAAAGAGTTGAAAATGGACCAAACTTCTGTCTCGCACGATTTATCTAGGTTAAAGAGATGTGGATTTGTTAATGTCGAGGTTAATGGCAAATTCCGCTATTATTGGCTAAATGAAGAAACAATAAAGCCATTAATTGAATTGATAGATAAGCACATGTCTCTTTATTGTATTCATATATTACATAATATGAAAGGGGGTAAGGAAAAATGAAAAATAATCAGGCTTTAACATGGATTATTATTGCGGTTGCCGTTCTTCTCTTCTTAGGTTTCACCATGGGTTGGGGAGGATATGGGGGATATGGTGGAATGATGGGCTATAATAATATGATGAATTGGGGTGGGATGTGGGTTTTTGGCTGGCTTTTCATGACTCTTGTTGTTATTGCTTTAGTGCTATTCATTGCCTGGCTAGTCAAACAAATTCAAAAATAAACCTCTAAATTTAACCAACCAAAAAATAACAAAATGAAAAAAGCAAAAATAACAATTCATGGAATGCACTGCGCTTCATGCGCTTCAAACATAGAAAGAAGTTTGCGCAAAACACCTGGTGTAAATAACGCAAACGTGTCTTTGTTGCTGAAAAAAGGAACCGCGGAATGTGAAGATTCTGTTTCAGAAGATGAATTAAAAAAAGCTGTCAAAAGAGCAGGTTATGAAGCAAAAACAGTGGAATTTGAATAAAAAATGTTAATGATGTTAAGATTAAATTTTAATGCTAAAAATATTTTAGTAAATTATAGGGGGTTTTATATTAGCAATATAAATTAATAGGTGAACGAAGTGAACTAATTTAAAAATGCAACACAAACACGAAAAACACAAAATGAGAATGGACAAAGAAAATCGCCCAAGCGTGATCGATTTAGAGCATCACCACGATGCTCCAATAGAAGACGAAGAGATAGATGAATGGAAAAGAAAGATGACTGGATCTTGGATTTTCGCAGTCCCTGTTGCCTTTCTTATGTTATCAGAAAGGATTTTTGGAATTCAATTTTTTTCAATGGAGTACACTACCTTCCTTATTCTAGCAATAGGTTTCCCGGTTCTCTTTATCTTTGGATGGTCGACGATTAGGGGAGGAATGCGAGGGTTGTTTACATTTTATTTTAATATGGATTCTCTTATTGCTCTGGGAACTCTTGTTGCTTATTTAACTGGTTTATTCAGTTTGTTTTCTTCAATCCAGGATTATTCAGGAGTTGCTGCAATGATTATGGCTTTTTACATAACTGGAAAGTATGTGGAAGCCAAAGCCCGTGGAAGAGCCAGCCAGGAAATTAAAAAACTTCTTGAGCTCGGAGCAAAAAAAGCAAGAATTTTAAAGGGCAATAAAGAATTTGAAGTTGACGTTTCCGAAATTAAAATTGGCGATGTCCTTATTGTTAAACCAGGTGAAAAAATTCCAACAGACGGAATCGTTGTTAAAGGAGAAAGCAGTATTGATGAGTCTATGGTTACTGGAGAAAGCCTGCCTGTTGAAAAAACCAAAGGCTCAAATGTGATAGGTGCTACGATAAACCAAGACGGAATTCTTTACATTAAAGCAACAAAAATCGGAAAAGACACATTCCTGGCGCATATAATAAAACTTGTTGAAGAAGCGCAGAGTGAAAAAGTTCCTATCCAGGTTTTAGCAGATAAAATCACTAGTATTTTTGTTCCATCAATTTTAGTTCTTGCAATCCTGACATTCGTTGGTTGGTTTTATTTTAGCTCTGATTTAAGTAGAGCAATCGCCGCAAGTGTTTCTGTTCTTGTTATTGCATGCCCCTGTGCCCTCGGTTTGGCAACACCAACCGCTTTGATGGTCGGCTCTGGAATGGGTGCCAAGCATGGAATCCTAATAAGAAAGGGAGAGGCAATGCAGACAATGAAGCATGTTAAGATAGTTGTCTTTGACAAAACAGGAACAATCACAAAAGGAAAGCCAGAAGTCACAAATATAATATCAAGCGTCAAGGAAAATTATCTTCTAGAAATTGCTGCGTCTCTTGAAAAACTGAGCGAGCACCTAATTGCAAGAGCAATTGTTGAAAAGGCAAAATTAAGAAGATATAAGGAAGTCAAAAGTTTTAGGATTTTAAGGGGCAGGGGTGTCGAAGGAAAAATAGGAAAAAGTGAAATTGTTATTGGTAATAGAACACTAATGAACGAAAAGAAAATTTCTTTTAAGAATTTTGAGTCTAGAATTTCAGACTTTGAGTCAGAAGGAAAAACAACGATGATTGTAGCAGAATCAGGAAAAGTAATAGGCATTATTGCTGTCGCAGATGCTCTTAAAGAAGATTCTATATTAGCGATTGCCTCATTAAATAAGCAAGGATATAAAACAATGATGATTACAGGAGACAATGAAAAAACTGCTAAGGCAATAGCAAAAGAATGTGGAATTTCAGAAGTCATAGCAAATGTTCTTCCAGAAGACAAAGCAAGAAAAGTTGAAGAATTGCAAAAATCAGGATTTGTTGCTTTTATCGGCGACGGAATTAATGACGCTCCTGCGCTAAAGCAAAGCAATGTTGGAATTGCAATGGGAACAGGAACAGATATTGCAATAGAATCAGGAGATATTGTTCTGGCGCGTGGCTCTCTTGTAGGTGTTGTTCAGGCAATAAATCTAAGCAAGGCAACTTTCAAAAAAATAAAACAAAATCTTTTTTGGGCATTCGCATATAACATAGTCGCGATTCCTGTCGCTGTCGCGGGTTTGCTTCATCCAATTGTTGCAGAGATAGCCATGGCTCTTTCATCAATAACAGTCGTGACAAATGCAAATCTTTTGAGAAGGAAGAAGATTTGAAATAATAAAATTCAAATCAAACGCTTGCGCATTTGAAAGGAGGTCATAGAAGTAAATGGTGAAACAAAACTTAGGAAAAACCGATCGTGTTTTGCGATTTTTATTAGCTTTTTGGTGGCTTGGACCATGGGCTCTGAGAACAAATACTGTATGGGTTAACTGGGTAATCATTGTAGTTGCCTTAATTGCTCTTCTTGAAAGCTTTACCGGATATTGCTGGCTCCACAATGTTCTCGGAATACATAATAAAAATCAATAGCCAGGAATATTTAAATAACCTAAAAGACTAAGAGTATAATGAAAAACAATGAAACAATGGTTTGGGTAATTGTCATAGTAGCAGTTTTAGTTTTGATATTTGGCGGGGTTGGAATGGGCTTCGGTGGATATGGCGGAATGATGGGAATGATGTACGGAACCTATGGCTCTGGAATGATGTTTTTTGGCTGGCTTTATGGAGTTTTAATTTTAGTTGCTCTAGTTCTCTTCATTGTTTGGCTTGCAAGACAAATTCAGAAGTAAAAAATGAAAAACGAGTCAATTGTTTGGTGGATTGTGATGATTTTAGTGGTAATTCTCGCATTTTATCTGCTAATGGCAATTTTCGGTTTAATTTATAAAATTTTAGTTGTAATAGTCTTAGTTCTTGTAATACTTTGGCTATTAAAACAGGTTAAGAAAAAGTAACTATTTTTTATCAATCCAACTATATCCTTTCTGTTCTAAATCTTGAACAAGGTTTTTATCGCCCTCAAAAGCAATTTTTCCATCAACCATCACTGAAACTTTCTCTGGTTCTAGGTGTTCAAGAATTCTTTTGTAATGCGTAATAACCAGCACTGTTTTTTCCGGAGTCATGAATTTGCTTATTCCTTTGGCGACTAATTTTAATGCATCAACATCCAAGCCAGAATCAGTTTCATCGAGAACTGCAACTTTAGGATTCAAAACCAACATTTGCAGGATTTCTGCCTTCTTTTTTTCTCCTCCAGAAAATCCCTGATTCAAATATCTATTTAAGAATTTTGCGTCCATTCCAAGTTCTTTGCATTTTTCTTCAAGCAGCGCACGAAATTCAAGCAAGGAAAGTTTTCTATCCTTCAATGTATTATATGCCTGTCTCAGAAAATTTGAGATTGTAACTCCTGGAATTTCAACTGGCATTTGAAACGATAAAAAGAGTCCACGCTTTGCGCGCTCGTCAGGAGAAAGCCTTGTAATATCTTCTCCATTAAGAAGAATTTGCCCTGCCATGACTTTGTATTTAGGATGCCCCATAAGAACATATGAAAGAGTTGTTTTTCCAGAGCCATTGGGCCCCATCAATGCATGAACGCTTCCGGTTTCAACTTTCAAGTTTACTCCTTTTAGGATTACTTTTCCTTCAAAGCCAACATAAAGATTTTTTACTTCAAGCATTTTTTAATAATCCGCTTCTTTTTAGCTGTCTAGCAACTAATCCACTTTCTATATATGATAGGGAGCGTCTAAAAGCATTTTCTAGTACAAGTCTTCCTTCTCTCACATCATAACAATTAAATCCATAACAGGTAATATACTCGTCTTCAATAAAAAAAACAGAAGTCTTATGCCTTCCTCCAAGAAGTGCCATTAAAGTTTTCCCAACTTCTCTCCCATTAATAACTGTATCATAAACTTTTCCAGGTTCTATTTGTGGATAAATTCTCCAAGTACTTTCTTCCATTTTACAATCCTGCCATTTTTAACCTACTTTCAAGGTCTTCTTTTTCATTTTTCTTGGGAGAGCCCTCATTAGTGGCCATAACTCTAAGAGAATCATTTTGAATAAAGTATGCAGTAAAATTCAAATATTTTATTTCACCATTTTTTCTAAAAACAACTTGGTGCGGTTTTGCTTGAGGATTTTCCTTTAAATCTACTGGAAAATATAGTCCAGTTAAATTTGCTTCTTTAAAATCTATTTCACTTATTTGATAAACAGTTCCTGGCACTAGTTCTCTTTCTTCCATTTTTTAACTCCTTAAAGCCCCTTTCACTGCTTCCAAAGCAAGAAGAGCGCACTTAACTCTTCCTGGATTCAGTTTTATTTTTAATAAATTTAACACTTCTTGTGGTTTAAGTATTTTTATATCCTTGACTTTCATTCCTTTTACTTTGTCGGTTAATAAAGAAGCCGCCACCATTGAAATTACGCAGCCAGAACCACTAAACTTCACATCTTTCACAGCTCCATCTTTAACAAATAGCTGAACAGTTATCTCATCTCCACATATCGAATTATATTCTGTTTTTTCATGTGTTAGGTTTTTTAGCGTTCCGAAGTTACTTGGGCTTTTATAAAGTTCAAGAATATGTTCTTTGTACATGTCTTCTGGTATTGGCTCGTGATCTTGTGTTTTCATTTTATTTTTCCAACACTTCCATTTCAAGTCCCCTAAAACCAAGGACATTTTTTAATTCGTCTAATCTTAAAGATAATCTATTGAAATTTTCTCCGAGAACTATCATTTCACCGCTTCCGTCATCATACCTAAAAAGAATAACATCAATCAAATCTCTAAAATTATATCTAGTTTCTTCTCCTAGTCTTTCTTTTGTTATGCCGTCATTAATTTGAGCGGTTTTGCATACTTTTTCACAACTTTTTGTTAAATAATCGCGCAAATTTGCAAAGCTATCTATTTCCCAAGGTTCCCAATAAAATCTTATGCTTCCCATTTTATCTGTTAAACTTCTCCGTTATTTTCTTCAGCGCAGAAGCCAAAGCATCAACATCTTCAAAAGTGTTGTAAATGTAAAGGCTTGCGCGACAAACTCCATTAACGCTAAGTGCTTCCATTAAAGGCATTGCGCAATGATGTCCTGCTCTTATTGCAATTCCATCATTATTTAAGAGTTCTGCAACATCGTGAGGGTGAATTCCTTTAAGGTTAAAGGAGACTATACTAACGCTATTGTTTGCTCCAGGATTATAGATTTTAATTCCTGGGGCTTCTTTTAATCTGCTTAAAGTGTATTTTAACAATTCTTTTTCCCAATTAGAAATGTTTTCTATTCCTATCTTCTCAATGTATCTTATTGCCTCTGCCAAACCAATTGCTTCTGCAATGTTTTGGGTGCCTGCTTCAAAGCGTTGTGGCGCGTCGGCCCATTCTGCATCTTCTAAAGTAACTTTCTTTATCATACCACCACCAAAATTAAACGGCCGCATTTTTTCAAGCAATTCTTTTTTTCCGTATAAAACGCCAATCCCCATAGGTCCAAGCATTTTATGTGAGGAAAAGGCAAGGAAGTCGCATCCAATTTCCTTGACATTAAAAGGTAAACTTTGAACGCTTTGTGCAGCATCGATGATTGTTAAAGCCCCTGCTTGCTTTGCTAACTTAACAATTTCTTTAACATTATTAATCATGCCAAGAACATTTGACACATAAGTAAATGCCACAATAGCAGTCTTATCGCTTAATTTATTCTTTAAATCATTTATATCAAGAGTAAAATCTTGTTTTATCTTAACAAACCTCAATTTCATGTTTTCGCGCTTTGCAAGCTGCTGCCATGGAACAATATTACTGTGGTGTTCCATTTCTGTAAGAAGGATCTCATTTTTTCCTTTTGGCAAAATTGATGAAATAGTATAAGATAGTAAGTTGATAGACTCGGTAGTGTTTTTAGTAAATATCACCTCATTTTTTTCAGCACCAATAAAATGAGCAACAACTTTTCTTGCATTTTCATATTTTTCCGTTGCTTTCGCTGCCAATGTATAAAGTCCTCGGCTGATATTTGCGTTTTCTTTTTCATAAAAATCAGTCACAGCTTGAATTACTGATTTTGGCCTTTGGCTTGTCGCAGCACTATCTAAATAAATCAAGCCAGGATTATTCTTGAAAATAGGAAAATCCTTCTTCAAGGTTTTTGCTGTGGTATTATTTAGTTTCATTCACACAACACTATTCTCAATCTCCATCTCAATCAAACGGTTTAATTCAACAGCATATTCCAAAGGAAGTTCTTTTATCAGTGGCTCAATAAAGCCGGAAACAATCATTTTAGTTGCTTCTTTTTCTGACAAACCTCGTGACATAAGATAGAAAAGCTGTTCTTCCCCAACTTTTCCGACAGCCGCTTCGTGAGAAACTTCAACATCATTTTCCTCTACTTCCATGCTCGGAAATGTTTTTGCAACGCTTCTGTCATCAAGCATTAAGCCATCACATCTAACACTTGACTTTGAGCCTTTACAGCCTTTTTTTATTTTTACCAAACCGCGATAACTAGTTATTCCGCCGTCCATTGAAATGCTCTTGCTTATGATATGTGAAGTCGTGTTCTCAGCCATATGATAAACTTTACATCCTGTATCTTGATGCTGGCCACGAGCAGCATACGCAATTCCAATATAATCTGTCTTAGCATTTTTCCCAATTAAAACACTTGATGGGTAAAGCATCGTTACTCTGCTTCCAGTATTCCCGTTTACCCATTCCATTACAGCATTTTCATAAACCAAAGCGCGTTTAGTGTTTAAATTAAAAGTATTTTTGCTCCAGTTTTCTATGCTGCTGTATCTCACGCGAGCATTTTTCAAAACATGAATTTCAACGCAGCCCGCATGCAAACCTAATTCATTATACACTGGACTTGAACATCCTTCAATATAATGGATTTCAGAATCTTCATCCGCAATTATCAATGTGTGCTCAAATTGCCCGCCTCTTCGAGCATTCATTCTAAAATAAGCCTGAAGGGGCATTTTCACTTTCACGCCTTTAGGAATATAAATAAAAGTTCCTCCTGACCAGACTGCTGCATGCAAAGCAGTGAACTTATGTAAAGTTGGACTTACACATGTTGTCATAAAGTATTTTTTAAATAACTCAGGATATTTTTGCAATCCAATGTCACAATCAAGGAAAACAACGCCTTGGTCTTCCCATTCCTTCTTGAGTTTATGATAAACAATTTCAGAATCATATTGTGCCCCAACGCCGGCTAAAGATTCGCGTTCTGCTTTAGGTATTCCTAGTCTCTCATATGTCTGTTTAATATCTTCTGGAACATCATCCCAACTTTTAGAATTTTTAACAGAATCTGGTTTGATGAAAAGGCGTATATCCTCAATGTTTAATTCTGAAAGGTCAGGGCCAAAATTAGGCATGGGCATTTCTTGAAAAAGTTTTAAAGCTTCCAATCTTTTTTGCAGCATCCACTCTGGCTCTTTCTTGTCAAGAGAAATTTGCCTTACAAGGGCCTCTGAAAGCCCGGGCTCTGCCTTGAAAATCAATTTCTCTGGATTATGATGGTCATAAGTTTCTCTTGTGAATTTTAATGTTGGGGTTTGCATGATTTTACCTATTGATAACGTTATTTAAACTTAACCCATTAATAATATAATAACCTGCTTTATTTATTAAAAATCAGCGTATTGTAATTTGCTTTAATTTTTCTCAATTTTAGAAATTCTTTTTTTCAAATTAATAATTTCTTCATCTTCTTCCAAAGTAAAAATTCTTTCCAAAACAACCAACCCAATAAAAACAAGGATAAATGTAAAAATAAACCCTTCGAAAGTTAGTCTCTTTATTTGCTCGAAATCTAGATCGAAAAAGACTCCATGAATTATTAAGAGGACAGCAGTTACTAAAGAAAAAATAAAGGTTGCAAAAAGTTTTTTCTTGAATCTCTTTTTCATATGTGTTTAAGTTAAATTTTTATTAAAAAGCTTTGGGTTTTTCCTTCTTCCCAACAACCTCGTTTACATCCTTAACCATTAAATCTATGTCTTCGTCAGACAAGCCATGAAGCATAGCTCCGTCTTCCAGCGTGTCAAACTCGGAAAAATGACACCCAACACAATGTAATCCATAAGACATTAATATTTCCTGTGTTTCTGGGTGAGCTTCAATAAGTTCCTTGATTGGTGTTTGTTTTGTGATTTTTATATCATCCATTTAATTCGCTCCCGAATGACCAAGCTTGGGCGTTCGTTCTTGATTTTAACGATATTGGTAGCTTAAAAATTTAACGTATTTTTTATTAATATTGCTAATTACTAAAGTTTATAGAATCAATCTTTTCGGCCACTTTAAAATCTTTCTCTGTTAAGCCGAGAACAGAATGTGTTGTCAGCTTTATTTCAACATTATTGTAATCATAAATTTTTATGTCTGGATGATGCCCTTCGGTTTCTGCGATTTCTGAAACCTTATTAATAAAATCAACAGCCTCTTTAAAATCCTCAAATTTAAAATTTTTAATTATAATTCTTCCATTGTCCTCAAGATTCCAATCAGATAACTTTCCTAAATTTTCATTAATCTGGGATATAGATAATAGTTCCATTATGATAGAATTGTTTAGGGATTTTTAAAATGTTGTGAAGAGAAAGGTTTTTATATCTAATTAAAACACAAGGAGCATGGTAACAAGAATAAGAACACTGCCTGTTTTTCCAGGACAGGCTGAAAGAAGAATGAATGTAATGCTAGAAGTTCTTAGACACGAGCCAGCAATGGCATTACTTGAATTAATGAATGAAGGGAGACAAACAGCAAATTTATTGACTACAAGATTAAAAAGGGCTACCGGAAATTTAGTTCTAACAATGAGGTATTTGGAAAGGGTTCTTGTTCCTTCATCTTTAGCAGATAAAATTGATTTAGGGCTAGGTGAAAGGACAACATATTCTTTAAAAGAGTCTGCCAAAAAATATGGCATTCCCGCAACAGATTTTACAATTAATTATGGTTATTCAAATGATTTTTGGCTCGGCGATATTTTAGGAAGAGGTCTTGGCGAAATAGGGATAAAAGCTTGTGGGAGAAGATATGTTATCCTAAAAGCACTTTATGGCGCAGAAAAACCTTTATCAAAATTAACTCTTTCACTTTCTTCGCATTCTCATGTAGCGACAGTTTCAAAAGATATTGCAAATTTAATATCATTTGGTTTAGTAAATTCTGAATCTGTTGATATCGACTCTTTTGGGTTTAGGGCTATTGAATGGAAAGGTGGAAATCCAAATCTCCCTGGAAGTGAAAATAGAGATGGAAGATTTGTTGCTAATTTTTTATCTAAAGTTAAAAGGGCGTCTTTGGCTGAAATAGTTTCTGGAACAAATTTATCAGCTTCACAGATAATTAGTGGAATCCATACTCTAATTGAGAATAGGCTTGTGAGAGGGATTGATAAATTCCCAATAACTAAAAAATATGAAATTACAATGACTGATGCTGGCAAGCGTCACTGGAATGGATATTTTGTTCCTCTTTACGAATTTCTTAGCGACAGAAAACCATTGCCCATACCAGAACAACAATGGACAACTGAAAGTTATATAAGAATGGCTATGAATATCTTCAAAGAGAGAACTGAAGATTAATTCACTTCTTCGCCTTCAAAAAATTATCATTTACTTTTTTCCAATTGACAACATTCCAAAAAGCGTCAATATATTCTTGTTTTCTATTCTGATATTTTAGATAAAACGCGTGTTCCCAAACATCAATTCCAAGAACAGGAATCTTATTTTGTGAAATCGGGGAGTCTTGATTTGGTGTTGTAATAATTTCCAGTTCTCCCTTTTCATTCAAAACTAGCCAACACCATCCGCTGCCGAATAAACCAACTGCCTTACTGCTAAATTCTTCCTTAAAAGCATCAAATCCTTTGAATTTCTTGTTTATTGCCTTAAGAATTTCTCCCGAAGGCTCAACACCTTTCTTTAAAATCTGCCAGAAAAAACTGTGATTCACATGTCCTCCGCCGTGATTTCTTACAGCTGTTCTGATATCTTCTGGAATTAAGTCAAGATTTTTAAGAAGTTCTTCTGCGCTTTTATTCTGCAATTTAGGGTATTTCTCAAGCGCCTTATTTAATTTGTCAATATATGCCTGATGGTGTTTTCCATGATGTATTTCCATGGTTCTTGCGTCTATATATGGTTCCAAAGCATCAAAAGAATATGGAAGTTTTGGCAGCAAATGTAACATATTATTCTTAGAAAGTCTTTTTTTATAAAACCATCGGTTATCTATTTTACTTAAAAATCCTAATCCTCGTCAAAAAGAAAGTTGTTAAAGATATCATTATTACATATGTCAAGAACCACGCCAAGATATGGGGCCCGGGAATAATCTGAAAAGGAAGGCAGTTTTCAAAAACGCAATTCACATTTTCTCCAGGGCTGCCAGAGATTCTTACAAGAAAAAAGAAAAGCGTAACTTGGATTGCACTTAATTTCCAGAAATCCTTTCTTTTTAATTTAATGAAGTAAATAGCCAAAAGCGAAACAGGAATTGTGATCAGGTGTTGTAGAGTTATCATTTGGGCAATTGTCGGCCTTGAAGTAAAAAAATAATTTGTGATCCCCCACAAGCTGTTTCCTGTTAAGAGAATATAAAAAAAATCAATATTCCAAATAATGTAAGGAATTAAAATTATATTAAGCTGGCTAGCTATCAGATAAGAGTTTCTCGTGAGAAGTCCTATTCCAATAAGAAAAAAAGCGACATAAGAAAACCAAAGAACTCCCGCAATTTCGGTATATTTTATCGCGTTGTAGAAGGCCAGAATTCCAAGAGATATATAGATTACGCCCAACACAAACAGAAAATTTTTAATTGGCTTGTTCATTAAATATAATAGAGGCTAATTCTTATAAAGTTAACTTTTAAAAAACAAGATGCTTGGTATTTTTAAGCCCGCATGGCACAATGGTACTGCATCCGCCTCGAAAGCGGAGTCCTCTGGACATCCAGGTTCGATTCCTGGTGCGGGCGTTATATTTTAAATAAAACTTAAAAAAAGAAAACTATCTCTTTACTTCTTTGTAACTTTCTCTTCCTTTAACATACTTCTTGCAATCATAAAGACCACAAAAGCAATTATTACAAAATACACAAGGGCATTTAAAAGAGCACCCCATGGAAGAATGATTGGTCCGATGGCAAATGCTGCATTACGCCATGCTCCTCCTGGAATAAAGAATGTGATTATGGGCATTATAAGATTATTTACAATTGATTGAATAAGAGAAGTTAAGGCGATAGCAATAATGAAAGCGACAGCTAAGGGAACAATCTTATATTCCTTCAAGAATTCATTAAACTCTTTCAGTATAGCCATGTTAAATGCTATCCAATACCCTTTAAAAACCTTTTCACAATAAACTTTAAATAACCCGCATCCTTGAGAGGGGTATGGAGAAAGACGTAGGAAAAATAAAAAAGAACGATTTCACAGATATTGTCATAAGACTTGATGACTTCGGCGGGCGCCCAGGAGTAACTATAAGGGAATTCGTAACAGGCGATCGTTACACCGGCTTCACAAAATCTGGAGTAAAAATACAGGCAGCAGACTTGCCAAGATTCAAAGAGATGATTAATTCAATAAGTGAAAAAGACCTAGAAGCCGGGGAAACAGAAAAAGAAACTAAAAAATCACCACCAGAACAGAAAACTCTTGCAGAAGAAAGCAAAGATGATGACTCAGAAGAAGAATTCGACGATTATTAGTTCTAAATTAACAGGATAAATTTTCTTTAAGTTTAAATTAGTCAAAATTTTAGCTTAATATCTTGATTATAGTGGCTTATCTTTTAAAAAATTCTGGCTTTTGCTGAAGCAAAAGCTTTTAATCGTTAATTCTCCAATTAATTCCATGAAAAACACGAAAATCCGCCAGCCAATAGTCACGGTTTGCGGGCATGTGGACCATGGAAAAACAAGTCTTCTCGATGCTCTTAGAGGAAGCTCTGTCCAAGATAAAGAAGCCGGAGGCATAACACAAAAGATTTCATTTACGTCATGTCCTGTAGAACAGCTAAAATCAGCATTTCCTTTAATAGAAAAACAAATAGAACTTAATATTCCTGGCTTTCTTTTTATTGACACTCCTGGGCACGCAGCATTCACAAATTTAAGACGGCGTGGCGGTTCTCTTGCAGACTTGGCGATTCTTGTTATAGACATCAATGAAGGAATAAAACCGCAAACAGCAGAAGTAATACAGATTTTGAAAATGAATAAAGTTGCATTTGTAATTGCACTCAACAAAATAGACAAAATTCACGGATGGAAAACATATCTCGAGCAAAATACTAGCTTTAAACAACGCATTGAGGGCCAACCATTAAACGCTAAACAGGTTTTCAATGAAAAATATTTAACGCTTGTTGGTTCGTTACAGAATCATGGTTTTGATTCTGACCTATTTTATAATATAAACGATTTCACAAAAAAAGTTGCCTTGGTTCCTTGTTCTGCAAAAACAGGTGAAGGCTTGCAAGAACTAATTCTTGTGCTGTGTGGTTTAAGTCAAAAGTATCTTCAGGAAAGATTAACTCTAGGGAAAGACGCAAAGGGAATCATGCTTGAAATAAAAAAACAGCAAACAGAGTATATTGAAGCAATTCTTTACGACGGTGAATTGTCAATAAAAGACGAAATCGCTGTCGCGGGTTTTTCCGGAAAACCCATAATAACAAAAATAAGAGTCATGGAAGAAATACTCCCACTGTCGGCAAAATTCAAGCCAAAAGAAAAAGTGCAGGCTGCAACAGGCCTTAGGCTTCAGATAGTAGAGAAAGGGGAAGTTTTGCCGGGCATGCCTTTTATTATTTACAAAAATAACTTTGAAGAAATTGAAAAAATCTTCAAGAAAGAACTTTCAGAGATTATTAAGACAGACAAGCAAGGAATTATTGCAAAAGCAGATTCTCTTGGAAGCCTCGAAGCTCTTCTTTCAATGCTTCGCCAAGAAAATATTCCTGTGTTAAAGGCCGGCGTTGGCAACATAAACAAAGCAGACATAGTCAACGCAAAAGCAAATCTTCAGATAAATCCTCTTGACGCAGTGGTCTTGGGCTTCAATATCTCTATGGAACCCGAAGTCGAAGAAATCAAAGGAAACGTAACTATTTTGACAGATGACGTCATATACAAGCTCATTGAAAATACTCAAAAACTCCGTGAAGAAAAAAGAAAGGAAATAGAAAAAGAAAGGCTCTTAGGGCTTAGTTCTTTAGGAAAAGTAAAAGTTCTGCATCAGCATGTCTTCAGAAATACGAACCCTGCCATTTTCGGCATTAAAGTTGAAGCAGGTAAAGTAATTTCTGGATTGCATCTCATTGATTCAACTGGTGAAAAAGTCGGCAAGATAAAAAACATGCAGTCAGAAAATAGTTCAGTAGAAGAAGCCTTTGAAGGAAAGGAACTAGCAGTTTCTATTCCCGGAATCAACTTTGAAAGAAGATTAAAAAACACAAACATCAATTTCCTTTACTCAGATATTTCAGAGTCTCAATTCAGAAATTTTAAGAAGAACAGAGACTTGCTTTCAAGTTCAGAACTTTCTTTATTGCACGAAATCGCAGAAATTAAGCGTAAATCTAAAGCTGACTGGGGAATCTAGATTTCCACTCATTCGTATAAATTCAAATGAAAGAAAAGGAAAAGCGGGCTGGGGGATGTGAAGTTAATTCTTTCCTTTTAAATTCCTTCTTAATCTCAATCGTGTCTGTGTGTCTTCTTCTAACAAATCTAATCTTGGAGGCGTCATGAGGCTTAAAGAAAGCTGACCTTCTTTGTTAATCAAAATATCTGTAGACGGCTTTCCGGCTTTTTTTTCACAAGCAACCTTCATATCACAATAATCACATTTCCTCCCCCATTCAGGATAAACTCTTCCTGAATTAACCATCGAAATAGTTCCATTAATCATCTCAATTATTTCATAAAAGTGATTATCTGACCTACTCGTGGAAAGAATAGCATCAAGACTCCTATTTTTTTCTAAAGAATTATAGTATGGGGCTTCTATCATAAAAAACTCCATGGAAAATAATGGATTTACAAGTATGGGATTTCCCATAAAACTTCTTCTTTCTTCATCACTTATTCCAATTTTTTCTGAAAATCGTTTATCAGTAAAGCATAAAGAGCACAATCCAACATTATACAAGGTAAGTTGTGGATCGTGATCTATTTTTATATTTCCAAGCCAAGGTTTCCCAGACTTATAGTCTCTTATTACTACCTTCCTATCTCTAACTCTAACCTCATCTATTCTGCCCCTAAATCTTTTTCCATCATGATAAAATTTGAACTTTAACTCACTAAAAAGAGGTGGTCCTTCTTCAAAGAGAATATCATATAAAGACTTGCAAATCAAAGGAAGTGTTGACCTTATAACCCATTTCTCATCGGGATATGTCCATTCTATCTTATTCTTGCTTCTTTGATCGGCAACAATTCTTTGAAGCCATTTTCTTTCAGCATATTTCCCAAAGCTTTCTGCATCGAAATATTTTTTCTTGTTTCTATTTTTTGCAACTTCTCCTTCTGTGCCAAGACTGGGCCAAAAATTTTCAACGAGGCTATGAAGCAAAGATCCCTTAGCATACACAGAAAGCGTTAATCCCTCTTCCTTGTCAACATATCTAAGAAAATATTTCATTCTACAATAGTTTGCATAGTCTATTCTAGTGGAACTCCAAATTGTTTCCATAAGATAGAACACAAAAACCAATTTAAATCAATTTCTATGATAAAAAGAAAACAATATTTTATCATATCAAACATCTGAAAACTTTAAAAACCTTCTAAAATACTAATTATCATGCCATTCAAAATTAACATTGCAGAAAAATCAGGAAAAACATACAAGTTGGAACTGGAAAGCGAAGAGCTTCTTGGAAAAGAACTTCATGACAAGGTCCAAGGAAAAGAACTTACAGCTGACTTAGAAGGTTATGAGCTTGAAATTACAGGCACTAGTGACAAAGCAGGATTTACTTCTATGAAAGACGTTCCTGGTATTGGACTTAAAAGAGTTCTGCTTTCATATGGAAAAGGACTTCACAAAAGACCGAAGAAAGAAGGAAAAAAGAAACGCTCTAACATGAAGCCAAAGGGTTTACGCATGAGAAGAACTGTCCGTGGCCGTGTTATTTCTCCAGATATCACACAAATAAATTTCAAAGTTATAAAAAACGGAAAGACACCTCTTTCTGAGATTTTCCCAGACCAAGGCACAGAAAAAGTGAAAAAAGAAAATCGTGCTACAAAAAGAAAAAACAAAGGAAAGACTCCAGAACAACCAAAAGAAGAAAAATCCGAAGCATAGACTATTATTCTAAAATAAAAAGATTTTTAAAGTTCTTTCTTTGTGAAAAAACATGAAAACAAGAAATTTATTATTAACTTTTGGGGCGTTGGCGGCAGCTGTAATTGCTTCAGAAAATATTGGGCCTAAAAAAACAGCTTGTGATACATATCAAGGGTATGAAAACACCTATGACGCGAGAACAGTATATGTATTTGATTCTCTGCCACAGTATCAAAGAATCGGAGACGCGGGGCATGCACTAGAAGGAAATCCGAAACTAAGAAATTTTCTATTAAACGAAGATGCAATAGGAAAAAGATTCTGTTTTACATATTTAGATCCAATATCTCCTTTAGGATATGAAATGCTAAAAAATATAACTTTAGAGCCTTCTCAGGTTAATACAGAAATTTCTGACGGATATTATTAAACCATCAAAAGACAATACTTAAAAACTATTTCTTTCATCTTATTTTATGGCAAACCAAAAAAGCGAAATAAAAAGCCTTCCTGAAATAAATGTCGGTGTTGTCGGACACATAGACCATGGAAAGACAACATTGCTAAGCAAACTTACTGGAAAATTCACAGATACTCATTCAGAAGAGCTTAAACGCGGAATTACGATAAAATTAGGTTATACAGAAATCACAATTTACAAGCACGGCTCTGGTTTCACAACAAAAGAAAAAATTGACGGAAAACCAACAATACCGGTAAGATATGTGAGCTTCATAGACACTCCTGGACATGAAATGCTGATGGCGACAATGCTTTCTGGTGCTGCAATTATAGACGCTGCAATCCTTGTTGTTGCGGCAAATGAAGGAATTAAACCACAGACAAGAGAGCACTTCATAGCGCTACAAGCAAAGGGCATAAAAAGCATAATAGTAGTTCAAAATAAAATAGACCTCGTCAGTAAAGAAGAAGCCCTAAAAAACTACAAACAAATAAAAGAATTTCTAAAAGGAACTTTTGCTGAAAACGCACCAGTAATTCCTGTTTCCGCCCAGCAGGAAATCAATCTCGACAAAATACTGGAACAATTAGTGGCATTTGAAATACCTAAAAGAGACGCGGATTCCAATCCAATCTTTGTCGTTGCAAGAAGCTTTGACATAAATAAGCCTGGAACAGATATAAAAAACCTTCATGGCGGTGTCTTAGGAGGCATTTTGAAAAAAGGGAAACTAAAAGTTGGAGATGAAATTGAAATAAAGCCGGGAATGAATATAAAAAAACCACATGGAAAGACAGAATACAAAACACTAACAACAAAAATACTTTCCCTGCAAAAGGGAAAAGAATCTCTGGCAGAAATTTACCCCGGAATAAGTCTTTCGATTGAAACTTCTCTTGATCCTTTTTTAACAAGGGCAGATTCACTCACTGGCTGCATGGTTTCTTTAAAGGGAAAATTACCTGAAATAACTAATAAGGTAAAAATAAACTCAAAACTATTCGGCGAAGTCTTCGGGCTTAAAGAACAAAAAAAGATAGAGCCAATAAAAACGAAAGAACTTCTTATGCTTAGCATTAACACGACAATAACTGTCGGCGTCGTTGAAAATGTAAAGTCTTCTAAAGAAGGAAACGAAATCGAACTAAGCCTCAACATTCCTGTCATTGCATTGAAAGGCGACAAGGCGGGAATAGCAAGAAACATCGACGGCCACTGGAGATTAATTGGCTGGGGCGAAATCAACTAAGTTAATTTTAAAAACTCTTTTCTCTTCAAATAATTCATGAAAAGGGTGTTGCTAATTTCTTTAATGATTTTCTTACTATTTGGAATGTTATTACATACTCCTATAGTTTTTGCGGATGAAAACAATAATTCTGGAAGTTCTAACAATTCTGAAGATGATGATAATTCTACTGCTAATGATTCTGATGGCGATGAAGATATTAATGATTCTGATGAAGATGATTTAAATGAAACAGAGGACGATAACGATGAAAACGAAACTGAAGATGATGAAGATAAAGATAATAGAGATAGAATCAAAATCAGGTCAAGGGAGATAATCACAAGAGGTAATTGCACTATAAAAATTGAAAGAGAATTAAAGATAGAAAATGGAAAGAGGGTTGAAGTTGTTAAAAAAAAGATGGTGTGTGCTGATGGAACAAGGGAAGAAGTTAAAATAAGAATAGAAAACAGAACAGACGATGGAAGAATTAGAGAAAGAATAAAATATGAATTCAAAGGAAAGGAAATGGAAGTTGAGACAGAAGAAGGAATAGAATTAGAAGAAGATACAAACGGAACAGAATATAAGCTAAAAGCCAGATTTAGAGGAAATGTTACAGACATAAAAATTATGCCGGACAGGGCATCTGAAATTGCTATTGAAAGGTTAAGAGCGTTAAATTTCACAGTAGAATTAAGGGAAGTTAGCAGAAAAGGGAATGTTTCAAGAATAGTTTATCATGCAAGAGCATACAAAGATGGAAGATTTATTGGAATATTAAAACTTAAAGTTAGAGTTGAAACTCAAATTGACCCGGAAACAGGTGAAATCATAGGAACAACCAAGCCTTGGTGGGCTTTCTTCGTTTTCGGTGAAGACTCTGATCAAACAGGAGAAGACACTGGTGAAGACGCAGAAGAGGAAAATGAAACAAATGAGTTAACAATAAATCTTTCAGAACAAAATAATTCCAGTGAAACTGGAACAGCCACATTAGTTGAGGAAAACGGGCAGGTTGTTGTAACTCTTAACCTAACTGGCTTTGCTGAAAATGTTTCCCAGCCAGCTCACATTCATCTTGGAGTTTGTCCGGATGTTGGTGCAGTTAAATATCCTCTTACAAATGTTTTAGATGGAGAATCAGTAACTACTTTGGATGTCACACTGGCACAGCTTGAAAATGAGCTGCCTCTTGGAATAAATATCCACAAATCGGCAGAAGAAGCAAGTGTTTATGTTTCTTGCGGTGATGTTAAATTTTAATAAAAACTATTCCTCAACACCATTAACTTCTTCTTGAACCCTGATTAAATCCGTGACAGAATCTCCAGAAGCGATTTTTACAATTCTAACGCCTTGCGTTGCTCGCCCCATTACTCTTATATTTTTCAGGCTGGTTCTTATTACCATTCCTTTTGCTGTTGTTATTATGATAGAATCATTTGAATTTACAGACGCCGTGGTGACTATGTCTCCTGTTTTTTCCGATACTTTAAGATTAATGACGCCCTTTCCTGCTCTTGCTGTTTTTCTGTAATCGGTAACGGCAGTTCTTTTTCCATAGCCGTTTCTCGTGATTGACAAGATAGCTTCGCTTCTCAAAACTTCGAGGCTGACAACTTCATCGCCTTTGTCTAATTTTATGCCAGTAATTCCATAACTGTTTCTACCCATATCACGAACCTCGTCAGAGTTAAACCTTATTGCCTGCCCTTTCTTTGTAGCCAGCAAAACCTCCTCGGTTTTTTTCACGATTTGAACATCAATCAACGAATCAACATCGTCAGGGAAATGTATTGCCCTTACGCCAGATGCTCTTGGTTTGGAGAAATTCATAAGAGATATTTTCTTCACCATTCCCATCTTAGTTGCCATAAACAAAAAATCATCAAAATTTTTCACAGAAATAACACTTGTAACAATTTCATCTTTAACATTCAAAAGATTTATCAAAGCCTTGCCCTTGCTGTATCTCTCTGCTTCTGGAATATCATATGCTTTCAGCCACAAAACTTTTCCTTTGTTTGTGAAGAACATCAAATAGTCGTGAGTTGAGCAAGTTATCAGCTGTCTTACAAAATCTCCTGTGGAAAGGTTGCTTCCTATTACTCCTTTTCCGCCACGTCTTTGTTCTCTGTAAGATTTAGTATCCATTCTCTTGCAGTAACCTTTTTCAGTTATCATTACAATAACTTCTTTCTTTTGTACAAGGTCTTTTTCAGAAATCTCTGAAATTCTCTGAAGGATTTGAGTTCTTCTTTCATCACCATATTCTCTTTTTATTTCATTAACTTCTTTGACAATTATCTTCAAAACCTCTGAAATATCAGCAAGTATTTTTTTGTATTCTGTAATTTTCTCTTTAAGTTCTTCATTTTCTTTTTTAAGCTTGTCATGTTCCAAAGATGTCAGCTGCTGTAACTTTGTTTCCAAAACAGCTTGCGCCTGTCTTTTATTTAAGTCAAATTTCTTCGTCAATCCTTCCAATGCCTCTGACGCGTTTTTTGATTTTTTAATAAGTGTAATTATTTCATCTATGTTTTTCAACGCAATTAACAAACCAGAAACAATCTCAATTCTCTCTTGAGACCTCTTCAATTCAAACTTTGTCCTGTTTGTTACAATTTGTTTTCTATATTTTACATATTCTTCGAGTACTTCTTTAATGCTGAGAACCTTTGGCTGTCCGTGAACCAAAGCCAAAAAATTAACATTAAACGTATCTTGAAGTCTTGTGTATTTGTAAAGCGAATTAATAACAAACTTTGAATTAGCTCCTTTTCTCAGTTCAATGACAATTCTTATCTTGCCTTTTGAGCTCTCGTCACGAATGTCAGAAACATCTCTTATTTTTTTGTCCTGTGCAAAGTTTGCAATCTGAGAAACTAAGTCAGATTTGTTAACCATATAAGGGATTTCAGTAATCACAATAACTTCTTTATTGTTTACCTTCTCTGTAGATAACTTTCCACGCAAAACCAATTGCCCGCGTCCTGTTTTATAGAGCTCAAGCATGTCTCCTGAAACGCTTCCGCCTGTTGGAAAATCCGGTCCTCTAATGATCTCTATAATTTCTTCAGTTGAAATGTCTGATTTTTTTGTATAAGATATAATCGCGTCGCAAACCTCTGTTAAATTATGCGGAGGAATATTTGTAGCCATCCCAACCGCGATTCCAGAGGCTCCGTTAAGCATCAAAGCAGGAAGTTTTCCAGGCAAAAGTTCTGGTTCTTCTGTTGAGCCGTCATAATTTGGAACAAACTTGACTGTTTCTTTGTCAATATCCTGTAATAGTTCCATAGAAATTTTCTGCAGCCGTGCCTCGGTGTAACGCATTGCCGCCGGAGGGTCTGCATCAACACTGCCAAAATTTCCTTGCCCAAAAATAAGTGGATAACGCAATGAAAAATCCTGCGCCATTCTTACCATTGCATCATAAACAGCAACATCTCCATGAGGGTGATATTTACCCATAGTGTCTCCGACAATTCTTGCGCTCTTTTTTGTCTGGCTTCCTGGCTTCAAGCCCATCTGATACATAGCATAAAGGATTCTTCTTTGTACGGGCTTCAAGCCGTCTTCAATTGTTGGTATGGCTCTAGATACAATAACAGACATAGCATAATCTAAATAGGATTTCTTCATCTCCTCAGAGATTTCTGCATTCACAACTTCTTTGCTGTGCTTTTCGTCGTTTGTTTCGTTTTCTTCTTTTTCGGTCATTTTAATGTTAATTTAGATAATTTATTTAGTAAATCTTCAAAATCTTTCCATTCAATAATATTTTTAGTAAAATCTCTCAAATAGGTATTTTTTACGCTTTCATTAATAGCCAAAACGATTTTTTTCTCTTTGGAGATAGCATAACCAATTTCCATTAATAATCCCTCACTTCTGTGTTCTGTCCTAACTATCACTAAAAAAATATCATGATTATCAATTTGTTTAAAAGCATGAATTACCCAATCACCTGCTTTCTTAAAAATATTTTTCCCTTCTTCTTCAAGTGTAGAATAAACAGAATAGCCTTTTTGTTTTAAAACAGAATAAATTTTTTCCATCTCTTTTTGCAGACTGTTGATATCATGTCCTGTTACTGCTTGCCCTATAAATATTTTTTTCATTTCCCCTCCCCCCTCTTCAAAAATTCTTCTTCAGTAACTTCTTTTTCGCTTGGGCTTTTTCCCTTCCATTTGCATTTTTTGCATTCCCACCCAAGGACGCCACGTCCCTCTTCTCCACCAACAATAATTCCTACTTGATTACTGCCACACTTCGGGCAGATTTTTACTTTGAAAATTTTGCCTTTCTTTTTCTCTTTTGGCTTTTCTTTGCCTTGCAAAATCCAGTCAGGTGTTTTTAATTTTCCCATGGTTTTATTCTCCTGTTTTCGTCTCCCATTTTCCATTTTCAAAATTAAATTCGTAAATATTTCCAGAGCATTCATACTTTGAGCATGCTAAAATGACATTGGTAACTTCTTTCCCATTCACATTTCTACAAAGCCTGTTTTCTGCATCTAATTCAAAACCCTCGTTGCATCTTAGTCTTTCTCTTTCAAGGCATCTGCACACATCAGCATCGTAAAAAGAAATATCTTCTGCAGAAGAGTTTTTTGCATTTTTGCTTTCTTTTTGAGACAATTCTTTGAAAACCAATCCTAAAATTAATACAAATAACAAAACCAAGACACATGAAATTACGATTTTATAAATCTCGTTCTTTTTTATTTCTGGTTTTTTTGCTTTTTTCAGTTTTGCCATTTTATTCTTCTTCTGTTTCCTCCCATTCATCTTCCTCATCTCCTTCTATTTTTTCTTCTTCTCCTATTTCTTCTTTTTTTCCAAATTGAGGGAACAGGTTACTTTTATGTCCGCACCTATTGCATCTATAAAGCGGCAAAGTGCCATCTGGATTTTCTATTATGTTTGTATTTTCTGATCCGCACTTTGGACAAGTTATTTTTACTTTCATTTTAATTGGTTAAGCTAAAAAGTTTCAGGCCTTCACCCCTCATAAAGCCAGAGATTAATTTTAATTTAGGGCTTCCTTTATTTAATACATACACACAAGGAATTTCTATTTGTCTCCATGAAAATTTCTCCCCCATTTTTTTCTTCATTTCATTAATCATATCTTCTCTTGAAACTGAAAAAACAATTCCTTCCATCTTAGCCCAAATTGCTGCAGAAGCGCACATAGGACAAGGCTCATGAGTTGAATAAAGCACGCATCCTTCGAGATAAGGTTGATTTAATTTTTTGCAGGCTTTTCTAATTGCGTCTATTTCTGCATGTCCATTTACAGGGTCCTTAGCAGATTTTAAAGTTTCTTCTCCAACCGAAACTATTTTATCACCTCTTATCACAACAGAACCTATAGCATAATCACCTTTTCGTCCAGATTCTTGTGCTGCCTCAATGGCTTTTCTCATAAATTTTTCTTTCGCTTCCATTTTAAACATCAAGATTGGCCTCCTTTGCATTTTCCTGTATGAATGCTTTCCTTGCTTGCACATCGTCTCCCATGAGCATTGAAAAAACCCTGTCGGCTTCAACAGCGTCTTCTATGAAAATTTTTTTAATTTTTCTGACTTTAGGATTCATTGTAGTATCCCAAAGCTGAGTAGAAGACATTTCACCAAGACCCTTGAATCTGGTAATTATTGCGTTATCTAAACCATCTATTTTTTTTAATTCCTCATCAGAATAAACATAAATATCTTTTTGCCCCTTTCTTACTCTGAACAAAGGTGGCAGGGCAACAAACACATTTCCGTTTTCTATTAACTGATGCATATATCTGAAAAAGAAAGTCAAAAGAAGAGTCTTTATGTGCTCTCCATCAACATCTGCATCTGTCATAATCACCACTCTGCCATATCTTAGATTATTGATATCAAACTGTTCTCCAACACCAGTTCCAATAACAGTTATTATGTTGGCAATCTCTTCACTGGAAAGAACTTTTACCGGATTTGATTTCTCAACATTTAATGGCTTTCCTTTCAAAGGAAGTATTGCTTGAATTTCTTTATTTCTTGCATCTTTTGCCGTCCCCGCTGCTGACAATCCTTCCACGATGTAAATTTCTGTGCTTTCTGTTTTTTTGCTTGAGCAATCAGCAAGTTTTCCAGGCAGTCCGCCAAACGAAAAGGCATTCTTTCTTCTCACAAGATCTTTTGCTTTTTTAGCCGCAAGCCTTGCCTTTGCAGACTCTAGAGATTTTGAAGTAATTTTCTTTGCTATTGTAGGATTTTCCTCGAAAAATTCAAGAAGAGATTGGGTAACAATAGAATCAACAAATCCCTTCATTTCCGAATTTCCCAATTTTGTCTTTGTCTGTCCTTCAAATTGAGGATTAGCCATCTTAAGGCTTATTATTGCTGTAATCCCCTCGCGAACATCGTCTCCTTCAAGAGATTCGCCGTTTTTTATCATGCCTGTTTTTTTAGCATAATCATTAATCACACGCGTTAATGCTGTTTTAAATCCAGAAACATGCGTTCCGCCTTCAACAGTATTTATTGTGTTGACAAATCCAAATATATTTTCCTGATAGCCTTCATTATACTGGATTGCAACTTCAAGTGTATTATTTTCACTTTCTTTTTTAAAATAAATCGGCTTGTGTATAACCTCACGAGACTGGTTTAGCCATTTCACAAATTCTATTAAACCTCCAGCAGAGAAAAACTCTTCCTTTTTATCTTTATTTTCATCTGTTAAGATTATTTTCAGTCCTGCATTGAGAAAAACTATTTCCCTAAATCTAGTTTCAAGAACTTTGTAATCAAAATTTAATGTTGAAAAAATTTCCGGGTCTGGCCAGAATGTAATTGTCGTTCCTGTTCCTTCTGTCTTGCCGGAAACTTGCAGTTTTGTTTTTGGGTCTCCTTTTGAATATTCCTGAATGTATACCTTTCCGTCTTTTTTTACTTCAACTATCAGTTTTTTTGAAAGTGCATTGACAACAGAAACGCCGACACCATGCAATCCTCCTGAAATTACATAGGATTTTTTGTCGAATTTTCCTCCAGCATGAAGTTTTGTCAGAGCAACCTGAACAGCAGGCACTTTTAATGTCGGATGTGGATCAACAGGAATGCCTCTGCCATCATCTTCTACTGTAACAGAGCCGTCTTTGTTAATACTAACAATAATTTTTTTACAATATCCTGCAAGAGCCTCATCAACAGAGTTATCTACAACTTCGTAAACCAAATGGTGCAATCCATCTTTTCCTGTCGAGCCTATGTACATGCTTGGTCTTTTCCTAACTCCTTCAAGTCCCTCAAGAACTTTTATGTCTTCAGCCGTGTATTTTCCATCCGCCATTTTTTAGATTTTTTAGTCCTTTCCAAAGCATATTTTTAGCCTTATTTAGCCAAAAACTGGAGCAGAAAGTCCTATTATTTTACCCTATTCTGTCTAAAAAACGCCAGCGTGCTTTATAAACTTTTCTCGAGTTTTATCGTCGATAAAGCCAGATTTTCGTGAAAAAACCGCAGAAAAAAAATATTTTTAAAAGGCTTTAATTTATGTGGTTTTTGTGGAAAAAATGGTTAAATTAATGTGTTTTTTTAAGCTTTATTTTAGTTGTATTAATGATAGTTGTAACGTCAAATTCTAGTCCTCAATTAAATAAAAATATTCTTTACACACAGACTCCTGTTTTTTACTGTTGATTAAATAAATTATTTCTGCTTCTTAGAAACCCATCTAACCTTACGCCTCTTCATCATCATATTTTTCCTGCATTTTGAAGAGCAAAGATAATTTACGACACCGGCATTAGTTACAATAGTCAGACCTCTTGGATACTCATACACTTTTCCGCAATAAACACATTTTGGCATTTTATTTTCTCCTTATGTGCAAGATGTAATTAGATTCCTTATCATTAACATTTATTATACCCATAACTTCATATTCCCTTTCAAAAATAACTTTTAATTGAACATACAGGTCACGTGATAAGTCTGATAATTCTACAGTATCATTGGGATTATGTTTTAATGTAGATTTAATTCTGCTTTCTAAATCACTAAAACTAACCTTTATTGCCATTTCAAGTATAAGCCCCCTTCCGACGTGTTTCTTTAGAAACCGTCGCAGGGAAGTACATTCTAAGTGTACGCCCCCTTTGTTACTTTTGATTTTATTCTTCTGGCTTCGATTTCTGTTTCTCTTAGCATTAAGTAATCACCAATCTTTATAGGACCTTTGACATTTCTTCGAATTACTCTCCCTTTGTCTCGGCCAGCTTCAACCAAACATTTAACTTGAGTAATTTCTCCTCTAAATCCAGTTCTTCCTATAAATTCCTGAACAAGAGCAGGAACAACATCTCCAAGAATTTTTTCGCTTCCCTTTGTTCCTGTTTGCTTCTGCTGGCTTTGCTGTTGCTGTGGTTTTTTTTGTGTTTTAGCCATTTTTAGTTTTATTATAATATTTAGCTCAGTCAATTGGTGAACATACCTGATAAACAGAAGGTGAATCCGATCCTGTTCGAACAGCATAACTTATTCTATCTGGGAGTTTAACACCTCTTCTTTCTAAGTCAGAAAGGCTCCCTGCTTTTTTTATAAGGCCGCCAGATTCAAGAGTATGGAGAAATTTTGGATTCATTAAAATGCCTGTAAGGTACCAAATATTTTCATGTTGAAATCCATGCTCTCTTAAATAATTTCTTAAACCATTCATCGCAGTTTCGCTATTTCTTTCAAGTTGAAATCTTTTCATTTTATTTCTTTAACGCAGAAATATCTTTTTCAGCGTCTCCTGCATTAATAACCGCAACAGATGAAGCTGCAACATGAATTCCAACAGCAATTCCTAATTTCTGTTTGCTGTCAACTTCATGGCACGGAATATTTTTTTCCTTGCACAAAAGAGGAATGTGCATAACAACTTCTTTAGGCTCGACATCGGAAGCATAAACTACGAGCTTCGCAGTTCCTCTCTCTATAGCTTTCGTAACTTCGTTTGTGCCTTTCTCTACTTTTCCTGTTTTCCTTGCCTTCTCGATTATTCCGTAAATATCTGCCATTTTAATAGTTCAAGAACGAAGAAAGAGTGGAAATTACTCCTGAATTTCCTCTGCTTTGACCACGCTTGGGCGAAGTAGCAGGGAAATTTACGAAGTAAATTTTCCTCCCGGTTTTCGTTCATCGGATAAATATTAAGGCAAAAGTGAATTTAAAAATGTTTTGTTGGCCTTTTTCCTTAATTTACTAATGTTCTCGCGTAACTTTAGTTGGTTATTTAGTTGTCTTTATTCATGTAAAATAAAATCCGCTTTGCCAACAAAATTTTTCATTTCCTTTGCTCCAACATAAGTCATTCCTGAAGCCAATCCAGCCAAAAACTCATTAATAATAGGCTCAATAGGGCCTTTGCATAAAACCTTTGTTTCAGTTCCCTCAACAAACTTTATTTCTTCGTCTTCGCCATCTAATATCTTTTTCTTTAAAGTCACATCATGGCTGGCTGAACCGCGGTATAGTTTAAATTTTTGTCCATTTTCTTCAATAACTTCTCCTGGGGTTTCGTCAGCTCCAGAAAAAATATAACCTGCCATTATAGTGTCTGCTCCGGCGCCAATCGCTTTTACCAAGTCTGAAGGAATTTTAATTCCCCCGTCTGCACAGATTGGTATCTCCCCTTTCGTCGCTTCATAAACATCCATTATCGCTGTTAATTGAGGTATCCCTGCGCCAGCCATTTTCCTTGTAGTGCATTGACTGCCTGGCCCTATTCCAACCTTAACAGCATCTGCGCCTTTGCTTAAGAAATATTCGGCAGCGTCTTTAGTGTTATGCATAGCGTACCCCAAACCAATATAGGTTTCCGTACTAGAGGAGAGAGTAACTATTTCTTTTTCGCCACAGGGTTCGATAGATATTATTTGGACTCTATCGTCAATATTTGTAACTTTCGTAGTAAGAACAGATATATCGGTAGTTTTCCATTGATTAAGAAGTCTAGTCGGACCTATTTGAGATAAAAACCTTAGAGTTTCAGAAAATCCCCCATTTATTTGTAATTGCATACAATCTTTTGTTTTCTTAAAAGTCTTGTTATCGGGCTTAAGAAATATTGAATATGAAAACCCAAGTTTTGTTAATAAGTCTTTTACTTTATCTAATACATTACCAATAGATTGTGTAAAAGCAATACGAAAATTCTGTTTTTTAATTTGAAGAGACCCTTCTCCATCAAATACGCCAGATAAGTATCCAATCCCGTAGTTCTCTTTAATTTCTTTCCATGGTCTTACTAACCTTGAAGCCCAGAATCTCCCCCTTTTAAAATGTTTATACATCCAATCAGTTTCTAACCATATCCTATTTGCTTTATGACCATCCCAAACTAACCATTTATGCTCCTTGGTGACAATTATTTCCTCCCCTGTGTTTAATTTAACATTATAGCACGGTTTCTTTTTTCTTCCCGTATGCGTGATTATCGCTTCTCTCCACCTTCTTCTTTTACCATTTATTGGAAATTCGTCAAATCCCATTATTTTATCACCAACTCTTAAATTTCCAGCCGGAATCCATTTTAAATCTCTTTTTAATATTGGAACGTCGGGGGTTACACATGCTATATTGCCTGCCATAATATCTATTTTAGGGTATGTTTGTTTCAAATAATCCAATACTTTTCCAGCATATTTAGAATGTCCATGCGCTATATCAATAACCAATATATCTACGCCAGCCTTTACTAAATATTCGCTTCTCTCTTTGAAATCTTTAACGCCAATTGCAGCTGCACAAAGTAAATTTTCTGCTTTAACTTTTTTAATTTCATTTGCTTGTTCTTCTATAGGCATAAATCTATGAATTACTCCTAAACCTCCAATTTTTCCAAGAGCAATAGCCATATTTGATTCACAAATTGTTTCCATATTTGCCGCCAATATGGGCACTTTAATAGAATGGTTTTTAGTAACTCTTGTTTCAAATCTCACTTCATTTCTAGAAAGAACTTTATTATATTTTGGAACAATAATTACATCACCAAAGTCATATCCTTTAGAAATTATTCTGGCCATCTTTTAAATTATAAACATTATTTTGTTTCTCTGCATTGTATCTTACAAAACCACATTATAAAAACTTTGTTTCACCGCACTATAATAATCATAGAGATAAAATTGGTAAAAATCACTTTCTCCAGCTGACTTCAACATCGTCTGTTCTTTGCCTAGGTTTTATATCCAAACTTTCAATTTCTTTTCCTTTGAATCCAATTCCTGATTTAAACATGATTTCTCCTAGAAAAGCAATCATTGCTGCATTATCAACTAAAAATTGTTTCTCTGGACAGAAGAAGCGTGCGCCGCGTTCTTTACACATGATCTTGCACATTTCTTGCAGCCTTCCGTTACATGCAACTCCCCCGCCGAGCAAAAGTTCTTTCTTTTCTGTGTGGGCTAAAGCTCTCTCAGAGACTTCTACAAGCATTGCAAAAACAGTTTCCTGCAATGAAAAAGCAAGATCAGGCAATGAATGTTTTTTACTTTCAAGTTTCTGCCTTAGGTTTGTCAAAATTCCAGAAAGAGCGATATCCATTCCTTTTACTTTGTAAGGAATTTCTAAAAAATTTTTTCCCTGTTGCGCTAATTTTTCAATAGCAGGGCCTCCAGGAAATCCCATGCCAGCATACCTTGCAAAAGTGTCTATAAAGTTTCCGACGCCAATATCAAGTGTTTCCCCGAAAACACGAAACTTCCCAGAGGCATACGCTATAATTTGCGTGTTTGCCCCAGAAGCATACAACATAACAGGGTCTTTTGCTCCGGTAACGCGCCCGATTTCCAAGTGTGCAACGCAATGATTCACTGGAACTATCGGCTTTCCGAGTTTCCTGGATAATTCCTTGGCAAAACCCATGCCTTGAAGAAGACATGGCGCCAAACCCGGGCCTTGCGAAACAGCAATCGCATCTATTTTGCTTTCGTCAACCCCAGAATTTTTCAAAGCTTCAGAGTAAATACTCTCTTTGTTATCTCTATGGTGTTTTGCAGCATCCATGGGAATGATTCCACCTTTCTCTGTCGTATAGCTTTTTTTAACATTAGACAGAATTTTCCCGTTTCCTACTATCCCAATACCGAAAGTATGCGCAGTGCTTTCTATCCCTAAAACAATCATATATATCTGAGAAAAAGCATATTTATAAAATTGGTCTACGAGGGTATAATTATAGGGAAAAATGGATGAAATTGAAGGATCTAATGGACTGGAATCCTTTTTGGATATTTACGACACTCTCTTGGTTTTTAGAGAAAGTAGGGAAAGTGGAGAGAAAACAGTTACGGTTCATATAAGGCAATTTAAAAAGAATGGACACAGAAAAAGAAAATTTCCATTTCCAGATGATATTAATGAAAGTGAATTATTATGGGGTTCTTACATGGGTGATAAAGTAGCCGCATATCATAGAACAGGCCCAGATAATTATTATAGAATCAGGGTCAATATAACAGAACCAACTATATTAGCCAAAAAAATGGAAAGGATTTTTTTAAGAGCCTATAAAGAAATTACACATGAATCTTAAATTAACTCTGGCAAACTTACCAAAATTTTAATTTTTTTAACCTAAATAATATTATACAAAACGTCAAACTAAATAAAATAAAAACAAATTAAAACAGAGGCTTATCTTCTTTTTTTTCTTTTTCCGCCGCCTCTAGCCATTTTTGCTTCACATACATTTCCCTTTCCGTCAACGTAATAAAGATATCCTGGCTTCCTTTTGATGACATTCCTAACCAATACTTTTCCCATTTCATACCTCCTTTTAATTAATATAAAGAAAGTAATTCCATATTTAAATGTTTCTAATCACCGACGAGGAATTTCTCGAAAGGTATTTTTTATCAATAATCAAAAGAACTCATGGATAAAGCAGCTTAATTTTTCCATCGTATTTGGTGTTAAATGGTATTTCAATCAGCTTGTAAAAGTTTTTTTTACAGCGAATAGAAGAAATAAACGGCATAACTTTTTTTATTTGGACTATTTTGTTTTTATCGTCGAGCCAAACAGCAACAAAAGGAAAGAAAACAAAGAAAGAATGTATTCTAACTCTCGTCGGTTTTTTGAAATCAAATAAAAGTGCATTTGCATTTTCCCTTGGCATGAACATTAAGCCAAAAACCTTTCCGAAAAAGCCAAGGGTCTCAACGTCAAGAGTAATTTTTTTTCCTTTGTGTTTAAAATAAATGCTTTTATTTTCTACCATTTTCTATTTTTTATTGCATATCTTTTAATTTGCTTTGGAGGCATATATACCTCTTTCAATTTGTGATTTTTATCTGTAGAATCCCATCTAAATAACCTCTGTTTGTATAAGCGCTTGGCATAGCCTTTTTCAATTGCCAAGTTATCTGTCATTCGTTCTTCATTTTTCCTGAATTTTTGAGAAATCATGTAACGCGTTCCTAAAAGAACTGTTTTCACCCAACCTCTTTTTTCATAAGTTTCAAAATGACATAATTCATGAGCGAGCAAACCGGTTAATTCCTCTTTGTTAAACCTTCTATCTTCATTAATAAAAAGTAATCTTAAAAAAGGCAGGGGCCACAAAGCAATTCCAGAATAATCTTTGCTTTTAAAATAACAAACAAATATTCTTTTGTTTTTCAGAATAGGAAAAGATTTTTTAATTAGTTTATTGACTATTTTTTTGACTTCTGTTTTGTATTTCATCCTATAATTCTCTTTTTCATAATCTTCCAAAAAAACCATCTTTCTTTAATTTATAAGCTCTATAATTCTTTTCTATATTTTTTTCGCAGACATGGTCATGGTGCCGGAAGCCTCCGCCAAAAGTTGCCGGAATATGCATAAGCTCGTGAATTATAACCTTTATTTTGTCTTCTTCTCTAAGCTTGTCAAATCTTTCAGATATAAACTCAAGGACATAAAATGCATTGGTGTTCATTGCTTTCTGCATAAGCTTTCCTATGGTGTGGCAACGGGCAATCGTTCCTCTAGAACTTGTTCCCACGCTGCGAAAACACTTAACTCTTTCTAGTTTTACATGAGGAAACAGCAAATTAGAAATTTCCTCTGCAATTTGCTGTATGTCTGGAGCTTCTTCGTATTTCATTTTAATCTATAATTTCAATAACTTTATTTCTTGAAGTTAAACCTGATTTTATTTTTACTGGTTTTTTAAAATACCTCTCAAGTAGCTTAATCACCTCAATATTTGCCTTGTTGTTTTCTGGCTTTGATTTCACATTAATCAAATAAAACCCACCCTTTTTTTCAATGCTTTGCTTTCCTGAGCTCGGCTTTACTTTAACCTTAATCATCAATCATTAAAATAAAACCTTCTTATAAGTTTTATCAACTATTTTAAAATAATCAATTTATCCTGTAATTATCTCCAAGGCATCCAGGTTTTTCAATTCATAGCTTTTTCCAAGGGCTTTTTTTGTCCGCGCATCTATGGCTTTAATGAAATTTTTCCCGAAATCTGTGTGCAAAAAATATGCGAAGTCAAGAGCTGTAGAACTTGGAGGCATCAAAAAACAATCGGGAAGAATATTTCCCTTGCTGTCTTTGAGTTTTGTTGCGCTGGCTGGGAAAATCGCAACATACTTTAAAAGGTCAAAAACAGCACAATTCAAAATTGCCTGGACACCGGTGCCTGTATTATCAAATTTTTCCAAAACATTTTTTTTAATGCTTTCAAGTGCCTGTTTTTGCTTTTCGTTCAAGCCTTCCTTCACCTCGAAATCTTTTTCGCCCGGAATATATTCAATCAATCCAATTTTTGCAGCTTCTCTCAAGGCAAGTTCAGAATCGGCAGAACAAGGAATAAAAATTAAGTTTGGAAACCTTGCCTTAAGTCTTTCGTAATTTTCCTGGCTTTTTTCCAGATCTATTTTATTTGCCGCAATTATCATTGGCTTGCTTTCTTTTCTTAATGCAGAAGCAAACCTCATTAAAATTTCAGCGTCCCATGTGCTTGCTTTTTCAGGAAAATTTGACTTCAGCAAAACGCTTTTTACCTGCTCTTCCTTTACTTTCAATCCAGAGAATTGTTTTGTGACGGCTTCGGTAAATTTTTGTTTTTCCTGCTCTACTTTTCTTGAAAAACTTTTCCATGCTTTAATAAGAATACCATAATACCACTTATCAAGTTCTTCTTCTAAAAACACTATGTCTTTCTCGGGGTTGTAATTTTCTGTTTTTTTGCCCCCTTCATCTGTTGTTCCAGAAACATCTAATATATGAATAAAAACATCTGCCTGTCTTAAATCATCTAAAAACTGGTTTCCTAAACCCTTGCCTTCGCTAGCTCCTGGGACTAAGCCAGCCACATCTAAAATCTCAACAGGAACAAATCTCTTGCCATGAATGCAAAAACCGTGATTTGGGTTGCATTGAACGTTAAATTCCTTATCAATGCAGTCAATTTTCACATATCCGACGCCATGATTTGCTTTTATAGTTGTAAAAGGATAACTCGCTATTGCAACTTCTGCCATTGTTGCTGCTTTGAAAAACGTGCTTTTGCCTGCTGATGGTTTTCCAATCAAGCCAAGTAACATTTTACTAATCTGAAATCTGACTATAAATAGTTTTTCAGCCTACTTTTTTGTAGGACACTCTAAGAGTAGTATAAAGATTATTTAAACCTGATTCACAAAAAAAGGATATGTTCAGAGAAAGCAAATCCTTCCCGGCATAAGTTAAGTGTCGGGAGGTAAATGGGAAAAAAGCATAACTCAAATGCAAATATCTGAGAAACAGGCACAAATGTCTTTATTGCCAGAAAGGTTATATGATGGAATGGGCATTAAGGAATCATGAAAAAATCTGTGTCTGGAAATTTAGAAAATAGTTTCTTAGCCAGGGTTTATTAACTTAAAGCTAGGCTTACTTTAATTGCCATATCAACTTTATTCATAATCTCGCTCGGCAGAGTGGACATTTTTTTCTTTATCCTTGATTTATCTATTGTTCTTATTTGATTTAGGAGTATTGTTGATTCTTTTTTTAATTTTGAAGAGGAAAATACCACGTTTGTAGGATATTCTTTTGTATAAATTTTAGAGGTTATTGGAGCAATAATGGTTGTTGGCGAATGAATATTTATTATATCATTTTGAATTACTAAGGCTGGTCTAATCCCTCCTTGTTCAGAACCGATAACAGGTTCCAAGTCTGCGATTACTAGATCTCCTTTTCTAATTCTTCCCATTTTTCATTTTTATCTAGGCCATCCATCAAAGTGCTTTCCCATTCTTTTGATATTTTAAGCATATCTTCATACATTTCTTTGCATCCCTCAATTAAAAGTTGCTCTTTTTTTCTTTTATCATTATCAACTTTACTAATAAGGTTAACAATTACATCCTCATATGTTTCATTACCAGAGTTTTTTAGTTCATTTAACCTCTTTTTTACATTTTCATTAAGTTGTATTGTCGTTACCATTACACTATAGGGTAACTATAGTACTTAAATTTTTCCTTTTTACATCTATATTTCTTCTCTGGTTGTTGCCTTTTCCTTCTTTTTTCTTCTCCTTAGTATCAAAATTATTATTATAAGAATTGCAACCACCAATATCATAATGATAAGATATAATACAATTCTCCCAAAAATACTTATAGGTGTTTTTTCCACGACTCTAAAGTGCGCACTCGATGGCGCCACACCATTTGAATAGACAAGCTCCAAGCCAATAACATAATCTCCTGGTGGGAGCAGCCCAGTGTCAAAGTTTCTTCTCAATTCTGTTAACTTTTCAACAAGCAATGTTTCTGATTTTGTCAAATATACTTTATTTGTGTAATCTTTTACCGCAAAATTAAGAGTCACATCAAGCCTTTCAGGGTCTCCTAAAGGTATCAAAGTTACAATGGTTTTAAGTTCTCCACCTTGGGCTACTGTAATATCTTTGTTCAAGACAACTATATTTGAGTCAAACAAAAGGAGTTTTGTCTTTATGTTCAATGATACTAAAACTTCTTTGCCTCCGATAAATATCTTTCCTGTTAAAGGAGGGTTTGATATTGGCTCGCTAAGTGCAACAAAAACAACATTAAAGTTCTTGGTTTGGCCTGGCTGAAGACTAAAGCTTGAACTTCCTCTAACAATAAGATGATCTTCTAGAGTGTGCGTCAAAGTTACTATAATAGTGCCTGTCCCGTTATTTGTCACGCTTATGGTTCTTTCAACTGTTGTATCAACTGCCATGTTTATGTTAAATTCGGCTGGAGTTACAATAATATTTAACGGCGCTACTTCACCGCCTCCCCCGCCTCCGCCACCTCCAGGGCTTGGTGTGGGGGTTACAGCTGCTTCTGTTTGACAAATGTTTGAACATCCGTCTCCGTTTGCTGTATTTCCGTCGTCACACTGTTCACCAAGACTGCTATCGACGATGCTATCACCACAAACTCCTCCGAAAAAGAAAAATCCTTCTATATATTTATCTGTAGAAACTGAAAGATTTGTGCTTCCTCCAGCATTAAGGGAAATTACATCTGCATTGATTGATTGAAGAAAAAAGACCACTAAGAAAAATGTTGTTAATGAAAAAAATAGCCTTTTATGAACGAATTGGTTTTTATAACTAAAAGTTTTTCTATGGTTGGCGGGCGGAGATGAGATATCCATTAATTCAATTAAATAAAGCTAATATTAAAAGGATTTGTATTCACTATATTTTTAATCAGTTTTTTATTTGGTTCTTTTTATTTTGCTCTTGCGGTTTTTTATTCTATTTCCAAAAGATTCTATTTCTTTAGTATAATATCTAACTAATTCTTCCTGCCCTAGTTTTTTTGCCTGTTCCTTTTTAATTTCGTGGGTTCTTTTTTGTTTCTCAAGCGATGAAATTCCTTTTTCCAGCTTCTTTTCTCTTTTAGTCATAAATTTTTTTCTCCAATTCCTGCGTTTTTTTTCTTAGGATTGAAAGAAGAAATCTTAAATTTTTTTCTTTCACATCTGCTTTTAAGTCTTTTTTTATTTTTAAATAAGCTTCGTATATGCTGTTAAAATCTAACTTATCTTTAATATCTTTAAGTACCCAATTTTTGAAATCTCTGTAAGAGTATTTTTTCACCGTCAAGAGATTTTCAATGATATAAATTCCTCTTAAACGCAAAATTATAGAATAAGGGCTTAAAAATTCCTCATTTATTTTGATTATTTCTTTAGTTTCTTTTATATATTCTTTAAAATCCCCTGCTAGAGGTATATGTTTTTTCCTTAAATTTATTAGCAATTCTAAATTAATAATTGGTTTTGCTTCCATCAAGGCAGAGTATACTAAAACAGAGGCTATTTTTATAGCATCTTTTATCTCATCTTCTTTTAATACAATTATCTCAAACCCTTTTTCTTTTATTTTAAAATTTTTATTAGAAATAACCAAAATATCTATATCTGAATCTTCTCTTTGCTCGTCTCGTGCATAACTTCCATAAAGATAAACTCCTAAAATATTTTCCAAGTATGGTTCAAGAATTTTAAGTATTTTTCTTTTTAAAGAAACTTCTGGAGTTCTAACTATAACAACTTTTTCACCAAGCCATTCTTTTGGCGCAAAAATATGGGCTCCATTTCCTACAGGAGTTACTTCCCTAACTATTTGTTCTCTACCAAAAACTTCTTCATTTATCATGTATATATCCAGTATATACTCATATTTAAATCTTATTATCTTTCTAATATGAAATATCTTTACATATAAATCTTTCTATTTTACTATAAATATATATAAACCACGGCAAAAATCGCCAATAAAGTTAATTATGATTTCGGAAAAAGAGAATAATATCATTTAATAAAAAACTTTACTGACAATCACCAGGGTTAGCAGGATGAAGGGAGTCTCCAGGACAAGGATCATATCCAAGAGTAGCTGTATAGCTTGAGGCACCATTATAACAACCAGATACTGTTTCATTGCCATAACCGTCCGCGTCGTCATCCCAACCATATCCTGTAGTCCAGAAAGAACTAACCGCATCATTGCAGTCATTGGCTCCTCCTGTTGCAGTTCTTGGCGAAGCACCATTATTACAACCAAAAGAGGATGATAAACCGTAACCGTCGCCATCTGAATCCATTCCATATCCATTAGCCCAAACAGTACTATTGCTATCACCACAATCATCACCAGCCGTTCCAAATCTATATAAGGCTCTTACTTTTGATGATTGATTTGCAGAAGATGCGCTGTATGTATAAACACCATCCGGAGTATATCGGTCTCCATCAGAATCTGTGTAGAAAACATAGCCTTTTGTAAGAGCGCCTGTTCCAGATGTAGCAATGGTTCCATCAACAGTTATTGAATTTCCTGGTGTCCAAGCAAATGTAGCTCCATTACTAAGGGTAAGGGTTCTTCCGGTTTGTATAACGATGTTTCCAGTATCGAGACCAGCAACAGTATCAGCACCGATAATACAACCTCCTGCACTTACTATCCAAGTGCTTCCATGAATTAAATCAGTACAATCATCTGTCCAAGTTAATGTGATATTATTAGAATTTCCAAGCGAATCAAATGCAGTAAAAGTTGTTCTATAAGTAGTAACATGGGTATCATAAACAGTCCAGATAACAGCATAAATATCATAACCATTATCCACTCCGGTTTTTTGTAAAATTAAAGTTAATAACTCATTATCTAGCTGAGTTGCCGCAGTAACATTAGTAATCCCGTTAGGAGAAGTAACTCTAACTGTTAAGGTTTGATTCTCTCCTGGGTGGACATCCAAGGGGTTAATTATGGCTGTTGAAAATTTAACGGGATTAGTTCCTCCAGAGGATATTTTATATTCTGTTTCACCCGTGCCAGTAAATCCAAGTTCTGCAAACTTCCCTTCTGAAGTCGCACCGCCAGTGCCTGTTCCAGTTCCAGTTCCTGTCCCAGTTTTTTTAAATTCAAATGTAGCGGCTGTATTTCCCGTATTTTCGTTTCCAGAATTCAGCTTGTAAATTGGTGCAACTGAAACTGTTTTGAGGTTGCTTGTATTTATTTTAGTTAAGGTAAATGTAAAAGACTTTTCTTCTAGTTCTTGTAAACTTATGTTCTGTCTTATTGTTTCACTATTTTGTCCGTCGGAAAAAACAAAGTTCATTCCAACAAATTCTCCTTCTCCAGGATTTCTCTTAACAACAACTACAGTAACATTTCCATCTTCAACCTGAGCGCTTTTTATTTGAAGATCAAGAGCGAATTGCCCTAGCTCGACTTGTTCTGAACCTTTTTGAACAAGATTTTTAACTACAACCCAAATAACGCCTACTGCTACCAAAACCAAAAGAATTATTATTAAGGTTGTAACAATTCCTGATAAACCTCTTTTCCTAAACATCAAAAGTAAAGGGATTTGAGATTTATAAATTTTTATTTGCAAAAACTAAGGTTGTTTTGGGCGCCAGGAAGGAAATCCTGCCTGGCCTGAAGTTTTTAAGGAAGTTACAACAGTTCCGTCTGCATTCATTAAAAATAATTGAAAAGTTCCTGTTCTAGTGCTTGTAAATGCTAAACTAGACCCATCAGAAGACCATGCTGACTCCAAGTCACTTCCAGGATCATTCGTTAATCTTTCTAAATTTTTAGTATTAAGATTAAAAGAATATATTTCAAAATTTCCTGAGCGATTTGATGTGAAAGAAATTTTTTTCCCATCTGGCGACCATTCTGGCTCTTGATCATCAGAAGAATTATTTGTTATGTTTTCCTGGCTGGTGCCATCAGAGTTCATCTTGTATATCTCCCAATTACCATCTCTATTAGTCATGAAAGTCAACTGGCTTCCATCTGGCGACCAGCTTGGTGCACCAGGAACCCGGCCACCTAAAGGTTCAATAACTAATCTTGTAAATTTTCCTCCTTCAGAATTAATAGTTGCTATACCTGAAGAATTAGAATCCTTATAACGAAAAGCAATTTTTGTTCCATCGGGAGACCATGCTGGTTGTTGTGCATATTGTAAAGCTGAAGCTATACTTGTTTGATTACTTCCATCAACATTCATTTTGTAAATAGATATTTTTCCATCCCGATTAGTTGTAAATGCTATTTTCTTTCCATCGGGTGAAAAAGAAGGTTCTAAATCCTGGGAAGGATGTGTTGTTAACCTTCTCTCATCTGTTCCATTTACGTTTATTAAGTATATATCGTCATTTCCATTAAAGATCCCTTGAAAAGCAATTTGTTCCGGCGCCCGTATTACTTCTCCTTGAATCATTATGTTTTCAAGGCCCCCATTTAGACCACCAATCGTAGTTTCAACTTGGTAAAGACCAAAACTTCCATTAGGTTTTATGATTAACTTAGAACCAGCCAAAGAAACTTCTGTTTTTCCGTCAAGAGATCTTGCGCTAACAACTTGAACAGGATTATCTTCCGGATTTTTGTCGGAAATGCGCGGTGCTAAATCTAATTCTAATTGAGAATAATCATCAAAATTTGTCTGCAACCCAGATAAATTTGCTTCTGGCTTATAATTCGGAATCTCTACTCTTGCCGTGTCTGGTTTTGCATCAGGATTTTCAAGAATAAAAGAATAACTTCCTTTTATCATGTTCCTAAGAGTTTCAATATAGCTCGATCCAGAAATAGATTTCGTATTTATTAAATTTCCATTATACATTGTTTTTCTCGTTGCTTGACTAACATTTTCAAGTGTTGCTTTGTAATTTACATCAACATAATTTTCAAGTGTTGCTGTTTGCGAAAGTTTTGGTTCTGGCCCTATAATAGTTTCCTTGCATGCACTTAAATAACTCCCTAAAGTTCCAACTGCTAATCCCATATAAAGAGTATTCCTCAGTTTACTTACTAAGTTGTTTTTCATCTTATTACCAAGTTGTTCTTATATAAAAAATCTGCTTTTTAAGTCTTTTTTATTGTTATTTTTAAGAAATATTAATTGATTCCATTTCTTTTCCCATAGAATTGTTCCGGTTTTATTGTCTGGAAGATAGTTAGCCCACTCTCTCCAATCGTGCCTATTTGCGGACCAAATATTTATAATAAAGTATTCCATTTAATTTTATGCAAAGGGAAAGGGTTTCAATTTTCATTGACGGAAGCAATCTTTATCATAGTCTTAAGAGGTATGGTATTAAAATAAAGCTTGAGGACATAATAAATAAGATTGAGATGAAAAGAGAAATTGTGGATATTTTTTACTATACTGCTTTATTGGACAAAGATTTTGATGAGAGTAGATATAAGGAACACAGGGGGTTTTTAGATAAAATAAAGAAAATTCCAAAATTTAATATAATTCTTTGCAATTTAAGAAAGATAATTTTAGAGAATGGTTCGGTTCACTTCGAAATAAAGGGGGATGATATTTATTTAGCAACAGACTTAATCAAAGGAGCTTATGAAGATTTGTATGATGTTGCGATTATAGTTTCGGGGGATGAGGATTTTATTCCTGCAATAAAGCTTGCTCAAAAGAATGGTAAAAAGGTAATTAATGCTTTCTTCCCTAAAACTTCTTCTTATCTGCTAAGGAATTGTTGTGATGGGTCAATAAACTTAAAAAAAGCATTATCATAAAAAGAAGTCCCAATATGGATAACCATAAAGGGACAGTTATTAAAATAATAATAACTCTAATCTTTAAAAATTCTTCGGTTTTTCAATTTTCTACTTCTCCATCAAAATTGTGCCTGTACTATTATTTGATAAGTAGTTAGTCCATTTTCTCCAATCGTGCCTATTTGCCGTCATCCTATAAGAAACTTCTCCTGCCTGACTTCCGTGAATTGTCAAGGTTTTCGCTTTTGGATTCTTTTCATACCAAACATTTCCGTTGAAACCAGGAGTCAAAATTACCTGTAGTTTTTCCCAGTTACCGCCAAAGTCTGTTATTTGATAGAATAACCACAAATCAGAACCAACTTCAAGTTTTTTGAAATCAATTACATAATTACTATTCAGCGTTACTGTTCCTGAAACTTCTTCTTTAACACCGCCAGCAATAGAGGAAACATACGTTGCATAACCAACACCATTTATTACATAAGGAGGGTCAATTGTAGTTACTGTGATTTTATTGAATGTTGGGCTGCTCGTCGTCGTTAATGCCTGTCCTGTATTGAATGCGAGTTGAGTGTCGCCTATTACATCGTTTGCTATATCTCCTGCAGCTATTGTTAAATCTGTTATCTCTGAGCTCTCTATGCTACTTCCTAATTGGCTGAATGATGCCGAACTTACGCCGTCGAGTAGATCAGCGTCCAACCCAGAACCAGCGCCGTCTACGGTTACTAAAGCAGCTAATATTTCTGAAGCAGTTTGGTCATCTGTATATCCACTTGGATTTGATGCGAGATAAAGTGTTCCATTTATAGCATTAGCCCAAGAAGCCATTGTCCCATTCACAACATTTGCCCATGATGCAAATGATGCCGAACTTATGCCATCAAGAAGATCCGCATCTAAACCAGAACCAGCACCATCAACTGTTTTTATAGCAGTTAATATTTCTGAAGCAGTTTGATCATCAGTATATCCGCTTGGATTTGATGCGAGATAAAGTGTTCCATTTATAGCATTAGCCCAAGAAGCCATTGTTCCGTTAACTACATTCGCCCATGATGCAAATGATGCCGAGCTTATACCATCAAGAAGATCCGCATCTAAACCAGAACCAGCGCCATCAACTGTTTTTATAGCAGTCAATATTTCTGAAGCAGTTTGATCATCAGTATACCCGCTTGGATTAGAAGCTAAATAAAGTGTTCCATTTATAGCATTAGCCCAAGAAGCCATTGTTCCGTTTGTTACTTGCGCCCATGTTGGCTTTGTAAGATAAGTTGAATAGTTCAATGTCCAAAGTGAATCGTTTAAAGCATAAGCTCCAGTTGTCATTGATATAGCTGTTCCATTAACTACCTGTGCCCATGTTGGCTTTGTCAAGTAAGTTGAATAGTTCAATGTCCAAAGTGAATCGTTTAAAGCATAAGCTCCAGTTGTCATTGATATAGCTGTTCCATTAACTACCTGTGCCCATGTTGGCTTTGTCAAGTAAGTCGAATAATTCAATGTCCAAAGTGAATCGTTTAAAGCATAAGCTCCAGTTGTCATTGATATAGCTGTTCCATTAACTACCTGTGCCCATGTTGGCTTTGTCAAGTAAGTCGAATAATTCAATGTCCAAAGTGAAGCATTTGTTGCATATGTTCTTATTGCTAAATAATCCGTATAGTTTAGTGTCCAAAGTGAATCGTTTAAGGCATAAGCTCCAGTTGTCATTGTTATAGCTGTTCCATTAACTACTTGCGCCCATGTTGGCTTTGTAAGATAAGTTGAATAGTTCAATGTCCAAAGTGAAGCATTCAATGCATATCCATAAATCGTCGTCATATTACTTGCATTACCCAACTGATTTCCATAAACAGTTGTGAAATTTGAAGCATTGTTTGCCCAACCCAGTGCATTACCATAAACAGTTGTGAAGTTCGAATAATTTGCATTCCAATTTGTTTCTCCACTTAGCAAACTTCCATTTGTCGCGTAATCATATCCAATCGACAAGTTCTTTGTATTCTGCGCAAATACCGACGTTGTTGCATTAACATCTCCAACAATGTTCAAAGTGTTCTGTGGAGATGTTGTCTGAATTCCTGTTCTGTTCAACAACGCCCATATAACTAAATTCGATGTGTTAAATGTTTGATTGAAAACTCCGAATGAGTTGGCAGCATCTGTCTTCGCCAATGTTCCGTTATAAGCTGTTGCCCAAGTAATTCCTGTTGAACTTGCATTTAATGCGTAGTCATATCCTAGTGAAAGATTTTTATTTTGAGAGAATACAGTTGTTGTTGCATTAACATCTCCAATAACATTCAATGTATTTTGCGGTGATATTGTTTGAATTCCTGTTCTGTTCAACAATGCCCAGATAACTAAGTTCGAAGTGTTGAAAGTTTGATTGAAAGCCCCGAATGAGTTTGCGGCATCTACTCTGGCAACAGATGTTCCGTTAGTAACTTGTGCCCATGTCGGCTTTGTTAAGTAATCAGAATAATTCAGCGTCCATAATGAGTCGTTGATTGCATATCCGTAAATTGTTGTGAAGTTGGAGTAATTCGCATTCCAATTAGCTTCTGAACTAATTAAACTTCCGTTAGTTGCATAGTCATATCCTATTGACAAATTCTTTGTTCTTTGTGCATACATCGTTCCTGTTGCATTGGCGTCGCCAACAACGTTCAATGTATTCTGCGGCGTTGTCGTTATTATGCCTACTTTATCACTATTGCTATCAACAAATAAGATATTTGTGTCAACAGTCAAATTGCTTCCTAAAACTATATTTCTCCATCTATTTGTCGCGTTTCCCAAGTCAAATTGATTATCTAAATAAGAATTCATAGAGCCATTCACATTTAAATTCGTAACCTGTAGGCTTGATATGTTGTAAAAGTAACCTGTCTGGGCAAAAATGTTTCCTCCCGAAATAGAAAATCCTCCATTCTGCCAGCCACCATTGAAATCAAAGTTTCCAACGACGCTAGTATTAAGCGGCATGAAATAACTTGAATCATATCCGTCTAAAGTAGAAGCATTAACATTTGTCAGCTGAGAACCATTTCCATAAATTAGTCCTGTCACGTTAGCATCTCCAACAACGTTCAGCAAATTCTGTGGTGTTGTTGTACCTATACCAATTCTGTTATTCAAAGCCCATAAAAATAAAGTTGTTCCGTTAAAAGTTTGGTTGAAATTTCCAAATGTGTTTGCAGCAGTTACTAAAGCTACATTTGTTCCGTTTGTTACTTGCGCCCATGTTGGCTTTGTCAAATATGTTGAATAATTTAACGTCCAAAGTGAATCGTTAATTGCATACCCATAAATTGTCGTGAAGTTTGAGTAATTAGCTGCAAACGTATCACCGCTACCAGTGGAATTGATTGCATATTCATAACCTACTTCCAAACTTTTATTGTTTACGTAAAGCGCGCTTGTGAAATTTCCATCTCCAATAACATTAAGTAGATTCTGTGGTGTTGTTGTGTTAATTCCTGTTCTGTTTAGAAGAGCCCAAAAGTTTCCCAAGCTCAAATTTGAATCAATAGAAACTTCGCTTAAATTTACTTGCGTCGCCCTAAATGAATATGGAACACGCCCCAGCTGAGACACATCTTTTAAAGAACCGTCACGATAATAACAAAGATAATATTGCTTGTCAAAATCCAAGGTGCTCAAGTTTCCTCCGCCAGAGCCAGAAGTTGGAAGATAAAGAGAGGCAATACCTCTTGAATCAGTTGCTAATGATGTAGAATGATTGTAAACAACAGGGGATAAACAACTTGTGTTTGAGCTTTCTGTAATATTAAATGCAAAAGTGAAAGTTCCATTTTGTATTGAACCATTAGAATAGGTGGTTTGTAAATTTATATGAAAAGTGTCGTTAATCGCTGCTGCAGAAATCAAGCCAGAAAGAGATATTAACGCTGTTAAAAATAAAAAGCCTATCATAAAGTTTTTCTTTTTGGTTGTTTTTCTGGGTTTTTTAGGGTATCTTTTAAATTCAATCTTCTTCTTGCTAACTGAAATATACCATACGCTACCTGACATGTACAAAAAAACCAATAAATAGTCATAAACATTAGGAACGTTTTAGGGCCTTAAACCGGGCATTTTGGGCCTATTCCTGTTTTTCAGTTACCTTACATTTCTTTTTGTGTAAGTAAACTTTTTTTCTTATTTTACCGACGATAGAAAATTTTTAAAATAGTGTAAGTAAACTTTATAAAAGCGAAAAACCTTAGATTTAAAGAAAAGAGTAAGAGTTTAAGTACATCAGACTCCAACTTTTTCATCAAAAGAGGAAAATGAAGCAGCCAATTAAGGTATATCTAGATGCTGAAACACAAAAAAAACTACTTAAAAAAGCAAATGAAACAGGATTTTATGGCAGGGGCGCTTTAACTAGATTTATTGAAAAAATAGCTGTAGAAGATATTTGCTTTCTGGATGAAAATCTCAGAAAAATGCTCACAGCCTTGTTTCCTAGAAAATAAAAAATGGACTTTATTTTTGATGTTAATTTTTCCTCATTAAAATTTTAAAACATAACTCAATAACCTACTTGATCTCTCCTATCCCCACTCATAAAACTTTATAAATTTCCATATTCTAAAAATTACAACAAGTGAGCCCGTAGCTCAGCCTGGTCTAGAGCACTGCTCTTATATGAAACTAATTCGTTAGGATTAGTGATCTTTTAGAACGATAAAATAACAGAAAGATTTATTCTAAGAGAGGCAGGGGTCCTCGGTTCAAATCCGAGCGGGCTCATAAATTACCAAGCATGGGAATTTATCCCGCGATATTGCCCAAGTGTGGTCAACATAGAGCGGGCTCATTTTTCTATTTTATTATGTTCTTAGTTATCTTTAAAAACTAGCTTTAATACTTTTAATTAGAAAGATTTATGTGAAAATTTTAATCAATCTCGGTTAAGAGAAAAATCGAAAAAGTTCCTTAAGGGAAAATCGAAAAAAACCGCAGGTTGTTTTCAGCCCCGATAGTTCAGGCTGGAATTAAAATTCCGCTAAGTCCTACGAAGCAAAGCGAGTAAGCCCCGTTAGTTCAGAGGCCAAGAATGCGTCCCTTTCACGGACGTGACCCGGGTTCGAATCCCGGACGGGGCGTGGATAGGACGTAGGAAAGTGCTTTCACAAGTTTTTTAAATAGGTGTCTTTAAAGTTTATTATGTCAGTACTAGACTTATTTGGAAAAAAAGGAAATGTTTTCATTAAAGAGATATCACTAGAAGAACTCTCAAAAGAACCTCTTCCTAATTCAACACTTCATTATGTTAACGTTCCTGATTTTGAATATGGTGGTTTTAGATATAAGATCTTCTTTTCCAATCCAAAGCATGCAAAAGATACTTCTTATCCACATATAGTACTAAAACAGATAGCAAACTCTGTCGACTCAGGAAAACCCCTAACAATTAGTATTGATGAAAATCCCTTAAGAGATGAAGTTCTTAAAAGACTTCTTCCATCATCACAACCTCCAATATTTGCTAGGTTCTCTGGGGGGAGAGAGCTAGTTACGGATATAGTGCATTATGGAGTAATTTCTAAAGCATTGCAAGACATTCTTGGAGTTGGATATCCAAATTTAGTGGAGGATAAAAGAACAGAAATCTATGGTACTTTTGATTTACAACAAGCTAGCCCACCATCAGGAAGAACATTAAACCAAAGAAGCGCTGCAGAATACATTTCTAGAATTTCAAACGTTTCAGTATTTCCAGAGTTCAAAGGAGTTAGTGCACATTATGTGGGTGTTAGGAAAAGGTCTTTTGATAAGGTGAATCTAAAAGATCAAGCTCTTGCACTTGGATTTTCTTAATCCTACACCCTGTCGTGATTTCAGTCTGGGCGTTCTCATTATAACAACAAACATATTTTCCATTACACAAATATTAATAAACAAACAGCATTTACAATATTTTATGAATAATTATTACAAAACAATGATTGCTTTTGGAGCCTTGACATTTGGAGTTGCTGCTTGTTCTAAAAAACCCGAAACACGACCAGTTTCTGTAGCAGATACAACTGTTTCCATCCAACCTGTTCCTCAAGATACTCTTCCAAGCAGCTATACTGTTCAACAAGGAGATTATCTTTGGAGAATTTCTTACAGAGAACTAGGAGCAAGAGGAGACTCTGCAATAACAGAAGGAGTCAAACAAATTCAAAGTTTAAGCAATCTAAGTCTTGATAGAGATATCTCAATGGTAGTTGATGGACAATTAGTTCCGGGAAAAGATGGCCTTGCGGATTTAATTTATCCTGGTGAAGTTTTAAAAATTCGTTAATTTTCTTCAATTATTGATAATCAAAACTTTAATAATCAATAAAGCTCCGCCAAATTTCTTATCCATTATTTTATTTTGGATTTTAGAAAAAAGTTATTAGTCTAATTTTTCCTATTACTAACTTTATTATTATCTTTTGTCCCGGCAGCTTTTTCAGTTGCTTTTCCAACAGGTTGCTTTTGCTCAGTTTTCTGCCCGCTAGTTGCTTGTCCTGCGCCGCCTTTTGTAAACTTCAATAAGTCAAAGAAAGATTTCTTTTCCATGAATAAAACAGTTCTGCTTTTATCTTCAACATGCGCCATTAGCAAGCCCAAACCTTTCAAAAACGCTGTGCAGTTCCAGATAACCTCACCATCAGTTATATTTACAAAAACCAAAATCTTTTCTATCTGGTATGTCATGCCACGATTGTGCATTTCATCTGTCAAAGTCGGTTCTATTTCATCGACATCCATTTTTATTTTTTCAGTTAGCGCCTTAGGGACAAACTTCTTATGCGTAAGAGTCTCTGCTTTCTTTCCAAGAGGAGCTCTTTCAACTTTTTTGTCTACTTTAAAGCTGACAATCATCTTTATTTTTGGAGAATAAAAATCTACTTGTGTTTCGCTTCGCTTTTCAGCAAAATCCCTTGTGAAAAACAAGGAGCAAAGGTAGGCTTTTGGATCTTCTTTCATAAAATCCTTAAAAACTTGAGATTCTCTCACCTTTTTTATATACGCTTCTGGTTTCATTTTATGATTAAAAGTTTAAACAGTTTGAATATATCTACATTTTATTAGCGGGGCTTGATAATTTCTTAATATATTTTTATGTTTAAATAGGTAATTGTCATTTTCTCTCTTCAATTAATTCTTTAATTTCTTTAATAAAACCATCAGCTTTAACATCATATTTAACTTTTCCTTCATGCCTGACTGCCAGCGTATTTTTTTCTTGTTCTTTATCTCCGATTAAAATTACAAAAGGAATTCTCATCAGCTCTGCTTCTCTTATTTTTGAATTTACAGGAACTGCTCTAAAGTCAGCATCAATTCTCAATCCAGGAATGCTCTCTGCCAGTTTTTTAATTGTTTTTTTTGCATATTTAACATTTCTGTCTGTAAAGCTTAAAACACGAATCTGAACAGGAGCTAACCAAGCGGGCAAGCGTCCGTTTGTATGTTCTAATAAGATTCCTATAAATCTTTCCAAGCTTCCATAAAGAGTCCTGTGAAGCATAACAGGCCTTTTCTTTTTATTGTCTTTATCAACATACTCAAGCTCAAAACGTTCAGGCATTGAAAAATCAAGCTGGATTGTTCCACATTGCCAGGTTCTTCCTAAAGAATCTTTCAAATGAAAGTCTATTTTTGGGCCGTAAAAAGCCCCGTCGCCTTTATTGACTTTGAATTTCATTTTTGACTTCTTTAAAACTTTTTCAAGTATCTTCTCCGCCGCTGTCCATTGCTTATCTGTTCCGATTCTCTTTTCAGGTCTAGTTGACAACTCCAATGAGTACTCGAAGTCAAATTTAGAATAAATAGCATCATCGAGTTCAATAATCCCCTTGATTTCTTCTTCTAATTGATCTTCTGTGCAAAAAATATGTGCGTCATCTTGGGTAAATTGTACCACTCTGAATAAACCTCCCAAAACTCCTGAAAGTTCCTGCCTGTGCACAATTCCAAGCTCTGCTACTCTTAAAGGAAGCTCTTTGTAACTTTTAGGCGAACTCCTATAAACAACCATCCCCCCAGGGCAATTCATTGGCTTCACAGCAAAGTCTTTGTTCTCATAATTTGACAAAAAAATATTTTCTTTATACTTCTCCCAATGTCCCGAAATCTTCCAAAGTTTTGCGTCCATTATTTGGGGTGTTGAAATTTCTTTGTAACCTCTATTTCGTTGAAGCTCCCGCCAAAATTCAACAAGCTCGTTTCTTATAATTAATCCGTTGTTATGCCAAAAAACCATTCCAGGAGCTACTTCACTAAAGCTAAACAAGTCCATTTGCTGCCCCAGTATTCTGTGGTCATTATCTTTTAGCTTAGAAGAATCTAACTTGGATTTTGATATTTCGTTGAGAAGTTTCTTTGGGTCATAATCTTCTGATTTTTCTATTTGCCTTGATTTTTTTTCTTCTTTAATTGTGGCTAAACTGCCGAAGCTTCTGCTCAGCTCGCTTAACGGATGCCCCTTAACTTTTAATTCAAATTCTTTATAATATCCAAACGGTGCCTTTGTAACTTTGAAATCTTTGCTAAGTTCTTTTTCAGCTTTTTCAAGAATCTCAACAGCAATATTCGGCGACGCAAGATTGCTTGAAAGATGAGCGTATGGATAAAGCACAATATTCTTTGCTTTAACTTGCGAGGCAACATCTTTGACATTTTTCACAAGTTCACTTACAGAGGCCTGAACAGAGTCGCCTTTCTCAACAGCAGTTAGAACAACCAAAGCCTCAGAAACTTTCTGTTCTTTTTTCTCCTGTTCTGATAAATCAGAAACGCTTTTCAGGGCTTTTTTCAATGGCTTAAAATTAATGTAATCAACATGCAATGTTAGGATTTTCATAAAAGTCAGAAGGAAAGCAAGTTTAAAAAATTATTGAGTTAATCTTATATAAAAATTCTTTTATAAATTTGCATAATTTTATATTTTTAAAATTAACAGCGACGACCGTTACCATTACCATTGCATTTTTTATAATCTTTATACATCTCTCCTTTCATTTGGTGCCATCTACCTAAAACAGTTCTTCTTGTCACAAAAATATATTGGCCATTTTGATATGCCCTTCTTTGTTCATATTTAAGTAATTGTCTTACTCCATAAAAAGTAAGTCCTGTTCTAAAATCATCATAAGATAAAACCTCATCAATCACCTCTTCAAGCATAAACCCCAAAAAATAAAATCATTTATTAATTTTTGTTACTATAAAAATAAATAACTATTACATCTTAAAAATAAATTTATCAACTTCTTTTTTCGCAATCTCCCTTCTTTTCTGGTGTTCTGCTAAAAAAGCATTTATTTTTTTTATCAGGTATTCTTTTAACTCTCCTGTAAGCAACTTTCCGCTTCTGTAATCTTCTTCAATCTTCCCCAGTTTTTTATCTTCAGGCTCGAAAAACATTCTTAGATATTGAAAACTTACATCAACATCAGGATTTCCGCCTTTCTTTCTATGCTCTTCAACCGTATCTCTACCGCCTGAAAAAGCATATTTTCGAATCTTGGTTTCAACTTCTTTTGGAGAATCCGTGGAAAAAATAGCGGAACTTTCCTTGCTACTGCTCATTTTCCCTCCTGTTCCAGTCAAAGGTGGAAGAAACATTCCGTGAACAATTGCTGGCTTATAATAACCTAATTTAGGATAAACATCTCTAGCAACCCTAAAATGTGGGTCTTGGTCTATGGCAAGAGGTATCAAGCAAGGGATATTTTTTTTATTTAAGATAGAAGGAACAATAGCAGGAACAGCTTGCATGCTTGTATAGAAAATCTGGCCAATATTGTAATCATTAGTGAATCCAAAAGCAGCCTTCACAGTAGAAAAATTAATTTTTTTTGCAAATTTTATTGCTTCTGGGTACAATAAGGACGCGTGTTTTGTATCAACCAAAAAATGTGTTTTTTTTGGATCAAAACCAACAGCAATAGCATCTAACATGTTATCATGAGTCCATTTTTGGATTTCATCATAAGACTTATCTGTAAAAAGGAATTTCTCATCATCTGTAAACTGAAACCATAATTCAACACCAAACTTTTCCTGAAGCCACTTGGTAAAATACCATGTCTGCAAATGTCCGAGCTGGACTCTGCCAGAAGGCCCTCTGCCCGTATACAAAAAGAATTTGTTTCCTTTTTCATATTCATCAAGAAGCCAGTTTAAATCCCTATGAGAAAAGAATACTCCTCTTCTTAACATGAAATGTAAGTCTTTAGTGTGTCTTTTTATTCTATCAAGGATCTTGGAATCTATTTTTTGGACCCCAAACTCCTTAATCAGTTTGTCATAATCTATTTCTCCAGATACTTCCCAGGGCGTCACTTTCATTTTCTTGTCCATTTTATAATTAAGATGGTTCGTCTTTTAAAATTATCTCTATAAGATACTTTGTATAGATTAAGTTTATTTAATAGAATAATTCATAAAGTTAATGTAGCTAATGCCCTTTCATTTTTTGGAGCTAATTAATCATAATTTTGATAAGATTAAAGATATAATATACTCTGCACAATCACAAACATCTTCTATAAATATATTTATAAATAAGTCAGGACTTTAAGATTCATGAAAAAAATCATCACGATATCCTTATTACTCCTATTTCTTCCGTTGATATCTTCAGAAATAATAATAAATCAGCAACCAGATGCAATTTACAATTTAGGAGATGTAATCACTGTTCCAACAACGGTAAAATCTCCGAAAAGCGTCGCCGGATTCTTCCAGATGGACTTAATTTGCTCGGGAATCCAAGAAAATTTTTACAAGAACGGAGTAAGCCTCTCTCCTGGGGAAGAGAAAAAAATCGAGGCTTCTCTTGTTCTAACAAAAAGCGTCATAGGTGAAATGAAAGGAAACTGTACAATTAAAGCTTTTTTAGGGAATGACTTCTCACTGACAAATAATTTCAAAATCTCTGATTCTATAGCAATAAAAACGACTTTTGAAATTGTTGAGTTCAACCCTGGAGAAACCATAACTCTTTTGGGACAGGCGCTTAAAGAAAACGGAAAAGCAGTCAACGGACTCATAGAACTTTCAATAATAGAAGACAATTCCTCAAGAATTAGCCAAGCCGGAACAATAAACAACGGTGCTTTTTCAATTAGTCTTTCTCTTCCAGAAAATATTAAAGCAGGGAATTATCTCATCAAATTAAATGCATATGAACAGGATATTGATAGCCAAACAACAAACAACGGTTTTCTAAACCAGAATATTCTTGTAAAGCAGGTTCCAACAAGCCTCGAAATTGTCTTTGACAGTTCTGAAGTGCAACCAGGAACAAGCTTAAGAGTAAAGGCTGTTCTTCATGACCAAACCGGGGAAAAGATACAATCCTTAACATTCTTATCAATAAAAAACAGAAATAATAAAATCTTGGAGCAGGTTGAAATTGAAACAGACCAATTCTACGAATTTCCAGTAGAATATAATGAACTTCCTTCATCTTGGAAAGTAGTTGCTGTTTCAAACAAACTAACAAGCGAGGCAAATTTCACAATACTCGAGAAAGAAGCAATAAAAATTGAAATTGCAGATAAAATAGTAACTATCACAAACATGGGTAATGTTCTTTATAACAAAACAGCTCTTGTAAAAATTGGAAACCAGTCATTAAACATAGACGTTTATCTCGAAGTCGGAAAAAGCCAGAAATATGTCCTGACTGCGCCAGACGGCAGTTATAGTATAGAAATTTCAACAGGAGAAGAAAACGCCTCGGCAACAAACGTTGTTCTTACGGGAAAAGCAGTAGATGTGAAAAAAGCTCCTGGAAATCTTGGCAGTATTATAAGATATCCTTTTGTCTGGATTTTTATTGTCATCATTTTAGCTTTTGCAGTTTTCATTTTCGTGTCCAGAAGCTCAAAGAAGAGTTTTTTTGGATACATAACTTCAAAAATTCCAAGAAAACACAGTGACTCTAGTCAGGGTGTTGGCCAAGGTCTTAATCATGGTTATGAAATGGTTCCGTTAACAAAAGGCTCTTTGATAAGTTCAAGAAACAAGGCAGAAATTTCTCTTTCTATAAAAGGAGATAAACAGGATGTGAGCGTTGTTTCCCTGCATATAAAAAATCTTAAAACAATCCAAACAAAAAGCGGGTTGGAAGAAACTCTTCAAAAAATCGTTGACATAGCAGAAAGCAAGAAAGCGGCAATATACGAAGACAGCAGTTCGATAATTTTCATACTATCTCCAAGTTTAACAAGGACATTCAAAAACGAAAAAGCTGCTTTGGAAATCGCACAATCGGCAAAGGAAATCTTATTGCACCATAACAAGATGTTCAAGCAAAGAATTGAATTTGGAATTTCCTTGAACCATGGGCCAGTTATAGGAAGTTATGAAAACCATGTCTTTAAGTTCAGTAGCATAGACACGACATTATCTGCAGCCAAAAAGATCTCTTCTTTGGCTAATGAGGAAATTCTTTTAGGAGAAAAAATAAACGATAAGCTTCGTTCTGAGGTAAAAACAATAAAACAAAATAAATCAGGCATTGATGTCTACGCAATAAAAGAAATAAAAAACCCAGAACAGCACGCAAAGTTCATAAAAAACTTCACAGAAAGATATGAAAGGGAACATGGAAAAAGATGATTTATTTTATTGAACTATCAGAGGGTTGTAAAGTCTCAATACCTTGAATATAATATCTCGTGCTTCCTCTTGTTGGAAAAGGGATAATAGATTGAATATAACTAATTTTAATTTTTTGCTGATTGTTTAAGGCATCTTGTAACTTATAAACAAGACTATCAACATTTTCGTCATGATCTGTTTTTCGGTCAATGCTAAAATTCCAAAGGTTCGCTCCAACACTTCTTCCTCCGACAATTCCTTCTAATGCCATTTGCCCTTCATGTGTTTTCCAAAATAAGCCTTTTTTTGAAACCTTGTTTATAACTCCAACTCTTTCGCCTTGAGAATAATCTATGCTATTCACTAATCGGCATGTTCCGCAAGTTGCCACTAAAGCGGCTCCCGTTAATAGAGTTCCTATTCCAAATTTTTGTAATCGATTACTGGGATAACTCATAATTTCTTCATCAACTCCAACTTTATAAATCTTTCTCTTTTGTTACCTTTTAAGAATTAAAACAGTATTTTATCTCTTCTTCTTTGTCGTTTCCTTTTTTTCCGTCTTCTCCGTAATCTTCTTTACAAAATCAGCATTGGAAAACTTCAGTCCAAGCCCAATGCCTATAAGCACCAAGCCAAAAATGAAAGATATCCAGAATACCATAAGCGCTTTGCTAAAAAATATGTTTAAGAAAGTCGACAAAACACTAATTTCTCCAGGAATAAACAAAGATATTAATCCTTTAATCTTAAGCAGTGGAATAGAAGAAAGTATCAAAATGCTCCCAACAATAACAGGCCAGTTTAGCTTGTTTTGCACCAAAAAGAAAATCAAACCTACAAGCGCGAGTGAAATCAGCAGAGAATAGTAAAATTTTTCTTTCCAATAATCTTTTGCTTTTTGAGATACCAAAAACAACGGTGTTTGCTCTGTGGCGAGGCAATTCCAAAAATCGCAATCATAATTTTTATAGTAAGAATCTTGTAAAAGTTCTCGTACTGCTGTCTCATTAAATAAAGCCCTATTTTCATCGTTTAATCCTTTTGATAATTCTTGAATTACCGGACCGAGTTCTTTCTGAACATTTTCATATTTGAGTGAAGTGCTCACAATCAAAAAAGAACCAGCTGCAAAAAAAGACAAAAGTAATAAAATGCTTAAAATGAAAAGTGAACTGCCTCTAAAAAATCCCATATCGAGTTAATGTAAAAAGTGTTTATAAATTTTATATTGTGAAAGCTAATAAAAAAGTTAATTATTGTGTTTTTATATAAGATAAACTAAAAGTTATTAGTCGGATAAAACCATGCCAAAGTTAAAGAAGGCCAGATGTTAAAACCATAACTTATGAAAAACTTTAGAAATCTTTAACAGAACTAATCAACAAAATTAACAAAAACCTTTATTAACTATTTCAGTTTTTATATGATATGCAGGAAAAAAGAGGTATTGTTGCTGAATTTGACACAAAAACAGGCTTCATAAAATGGTTTTCTGAATTAAATAAAAATTCCGGAAGCGTTGCCGGTGGAAAGGGCGCAAATCTTGCTGAAATTTATAATTTAAAAGTTCCTGTTCCTCCTGGCTTCGTGGTTACGGCGCAGGCATATGACTATTTCATAAAAAACGCAGGACTCAACGAAAAAATAAAAAACCTTCTCGAAAAGATAAACTACGAAGACACTAAACAATTAGATAATGTAACCGAAGAAATTCGTGAGAGCATAGAATCATCAGCGTTTCCAGAAACTATGAAAGAAGAGATTCTTGAGGCATATGAAACTTTAAGTGCAGAAAATTCAAGTTCAAGAAGCAAACAAGCTGATGAATTAATAGAAAAATCCGCAGAACAGCCGTTCGTCGCTGTCAGAAGCAGCGCAACAACTGAGGATTTGGCAGAAGCCAGTTTTGCGGGGCAGCAAGAAACTTTCCTGAATGTACAGGGCCCTGAGGAACTTTTAAAAAACATAAAAAAATGCTTTGCATCGTTATTCACGCCAAGAGCCACATACTACAGAAACAAAAAAGGATTTCAGCATGAGCAGGCAAGCCTTGCAGTCGTAGTCCAAAAAATGATTGATTCTGATAAATCTGGTGTGATTTTTTCAAAAGACCCTTCTACTAAACGCGATGTTGTCATAATAGAAGCTGTCTGGGGATTGGGTGAGGGAATTGTTTCAGGGCAGATAACTCCTGATAGGTATGTGATTTCTCAAAATAAATCAAATGGCTTTGAAGTTCAGGAAAAAGTCATAGCAAAGAAAAAAATTGCAATTATATGTGGCTCAAAAGGAGGAAAGGAAACCATAAAACTTAAACCAGAGAAATCAGAACAACAAGTTTTGAAAGACCATGAAATAAGAACATTAACTGATATCGCACTCAAACTCGAAGCCCACTACAAAAAACCCCAGGACATTGAATTTGCAATTCAGTCAGAAAGCGTTTACATAGTCCAAACAAGACCAATCACGACTATGGAAAAAAGAACAGATGCTGGCTCTGAAAAAGAACTGAAAGGCGAGGTCGTGCTGACAGGACTTGCAGCTTCTCCAGGGATAGGTTTTGGCAAAGTAAAAATCGTCGAATCTCTAGATGATTTATCAAAAATAAACATAGGGGACGTACTCGTTACTAAAATGACAAATCCAGACATGGTTGTTACAATGCAAAAATCAGCTGCAATAGTTACTGACGAAGGCGGATTAACAGCGCATGCCGCCATTGTTTCTCGAGAAATGGGGATACCTGCTGTTGTTGGCACTGAAGAAGCAACTATAAAACTAAAAGAAGGAGAAATAATAACTGTCGATGGCTTCACTGGAAAGATCTACAAAGGAAAAGTTTCCGAAGTTGTCCAAAAAGAAATCAAACCAGTAACTGCAAAAACAAAGACAGAAATAAAAGTCATGATTGATCTTCCCAGCTTTGCGTCAAGGGCCTCGAAAACAGAACTGAAAGGAGTTGGCTTAGCCAGAATTGAGGGAATTATCGCTGAATCTGGAAAACATCCAAGCTACTTTGTAGAAAAAAACAAAGTTAAAGATTATGAAGAAATGATTTTCCATGGCTTGCACGAAATAGCAAAATACTTCGATGAAATTTGGGTAAGAACATCTGACATACGTAGCGATGAATTTCAAAACTTACAAGGCGCGCAAAAAAAAATAGAAGCAAACCCAATGTTGGGAATGCACGGTATTCGTTTTTCCTTAAAAAATCCGGAAATTCTCCTAGCAGAACTAAGAGCAATGAAGCGGGTTTCCAAACAAGGCAAGAAAATTGGAATCATGGCCCCTCAGGTAATTTCACTAGAGGAGGTTAGGGCTTTAAAAAAATTCTTGGGAGATATTGATTTCCTAAACGCAAAAGTTGGGGTTATGATAGAAACTCCTGCTGCTGTTCAATTGATAGAAGACTTTTGCGATGAAAATATAGACTTTATTTCTTTCGGCACAAACGATCTTACACAATACACTCTTGCTATCGACAGAGGAAACGAACTTGTCCAAGATCTTTATGATGAGATGCATCCTTCTATTCTAAGACAAATTGCTTATGTAATCAAGGTATGCAAAAAGAGGGGTGTTGAAACAAGCATCTGTGGTCAGGCAGGAAGCAAAAAGGAAATGGTCAAGTTCCTCGTAGAACAAGGGATTTCAAGTATAAGCGTAAATGCAGATGCTGCATCTGAAATCGCAGAGTACGTGTCAGAACTTGAGCAGAGTCCAGAAAAAAAGACAAAAACATTTACACCTTTCAAAGAAACCGCAGAAGAAAATGTAAAAATACATAAAAATAATTTCAAAAATAAAAACGAAAACCGTGAAGAAGCGCAAAGACCAGTAAAGGCGCATGAAGACATTGTTCAAATGGCTGCGGTCGCAAGCTTATTCGAATCATATGAACTACCCGTAATAAATGGTGCTGAATTTTTAAGAGAAATCCAAGAAGGTATTGAAGAAAGTCTAGAAAAAGCTGAAGTAGAACAAGAGTTCATTTACAGCATTGCAAATCAAATCTCAAAGCCAGAACAAGAACAAAATCAAACACGAAATCAATCTAAAGTAAATCAATCTGATACAGGTCAAAGTAAGGTTAAAGAAGTAGAAGCTTCCAATGAAGATGAGATTCTTGACATTTTCTAAATATTTATAAATAAAATTTCCTTGTATAAAACATGAAAAGAGGTTCTAAAAGCTGGAAAACTGTTTCTAGAAAAAGCAATACTAAAACTGGCGGAAAAGTCACAAAAATAATTCATGAATCCACGAAAGAAATAAAAATAGAACGCGCCCTTGTGGAAAACTTCATCGCCCTCCAAAAAGTAATGGTAAATCTCTCGGGGAAATTCGACAATCTCTCTGGCCAAATATCAAAGCTTCTTGAATTGTTTGAAATTTCTGCAAAGTCTCTGGCAAAAAGAGATTTTGAGGATCTTGGTAAAGAAAACATCGCCACAAAGCGCATTATGGAAAAGCTCGACAGCCTTACTCAACAAGCTGGTTTAATAGGACGCGGCTTGGCGCTAATTCATGAAACAGGTTCTGAAAGAAGTATGCCATCAATGGCGGTAAATGTCCCATCAAAGCCAGCAACACAATTTTCCCAGCAACAGATGCAAACACAATCGAATAAACCTAGGCCAATGCCGCCAACACAATCAACACAGCAACCACCAGCAGAGGAATACCGAAAGTCGCCATTCTCAAGGGTTTCTGAAACTAACGAATAAACACTTTAAGCTTTAAAACACTAAAATGCCGGAACAAACTTCTAAAACACGTCAAGATTTTGGAAAATATATTTTATTAGTTTTCACAAAAGAGCTTATAAGAAATACCGCATCATATCAAAAACTAGTAATAAAAGAACAGTCTAAGAAATTCTCTGCTGAAAAAAAAGAAGCAGAAAAAACCGTCGAAACAGAAATAAAAGAAAATGAAAACGCAGTTAAGCAACAAAAAAAACAAGTTCAGACAATAGTTAAAGAAAAAATAAAACGGGATTCTCAACATCTGCTTCAGTTGAAAAAAAGAACTTTTGAAATTCCTCAATCAAAAGAAGTCAATCCTTTCAGGGCTTTTTTCGCGCAAAGAGCTCCGCAAAAAAGAGCTATTCCTCCAATGCCGCAAATACCCGAGCTTATACTCCCGCCAACTGTTCAATACTTAAGGCCTGTTCCAATTCCAATAGAGGTCAACCTAAAAAAGCTTACTCCACTTGTAAGAGATCCTCTTGTTAGAATTATAGAATGCAATGGCCCTAATGAAAATGTAGTCGTGATTGGTACAATGGGAAGAAAAAAGACAGGAACAGTTCTCAATAAAGAAGAAATAGACGAAATCATAAAAACTTTTTCTGAAGCCACAAAAATCCCGATTAACGAAGGAATTTTCAAAGTGGTTTTTGGGAAGCTAATCCTATCTGCAATTGTCTCTGATGTAATCGGTTCAAAGTTCATAATAAAGAAAATGCCCGGGCCGCCTGTTTTTCATAGATAAATTTAATAATATGAGCAAACCATTTTAATAATTGGCTTGGAAGTAGAACTAGGCCTTATTGGCAGAGGAAGAAGTATAATTCAACATAAAAATCTTTATATACTTCCTTCAAAAATATTTTTTATGCCAAACTTGATGCAAATTTTGGAAAGCTTGGATATTCGGAATAGAAACAATCGAGATTCCGACTTAAAAAGAATTGTTGGACAAGCTGTAAGAATGGCTTTGGAGGAAGTGCCAATTGTGACAAGTCTTCAAATTTCTAAAATTTTAAAAGAATATAGTCAAAAAGGTATAATAAAGCAGATTCTCGCTAAACGCGTAGCAGAGTTTTCATCAACGGAAAATCCTTCAATATGTGTTGAAGGAGTTCATTCTACACTACTAAGAGATGCCGTAAAGAATGTTTTAGGGGAAATTGTTGGATTTGAGGTTATAATTCACTACCGCATAACAGCAGGCAATGGTGGAACAATTTACTATAAAAACGATTCTGACTTAGAAGAATATATTAGAACTCATCTAACTTGTAGGCCTAAAGGAGCACTTCATTACGATTTTAAATTAGAAGACTAAACAAAAATTAAGGAACAGAAACATTTCCCAAAAATTCTTCAAGGTTTTTTTCTGGTTCCTCTTCCTGTGAAAGAGCTCTTGCAATGTCTTTAAGCCATTTTACCTTATCATGTTCCATGAACAAGCCGAGAGTTTCATTGCCCAAGCTGGCGTCATAAGAATGTTCAACCCAATAATTTCCAAGCTCATGCCTTATTGTTATAAAACCATTCTTTAACATGGCTTCTTTAGCTTCGACAGAAAAATTGCCGAATTCATTAGTTAAAACAGATCTTTCTTCCGGCGTAAGTTCTAATATTTCTAATGGCGGTATAAAAGTAACATTAGTTTCTGATTCTTCGGTTTGATTTGTTATACTAGATTTTTCTGTTTCAGGGATTATTTTTTCAGCAACGATTTCGCCTTCTTCTTGTGCAGTAGTTGTTAAAAACATTAGCTCTTGTCCTTGATCAACAATGCTAACTTTAAGATCTCCTTCTTCGAAAACAAGGTTTAATTTTGATAAGTCAATTGTTAATTCTTTTTTATCTGTTCCAAGGTAATCGCTTCCAAAGCCAGAATCGTCCTCAGAGTAACTTGTAGTTACAATTGCTTCGCCGCCTTCAATTTTTAATTCGACGTCGTTGTCGTTTAATTGTTTTGAACCTGTTTTAACACTTCTTGGTTTAATTTCTGCTCTCTGTCCTTCTGATAATGTGTATTTGTACTCCTCGTCGGCTGAGACCTCACCTTGGACTTCATTTTCAAATTCAGCAACAGCATTTCCCGTCGCTGTAAACCCAAAGCTTCCAAAAATTCTTGCAATTGCGTTTCCTGTTATCGGTGCTGGAGTGTTTTCTATAGGTTCTGTGCTGGTTTCAGTGCTAGTTTCTTCTTGTGTTGTTTTTTGAGTTTGCTCTTGCTGTTCAGGGGTTTCTTGTGTTGATTCTTGTAGCTGTCCTGATGATTCCTCTGGCAAATTTTGTTCAGAAAGCACGCTTAATGTAAAATAAACATTAGGGTATGTCTTTTTTTTGCCTGGAATGCCATATCCCTCTCCAGAACCTGAAACCTGAGTTCCAGCCACATAAAAATTCCCTGAAGTTTTTTCATCAGGAATCAAATCCATTAAGTCATACTGAAAGGTTTTTCCATTGTTTTCTAAAACAAGTTTAGACGACGCAGGAATCAGCTCGCCTTCTTGCAAAGACAATCTAAGTTTTCCTTCAAGAGGCTGATTTTTCTGGTAATTTGCATTCAAATCAAGAATAGCATTTCCAGTAATACCCTTATCTGAAAATCCTAAAAAATAAATAAAAATCGCTAATAACAAAACACCAAAGGCTAAAAGAAAAAACTTCTTGTAGTCAATTTTTCTTGAGCCATGATATTCAGAAACGACTTTTCCGTCAATTCTCTTGCTGTGATAAATGTAAGGTCCATAAGTCTTCCCGTCTTTTTTTATGAATTTTTCATAAGCCATTTTTAATTAATCCCCGCAAGTAGAAGACGCCCATATTTCATATGTGTCTCCTGAAACAATAGATGATGGCAACTCAAGTCTTATATAACTTTTATTGTATGCTGGATCAGATAGGTATTCTGCATAAGAAATTTGTAAGCAACGTGCCTCTCCGCCGGTACCGCTAAAGTTTGCATATTTTCCTATGAAGGTCACGACTTGACTCGAATCTTTAGGAAGATCGTCGCTGTCAAAATATTTAGCTGCGCCAAAAGGCCATATTGATTCTATTAATCCAGAACTTAAACTCGGCTCAGAAACACACCCTCCAGAACCATCTCCTGTAAATCCTGTTGGACATGTACAGCTTGCAAGGCACTTCAAACCGCCGTCGCATTCAACCCCTACATCTTCTGCACCAGGTGTCCATGTTCCATTACAGGAAACTGGAATTGCAGAGCAATCCTGAGAACAGCTTTGTGTTGTTTCTCCTGATTCGCAAACTCCATTTCCACAAACAGCCCCTGTTCCGCCGCCAGGCCCGCCGCCCATAACACCGGATGAAGAACTTATTTCTGCCGTGTCTGTAATTCCTAAAATAACATCTGTTCCAGAATTTAAATAAACAGGTGATACTGAGACAAGCTCAACATTATCTATTCCTCCGACTTCAGAAGAATTAAATGTAAATGTTTTTTCTTCGAGTTCTTTTAAAGCAATGTTTCTTTTCACGCTTGAACTAGAAGTTCCGTTATGAAATATAAAATAAACACCAGACAAGCTCCCTGCTCCTGCGCTTCTTCTCACAGCAACTTTAACTTCACTGCCATCGATATAAGCATTGCTAATGCCTAGATTCAAAGAAAACTTATCAAATGAAATTTCGGTTGCGGCATTTCCTATCAGGTTTTTCACAACAACCCAAATAATTCCGATAGCCACCAAAGACAAAAGAATAATTAGTAAAGTTGTAACAACAGTAGAAAGTCCCTTAGTTCCTATTTTATCTCCTCTTTCACCCATAGAAAAAAATAAGTCTATGTTATTTATAAAATTACGCATCGTAGTTTTATGGTTTTTTAATATAATATTTAGTTTAATGATTGTTAAATAAAATTTAAGGCAATGTTCTTTTGAAGTAAATACTGTCGGAATTGATATAACTGCTGTGAAATGGCCGAATAAATTATAAGAAAATTTTAAATTAAACTGCTAAACAATCTAGATTAATCTAATTAAATCCTTAAAAAATCAGACAACCGGCTGTTCAACTTGCGTAGGCGGGGTATATGGAACTAAAATAAGCGTCTGATTACCTAAAGGCAACTGAACAAATCCGTTTTGTTGCAGTTGTGAAAGAATATCTGCAACACAAAATTGAACCCCTTGTATTTGTCCTTGGGTTGTATATCCTGTAATATACCCTGAAACTTTTGGTTTTAGAACAAAAGCATATAAAAGTATGCCTGCAAGAATCACTACGATCAAAACCAAGAAAACAATCACCACTTTTGTTCTATTCGCCATAATGAAAGATTGAGCTTTGTTTTGTTTATAAACTTTTTGTCAGTCTAGTATAATTCATTGGTTATGTGTAATATAATAATTGCTTTAAAACTAAGAGGCTACCAAAACTACTAATTTTTATCTTTAAAAATACAGTTATTAATTTTAAACTTTCAACATTATTTCTAGGTTAGAATTTTATATTTCCAGTCAATTTAACAAATGCAAAATTAATCACTAGTCGTAATTTCAACCATTGTTATTACGTCTTTCCAAACAACATCGCCTTCTGCCTTGGCGTATACAGAAATAACATCTCCTGCGTTAAATTGAACAGTATTTTTCGACTGAACATCGTAGTCTTTCTTTATTCCAGAAACGCCTGCATCAAGCGTATTTCCAAAGCTTATTTGTTCTCCATTCTTGTAGACGATAATTTCAATGTTTCCTAAACCTTCTGAAACTTCTAGATTTGTTGAAACTGCTGTGATTGAACCATCACGAGGCATCACATATCCTTTTTCAAGACTCGTTGCCACGCCTGTTGCTGTTTCCAAGAATCCTGAACTCATTTCTCCACTGTGTCCAAATGCCAAAAAGTTTCTCTTGTCCTGTGCAATAATCAAGTCTCCTTGGCTCTTAAGTTGTTCAACAGAATAAGCCACAACATAAATCTTCTCTGGCTGTTGTTTTTCATTGTTGTAATCAACTTCGTAAACTCCAAGATTATGGTCTCCAACGTTTTCTATGTTGACTTCTTTTGGCAACGCGTCAAAGTCAACGCTTTCAATTTTGTTTATATCTTGAGCATCAATGCCTCTTTTAGAAACAAAATCCTGAATAAAACCAGAAACTTCGGGCTCAACATCAGTGCCAACTGCATTATCGACTGCAGCAGAAACTTCAGGGCTTACAGATATCTCCTCTGCTGCTGCAAAAATCCCAAATAATAAGATTGCAAAAACTAGAACAAAAAATATCTTTTTCATTTGGATTTTTCCTGAATACGAATGAATGAAAATCTTTGATTTGCTTTCATAAGCCTCTTTTATTTAAACAATATGATAAATTAGAGAGTATTGTATTTAAATATTTCTTATAGTGTTTCTTTAAGTTAATTATATTCAATTCCGCCGCCTACTTTTCTATTAGTAGATAGATTTCCAGTTGTTCCGGTTTCTGAGACGGGGGTAAGTTTTCTAGTATTCGGATAAAAAATTTCGGCTCGAGGATATTTTTCTCTTATTGTTTCAATAACATCACTAGCTTTTTCTTCTGATGTTGCCCTTAGAACCAGGGAGTAATCAGATAAGAATGATAATGTGTAAGGATGGAGCGTTTCTTCAGACCTATCTGTTCTCCTATAATCTATATTAACCCCTTCTCGAAAAAATCTTCTTCTGAGTAATTTTTTCTTTACTCCTAAATGCTCTTTCATTTCTTCGTCTATTTGACGAGTAATAGGCCCAGTAGGAATATCTTTTATTTCTATCCTAGCATACTCCCTCATCTCCTGCTTCGGCATCTCGCTCGGCAAACCCGCTTCGAGGCGTTTTCTTCTCAATGCACGGTTTGTGAGATATTTTTGTAATCCCTTGCGTAATCCCCATGCTAAAGGTAGAGAAGAGAATTGTAAAGCAAATGCTTCAGGAACAGAATAAGAACCTAAAACATACCCAGCAGTGCTTAATCCAAGAGCCCCTAATCCCGAGCCCAAAGCTACTTTATTTGTGACGGCATCAATCTTCTTCTCTTCTTCCCAACTCAACTCAACATCTTCACCTCGAGTTTCCAAACCTTGCGCAACACGAGCTTGGTAAATCCACGTATCCATTTCACGCGCTCTTTTGATAAGTTTTCTTTTTGCGACGTATTGGCCGATTTTTGAGCCGGTAATTGCACCTAAAGCCAAACTCCCAAAAAAGTCTACTACTCCAACTATTACTGCATATTTTTGAGGCATAGGTACAACTCCTAAATATTTAAGAAAAGGAATAGTGGCGAAGGCGCCTCCATAACCTCCGATAATGCCAGCAACAGCGCCTATGTTAACAAAATCATCTTCACCAACCCCCAAAACATCGCAAATATCTTTTCGTCTTTGAAGATGTGCGTGTTTTGCTTCTTGATAAGCTTCTCTATTATATGATGGTAAAAGTGGACTTTCTCGAACACTTTTTCTAAAATCCATTTTTCTTGGTTTTTTCTCTCTCGCCAAACTTTCTAAACTTTTTCCTTGAACAGCATCTTGTAAAATTGAATGTTCTGTTTGTGCTGCGTGTTGGAGATAGGCGAGAGGAAATTCTGGATTAGTTGCTAGAGTTTGTATGTGTCTTGCTGTTTCGTAAACATCAGATTTCTTAACAAAAGAGTTTCCATCAATTATGACCAAAGCATCATTTTCTTCAACTTTAATCGGCAAATTTGAATTTTCTTGTCTTTTTATTTCTGGTTTTGGTTGCTCCTGAACTCTCGCTTCAACTCTTGGAGCTAAACTTCTATGCCCTAAAATAGCTTCAAGTTCTTCGCGTGTTTGTGGCGCGCGTTCAATGTTGTAACCTAAGTCTCTAGCGATTTCTATAAGGCTTCCATATCTCTCGTCAATTTTCAAATTTGTTCCTTTTCTTATTGCAGTGATTAATTTTTCTGGTACATTTGGAGCTGTTACTCTGCTCAAATCCTTTTTTCCAAAATTTTCAAGCATTATGCACTCTTCCAGTGTTCTAAATAATCCATACCAATCAGTAGTTGAGTTTACTTCTCCCCATTGTTGTTCTGGAGGTCTATAGCCTAAACTTCCAAGAACGCTTCCAGACATTGTAGCATCGCCGACTTTACTCTCAGTCAAATCAACCAATTTGAATGGGTATGGAGAATCTCCATTTACATCCATTATATTTGCAGGTTTTATGTCACGATGATGAACTGGTTGGCTTCTTGAAGTGTGCATATATTCAATAACGCCTCCTAAGCCAAATAATAATTTTAGCAAATCTTCTTGACTGGGGGAATATTTTTTCTTGATGTGCTCTGAAATCGGTTCGCCGTCTACAAATTCCATAACAACATGGGGAACCATTATTCCTTTTCCATTATTTTCCCAATAATATCCAAGAACCTGAACTAACCCAGAATGGTGCAACATAGAATAGGTTCCAACAAGGCTTTCAAGCTCTTTCTCTGGAGACCTTGATCCTTGCATATCATCGGGATTGAAGCTTCCTGTTAACTCTTTTATTGCAACATTTCTTCCTGTTTTTGAATCAGCTGCCTTGTAAATCCACGAATTTTTATTTGGGTTTCCTCTTCTATGAACTTTTAATTCTGGAAATCTCTCACGCCAGTTTGTAATTCTTCCTTCATACTGTGATGTAATTGCTTCTAAATCTGCTTGCGTTGCTGGTTGGACTAAAGGACTTTGTGTAGCTTCAACAACAGGCCCGCCATCATCATAATCTGTCATTTTATTTTATCCTCTAAATTTTTATAAAAATTTTTTTTTATTAACTCATTCTCATTAACATAACCTAATAATTTTTTAGAGGAATATTTTGGTAATTTGGGTTCGTTAATATAACCAGTATAAGATCCAAAACTGCCAGATGAACTAGTAGTCTCTTCAGCTTCACGCATTCTTCCGAAAAAAAGACTTACTCTTTTGTACCATGGTCCGCTTCCGCGAATATTTATGAGTCCATATTGATTAACATTTCCTCTTCCAGCATAATTAATTAGTCCGATTTGCGTTCCTACTTTTCTTTCTAAACTATCTGACCTACTTTTACCAATTTCTCCAGTAATATTTAAAATCCCCCCACTTTGATGTTCGCCAATTTTTCTAGCAATATTTATTAAATTAGTCCCTCCTTGTCCTTTTCCAACTTCTCCCGCAATATTTGCCAACATACCAAGCGCTACCTGATCTCTTCCAACTTCTCTGGCAATATTTAATCCTGAGAATAATCCGCGCTGGTCTCCCCCAACTTCTCTGGCAATATTCGCTAATGTAAAAACTCCAATCTGATACCCTCCAACTTCTCTGGCAATATTTGGAATTAAGATACGCACTCGTTCTTCGCCTAGTTTGTAAATGGATTTAGCTTTTGCGGCAATTTGAGGATATTGATCTGCTCTTTTTTCAGGTGGAATTGGGAGGTTTCTTATAGCGGCATCAAAAGCATCATAAAATTCTAAAACATTTCTGTAACGATTTTCTGGTTTTTCTTGTGTTGCTTTTTGGAGAACTTTTACAACGCCTTTTGGAACATTCAAAGTTTCAAAATCTTTTTCACTTGGAATTCCATCTGAAGCTTCAAATAAGTCTTTTCCAAGAAGCATGAATTGCGCGACTTTTCCTAAACTGTATATATCTGCTCTTACATCTGATTCTTCTCCTTCACTAACCTCTGGAGCTGTGAAATATTTTGTATACATCTGTGTTCTAATCAAAGTTCTTCCAGTTGAGGGGTTTGAAGAAGAAGCCCAATCAATTAAAATTGGAGTTCCATTAACTAATATGTTCCCCGGATTAATGTCTTTATGAGTAATTGGCTTAGCACCATTTTTAGTGTGTGCATATTCAAGAGGTTCTCTAAGTCCTCCAACTACTTCCCATGTTTTTTCTAATGAAGGCGTATAAGTTGGATCTGCAACTTCTTCTTCTAACTTCTTTCCAGGAAAAGATTCAAAAACTGCAACAGGTGATTTTATGAAAGAGCCAGTTGTTCCACATTCTAGTAAAATAGGCAATCCAGAGACACCATCTGCATTTGCTCTTTTTAAAAAACCAATTTCTCTTCCAGCTCTTTTCTCTTCATGAAAAATAGCTTCCCAACTTCCTGTTTCCTTTGCAGAATAAACTTTAACAACAGCATCAAGTCCATCTTCTCTTCTTTTAGCTCTGAAAACTCCTCCTTGTCCTCCGTTTTCAGTATTAGCAAGCTGTTCTCCTAATTCATACTTTGCTAGAATATCTCCTTCAGTATATTCGATGTTTCTGTTTTGTGATGGCGCGGTTAAAGCTTTTTGCCGAGCTAACATTTCGTCCATTTTTTGGCTAGCTTCAATATCTGCTCTTGTAACTCCATTTCCCATTTTATTTTCCCTCCTCCCCTTCTTTTTCCTTCAAAATCTTATTCAAGCTGAATTCAACAGCATGAGATTTATTTCTAAATATACCTGTTGCTATGATTTCATCTATAAGTTTTAATGTTTTCTCTTCAACTGTAACGGATATTTTTTGTTTCATTTTATGGTTTTAGTCCCGTAAGGGCATAGATTTCTGCTTGTGGCTCATTGTGAAAAAAATATGCTAAATGCCCTTTATTTTCAATATGCCCATCTGCAATATGATATAGTTCATGTTTTAGTGAATGTTCGCTTGCTCCTAAATTGGATAAAACTATTTCATACTCCCCTTCTTTAATTTTTCTAGCATAAGCAGTAGGAGAACTATCTTTGTCTGTGATTAATCTCGCAGTAATTACTATATTTTTTCCTATTTTATCTTTTAATTTTTCTCTTTCTTCAGAAAGTTTTAATTCAAGTTGAGACTGATTTTCTATTTTTGGAGACCTAGAAAAAGCAACACTCTGGACACCTGATAATAAAGCGATGTATGCGGAGCCGGCTAATGCGATTGCGAACATTGCCTTTCCAAGATGTCTTAAAGCTTTTTTCATTTTATCCTACTTTATAGTATTTTATTGCATATTACCGGCTTTATAAATATTTCCGTGCGTTGTAATTTTAAAAAGGTAACAAGATTAATATAATAAAGGAATTTAAATAATTAATTACTTATATGAGTAATACAATACTCAAATTATTAAAAATGCAAAACCATGATAAAATAACCCCAGAAAAACTCAAAAAATACAAAAATCTTACTGGGAAGGCATTAGAAATAGCAAAAAAATCCATAGCAAAGGGAAAAAACAAGCAAGCCAAGGAAATAATTGACATGGTTTCTAATTACCTATCTGATGCGAAGTATTTTGAAGCTCGAGGAAACCTTATTGACGCGTTCGCAGCGTTGAATTACGCTCATGGCTGGCTTGATTCGGGGGTGCGTCTAAGTGTTTTCAAGGTAAAAGATAATAAGTTATTTACAATAAAGTAACCGTTCGCTTCGCTCGCTAATTTCCTCTTCGTCTAATTATTGATAAAATAGTTAATATAAACAGCTGTTAAAGTTAAAGCTTATTTAATTAAGGGAAAATTATTAAATGTTCTTTCCTTGGTCAAATCATGAAAGAGGTTGTTGTGCTAAGTCTTGGCGGGAGTTTGATAATTCCTGACAAAGTTGACGTTGTCTTCTTGAAAAAATTCAAAAAATTCATTCTTCAAAACACAAAAACCCACAAGTTTGTTATCGTCTGCGGCGGCGGAAGCCTCGCCAGGAAATATATCGCCGCCTTAAAATCTGCGGGATCCTCAGTACATCTTCAAGGTTTAGCAGGAATAGCATCGACAAGAACAAACGCCAGATTCATGAGTTATTTTTTTAATAGAGATTCAGAAAAAGGAATTCCACATCATGTAAAAGACATAAAAAGGTTATTGGAAAAGCAGGATTTTGTATTCTGCGGAGCACTAACATATAAAACAGGCGCAACAACAGACGCACAAGCCGCAGAAATCGCTGCTTCTTTTAAGGCGCCGTTCATAAATTTAACAAATGTTTCAGGCTTGTATAACAAAAATCCGCTAAAACACAAAGATGCAAAATTTATACCAGAAATTACATGGAAAGAATTTCATAAAATGGCAACAAAAGAAAAATTCAAACCAGGCCAGCATTTTGTTATTGATGGCACAGCCTCGGGAATAATCTTAAAACATAAAGTGAAAACATACATTCTTGGACGAGATTTAAGCCAGCTGGAAAATGTCCTCAAAGGCAAGAGATTCAGGGGGACTTTGATTTTTGGGTAAAAGTTCTTAACCCAATTTTTATAAACATCTTTCTTTTTATTCTATAATGGACAACTATGTATTAATTCAAGAAAACGATTTCCAAAAAGCTAGAAGAAAAATAAATGAAGCCAGAAAAAACGGGAAAGCAGTGATTTTTTCAAGCAATGATGACGAGCTTAACAGGAAGATTCTTGAAAAAGAGAATGTGGATTGTCTTTTAATAAACCTAGCCGGAAGAAAAGACAGAATGAAACAAAGAGATTCTGGTTTTAATCATGTTCTCGCGAAAGCTGCTAAAGCAAAAAATGTGACAATAGGGATAAACCTTGATGAAATAGCCTCCTCGCAAGGAAAAGAAAAATCAGAAATACTTGCTCGAGTTCGACAGAATATAAAATTATGCAACAAGAATAAGTTAAAAATGACTTTTATTTCTAAAGAAAAGCAAGATACTTACAATTTAAAATCTCTTGGCTTGGTTCTTGGTATGCCGACATGGATGACGAAAGAGATCTAGTTATCTTTCCTAAGAATATCAAGAAGACCTATGTTTGTAAAAACTTTAATTTTATTTTGTTCCTTGAAATGAGAATCATGAGTCCAAATTCCTTTGGCTTTTTTTATAATCGCTACAGAAATGTAGGGGATATCTTTTATGTCAGAAACTTCTCCTTTTGTTGTTTTAATTAATTTTCCATATTCTGATTCTGGAATAATAAATATGTTTTCAAAAAGTATTTTTATAAGTATGTCAAAATAAGCTTCGGTTATATGCGCCTTTTTAAGAATATAAAATTTATAATTATTAATCTCACTAAAAATATAAGAGGGGGCAATAAATTCAAATTTTTTATTAAATAGAAGATTTCTTGTTGTACTATCTTTTATTAAAGCAGCAATTACCCTGTTGCTGTCTATTACAATTTTCATTTAAGTCCATGTCTTTTTGCAATTCCCTCATTTATCTTTCTACCTAATTTTAAAGCGTCCTCTTCAGTTAATTTACTATTAGCTAAAATTTTATCCATTAACTCAAGTTTTGCAGCCTGGTTCTGAATTGCCTGTCTTGCTATTTCACTCCATTTTATATGCTTATTCTTTCTCATAATTTCATGGAGATCTTTTGGAATTGCTAACGTCATGTTCGTCATTTTATATTAAGTAAAATAAGTAATAATACTTATTTAAATGTTTCTGTCTTTGGGAATTTTTTCGGCTAGAGACAATCGTAAGCAAAACCCTTTTAACCTTCAACTTTCTCTTATTAAAATGGAACCAAACCTTGAAAAAACTCTGGAATCTTTAAGTCCTAATGAGAAAAAAATTTTACCTCATCTTGAAGAAGGTTCTGTTTCTGAAATTTGCAAAAAATCTAATCTTGACAAAATCTCTGTAATCAGGTCCCTTGAATATCTAAAAAACAAAAAAATAATAGAAATTTCCAAAGAAAAAAAGAAGATAGTTGAATTAGGAGTTAACGGAGCATTATACAAGAAAAAAGGCCTTCCTGAAAGAAGGCTCCTTAGTCTTTTGAATGAAAAAAAGATTTTGAAGTTGGAAGAAGCTCAAAGTCAAAGCAAACTCTCTGAGGAAGAGTTCAAGGCTTCCTTGGGTGTTCTAAAAAATAAAAATCTCATTGAGCTAAAAAATAGCAAGATAGTGCTCAATGTTGGTAAAGAAGATATTTACAGGAAAAGCCTAGAAGAGTCTCTTTTGGAAGCTCTGCCTTTAGAATATGATTCTTTAACTCCAGAACAAATTACAGTGTTAAATTCCCTAGAAAAAAGAAAGAACATGGTTGAAACAATAGAAGAGAAAACAATAGAAATAGAAATAACAGAATTTGGAAAAAAAGTAATCAGCTCAGGAATGAAAAGCAAGGATTTGATAGAACAAATAACGCCAGAGATTCTTAAAAAAGAATCGTCATGGCGAAGCAAAAAATTCAGAAGATATGATGTTACTTTGCCTGTTTCTTCTGTTCACGGCGGCAAACGTCATTTCGTAAACCAGGCAACAGACTATGCAAGAAGAATCTGGACAGATATGGGTTTTAAAGAAATGGAAGGCCCGATGATTGAAAGTTCATTCTGGCTTTTTGACGCATTATTCACTCCTCAAGATCATCCCGCAAGAGAAATGCAAGATACATTTTTTATTAATAAAAAAACAGAGTTGCCAGATAAAAAAACCATCAAAGCAGTAAAAGAAGCGCACGAAACAGGAGTGGCTGGTAGCATTGGATGGAGATATAACTGGGATGAAGAAGAGGCAAAACGTCTCGTTCTAAGAACACACACAACCTGCCTTTCTGCACAGACTCTTGCTAAATTAAAAAAAGATCAAATTCCAGGAAAATTTTTCGCAATAGGGAAATGCTTCAGGAATGAAACAATAGATTGGAGCCATGGATTTGAATTCAACCAGACAGAAGGAATAGTTGCAGATAAAAATGCAAACTTTAGGCACCTACTTGGCTACTTACAAGCTTTTTTCTCAAAGATGGGATTTGAAAAAGTTCGCTTCAGACCAGGTTATTTTCCATATACAGAGCCAAGCGTTGAAATAGACGTCTGGCACCCTGAAAAAAAAGTCTGGCTAGAACTTGGCGGAGCTGGGATTTTCAGGCCAGAGGTTACAATTCCACTTCTCGGGGAAGCGATTCCTGTTTTGGCATGGGGTCCTGGCTTTGATAGAACGCTCATGGATTATTATCAGATAAAAGATCTCAGAGATATGTACAAAAATGATCTCACACAATTAAGAAAAATGAAGTTTTGGATGAAATAACATGAAAAACGAAAATTGCATATTTTGTAAAATCGTGGCAGGAGAAATACCAAGCGTGAAGGTTTGGGAAGATGAAAAACACCTAGCAATATTAGACATAAACCCAAATACAGAAGGATTAACTTTAGTTCTAACAAAAGAACATTTTGATAGTGATGCCACAGATATGCCTAATAAAAATTATATTAATTTAATGATTGCCGCAAAAAAGATTGCGAAATTATTAGAAAAAAAACTTAATGTAAAGAGGGTAGCTATCATTATGGAAGGTCTTGGAATAAATCATGTTCATATAAAACTTTATCCTTTATATGGCTTAGACGAAAAGTTTAAGGAAACGTGGGCTAAAGATAGAGTATTTTTCAAAAAATATGAAGGATATATCTCAACGCAATTAGGCCCTCAAAAATCAAAAGAAGACCTAAATAAAATCGCAGAAAAAATTAGAAAATGAACTTCGACGAAATGCAACATATACTTAAGGAAACAGAAGAATTGCTAATAAAGAAAAATAAAATGTATGGAGATGGAAATATAGATGAAATTGGCGAAGAAGGAGTTATAATAAGAATAAAGGAAAAAGTTGAGAGACTAAAACACCTCTTAAGCATAAAAGAAGATCCTCCAGAAGAAACCATAGAAGATAATTGGAAAGACATAATTGGTTATGGAATAATCGGTTTGATGGTAAAAAGGAAAAAGTGGAAATAGATAAAAAATGGCAATCGTAAACTTTAACAAAAAGCTCTTTGAACAAGAAATCGGAACCTTGGATTCCAATATGCAAAACAGAGTTGCAATGTTCGGAACGCCTGTTGAAAGTGTTGGGGGGGAAGAAATACAAATTGAAGTATTCCCAAACAGACCTGACCTGCTTTCTTACTCTGGTTTTAGGCGTTCTTTTCTCGCTTTTCTCGAAAAAAGTGTTGGATTAAAAGAATACAAAGTAAACAAACCAGAGAAAGATTATAGAGTTATCATTGATTCTTCTGTAAAAGATGTAAGACCTTATACAGCCTGCGCGATTGTTCGTGGTTTGAGCCTTGACGATGAAAAAATCAAGGAACTTATTGAAATACAAGAGAAGCTTCACATAACAATTGGAAGAAAAAGGAAAAAGATGGCCATAGGAATTTATCCTCTTGAAAAAATAAAACTTCCAATAACATTTAAAGCAATAGAACCAGACAAAATAAAATTTATGCCCTTGGAATCTGACAAAGAACTTTCAGGCTTGGAAATTCTTCATAAGCATCCGGCAGGAAAAGAATATGCACATCTCCTCGCGGGAAAAGTAAAATTCCCTGTTTTTGTTGACGCAAACAATGAGGTTTTAAGCATGCCCCCGATAATCAACTCTCAAACAACAGGGCGTGTGGATTCCAAAACAAAAGATGTTTTTGTCGAGTGCTCTGGATTTGATTTCGATGTCCTAAAAACCTGCCTTAACATAATCACAACCACTATGGCTGAGATGGGCGGTAAAATTTATCAAATGGAAATAAAATTTGGCCTTACAAAACAGGAAACAACGCCAGATTTAAAGCCAAGAGAAATGAAGCTTTCCCTGCAAAACGCAAATAAGCTCCTTGGCTTAAATTTAAATGAAAAACAGCTGAAACAGCATATTGAAAAAATGGGATATAATTACTCAAAAGGAAAGGTTAAAATTCCTTCTTGGAGGGCAGATATCCTTCATGAAGTTGACTTGATTGAGGATGTTGCAATTTCCTACGGCTACGAAAACTTTATCCCTGAAATTCCTAAAATATCTACTACAGGGCTTGAGGATCCAACAGAAACAGCGAAAAGAAAAATTTCGGAAATCATTTCTGGCTTGGGATTCATTGAAGTTTCAAACTATCATCTTACAACTAAAAACGACCAGGAAGAAAAAATGAATGCTGTTAGTAGCAAAGGCACTTTCATCGAAGTTATTGGGTCGAAAACAGAGTATAATATCTTAAGAGAAAACTTATCACATTATATGCTAAAGAACTTTTCCGAGAACGTAGACTCAGAATATCCTCAAAAAATATTTGAAATCGGGCGGGTTTTCACTTCAGAAAACTCCGAAATAAAAGAAAAAGAATTTCTTTCCTTAGCTGTTTCGCCTGGAAATTTTACAGAAGTAAAACAGATGCTTGAATATGTTTTCAGAATGATTGATAAGAAAGTAGAATTAAAAGAAGCGCTAGACGCTCCAGAACACTTTATAGAAGGCCGTACAGCAGAAATCATTTTTAACAAAAAAAGAATCGGCTTCATTGGTGAGGTGCATCCGCGCGTTCTCAGAAACTGGAAAATAAAGATGCCTGTTGCATTATTTGAAATAAACCTCGATGATGTTTTGGAAGAGTTGGAAAATTAAGGTTTACGTTCGCTCCTTTTAGTCGCTCACTTTTATAGAATTAAATAAATTGTTAAGGTAAAATTGCTGTCAAGGTTAAAAATTTCTTATGGGGGTGGGAAGATTTTAACAAGTAAGAAAAATCACCCAAAATAACCTTTGCTATTGGTTTCTGACTTGTCGTCCCATTTCTTTTTTATTTTCTCCAGGATTTTCAGCATGTCTTTTTTTACGGTCTGCCAAAACTTGTAAGAATCTTTTATTAATTGTGCCTCATTTTCTTCATTAAATTCTAAGTCTATCTCAATAAAATTTATTTCCTTTTTCATTAATTCTTTATAAATTTCTGAAAGTCTTTTTTTATCTTCGGGCTCCATCAGTTTTATAAAAGAAAAAATAAACATGGGAGCATTTACTGGATTCAACAGGTTTTCGACAAACCTCATGTAATTGGCAAGCCTGTCTCCTACGAATTTTCTTATTTCTCTTATTAAAATGTCAGTTTCAGACTCAGCAATTTTTTCTATGTGAAAATCTTCATTAAGCTCTCTAAAGCTTGGTAATTTGTGTTTTTTCTCAAGCCTTTCGTACTCTCTTTTCAGTTTTTCAAGTCCCATTCCTGGTTTTTCCATATTCAACATAGAAATAAAGATTTTATAAAGATATTGAAAAGCCTTTTTTATAGAAAACTAAAGAAAGCCAAGCTTACCTTAAAACTTTTGCTGTTAATCCTTCTTCAATAGGAACGCTTCCAAATTCAGCCATAAACTGAACTATTTCTCTCCTAGGAATACCATACCCCTCTAAATAATCCAAATTAACTTCATAGCATCTATCTCTAGAGTTAATGGGCAGTATTGAATCAAATTTTACCAACCTCCAATTAGGGATTCTATCTTTAAATCTATTCAGTAATGCTACACAAACCCCGTAATGTTCCCTTTTATCAAAATCTTCCCCTTGATCAAAACCTTCAACTAGTGTGAACTTCATATCTTACAATAGGCGCTATTAATTTTTAAACTTTATGAAATAAAAGCCTCAGCTGAGGATCGAACTCAGGACCTCAACATAAAAGCCACGGGGGAGGATCGAACTCCCGACCTCGACATTACCAATGTCGTATTCTAACCAACTGAACTACCGTGGCGAATTTGATTTTATGAAAGCAATTTTATCAATGTGTCTAATTGGAAATGTTTTTAATACTTTCCACATATCTCTTTTTTTAGTATATACTTGTTGATAAATATGATCTTTGTATTTCCAGGGGCATGAGTGAAAGGGAATGTTGTGTTTTTTAAATTGCTCCATGCAAAATAAAGCAAGATGTTCACTTGCAGTAGATAATCCAAAGCCACTTCCTTTCTTTCCTCCATCAGTATCGAAAAGCCCTGCTAAAAAATAGGTATGATATTTCATGGGCATTTTTGGTACAGCTGCAATTCTAGCTTTTCTTCCCACCGTAAACCCTTTTTTTGAAAAAACTCATAAACTTCCTTTGATTCTATCCTTGAAATGTAAAGCTTACTTCCATTTCTTTTCTTGGTTTCCATCCAAGGGTTAAGACTAAATAAAGAACTGAAAAGAGGATCATAAACTGTATCAATAAAATATTTAGATTCAGAAATAAAATAGATAAGATATCTCTTTTGAAATTTGCCATTGGGTCTTTTGGATTTAGTATTTGGCAACGAACCATCTCCAATTAATAGACCAAAAATATAGGCGAGATCACCACTCCATTTTTTAGGTAAAGTCGGCTTATATTTCATACCACTATAGCGCTTAGATATTTAAATATTTTTCTTATAAAAATTTAAGGTTTTAGCAAAACTAACTACCGTTTTTCAGATCTGAGAATAATCAAAATTACCAAAATAATAAAAAACGCGAGAGTTAAAAATCCCAGGATGATTAATAACAATCCAAAAAGATTAACAATTAATGAGTCTGAAGAATTGCTATAAAAAATCAAAGAAACTATGAAAAGCACTAAAAATAATAGGAGGTTCTTCCACGCAAGAGAAATCCTACTCCGAAGCGGCGCAGTCTTGGCAACTCTAGAAACTCTTCTCACGGCTCTTCTTTTTTTTGGCATTTTATCAGTTAATTAATTTACTATTCTGATTTAATGAATAAGCTAAAAGAGTTTATAAATATTATCCGTAGCTTGTACCAGTGCTGTTGTTTACATCCCAATTTTGTTCAATCGCATTAGACGTTATAGACTTCACATTTCCAAATACAGAGGAAAGCCATGAGAAATAAACTCCTCCGAAATTGAAAGCATCTTTGACTGATTTTACTTCAATATCTGAAACAGTATAAACATAACCTACAGTCAGCATAAGGGCTATAAATATAAAAAAAGCGAGTTTCGTGGCAATAGCCTGCTTTTTCATCACGACTTTCAACACAAGAAATACAATTAGTATGATAATTATAAACAGGAACCACACACTTTTAGCCATGTCATAAAAAAGGGCAGGCTATATAAAAACTTTTCCTACTAGTAAAGACAATATTTTAATACCCTTTTATATAATTAGTTTCAAAGAGCCCCATCGTCTAGCGGTCACGGACACGGCCCTCTGAAGTGAAACTTTCAGTTTCCCATTCTCTCTTCTGAGAGAGAAGAAGAGAAAGGCTGAAACCCAGGTTCGAATCCTGGTGGGGCTATTTCCGATATTAGGATTCGATTAATCGGTTTAAATGGTAGGAGATGGTGCGGAAGAAACTTGGTTCTTCTGCGTGAGAATCCTGGTGGGGCTATTTTTTTCCCCTGCTTTCTTCAAGAAGTCTTTTCGTTTCACTTAGTTTTTTTCGCAGCTCTTTCTCATGTTTATGATGTTTATGATCTCTGTGCATGTAATAAAAACTTAAACCCACAAACGGAATATAAGCCAACTGAACATACTCATTCGAGACAAAACCGTAAAATACAGGATATTTTTCGCCTAACGAAAACCCCACTACCCCAACAGCCGGGACAATATGGGATAAAGTATGAAGAATTGAAAGTAACCCTGTGCCAATTAATGCAAAAATACCCGCACCTTTTTTAGCCTTGTCTCTAAAAGGCTCCTCATCATAATCAAGTTTCTCTTCAAAATGTTCTATTGGCATAAACTCCACAATTAGAATTGCTATAAATAACTATTGATTCTATTAGAAATTTTAACTAGAATCACAATTTTAAGCTACCCTCTTTTTTTGGGCTTCTATTTCTTCCGCTAATCTATCAAAATATTTAACACTGCCATTTGCCAATTCTATCTCTTCATCAGTTAAATAATCAGGATAACTAATTCCGTGTAATCTAATTTTATCCACAATAGAAAAATATTCCATTCCTACTTCTTCGAGCCTACCTGATATTACAATTCCTAATTTTCTCATCTTAATCACAATTTTATCCTTAAGTCTTCAGCACTTTTCAAGTTTTTGTCGTGCTGATCCATCCCGCCATCCATCAAGCAGTCAAAACAAACATGAATAGTTCCGTCTTTTTCCTTAATTCTTCCCGTACCCTTGCATTTCGGGCAATTTTCTCTTCCTGGCATTATAAACTTAAACAGAAAGGATATTTAAGCATTATGCAACAAACAGGGTAATAATTAAATTTAAATATTCAGTATTCTTTAAGAATTGATGAAAGACGTGCCAAAAGAAGCAAAAGAAAAAGAAATAGGGAAAGTCTCGACTTATTTTAGTCATGTCAGCGTGGCCGCCATAAAACTCTCTGATAAATTAAAGACCGGGGACAAAGTTCACATAAAGGGGCATACAACTGATTTTGAACAAAAAGTCGATAGCATACAAATTGAAAGAGATAGCGTAAAAGAAGCTAAAAAGGGCGATCATATAGGGATAAAGGTTTCTGAAAAAGTAAGGCCAAATGACTCTGTTTTTCTTGTAAAATAGACAGCTTTTAAAATATAAAAGAATTCTACTCTAATATGAAAATCAAAGGAGCCAAAAGAGTTTACAAAGCCCACAAGCACATTCATAAAACCCTAAGAAAACATATTCCTCAAGGAGTTCTTAGGGCAGAAAAACTTTTTTCTTTCAAATATCCAAAACTTTTTTTATTGTTTTTATGTATCATTTTAGCTTACTATTTATTTAGCCAGGCGGGAATTTCAAGCTTTATTGAAAACCTCAGCAAAGATAATTACCTTAGCATATTTTTAGCAGGGGTTTTCCTGGCGTTGGGTTTTTCTGCTCCATTTAGCATAGGGTTTTTTATCTTGTTGCAACCAGAAAATTTATTGTTCGCAAGTTTAATCGGCGGATTCGGGGCAATGGCAGGAGACATGTTGATATTTAAAACAATAAAATATTCATTTATTAAGGAATTTAAAGAGCTAGAAAGAAAAAAAATAATCAGGAAAATAGAAAAAATAGTTGAAAAAAACAAAAATGTTTTAATAAGGCATTATTTACTTTACATTTTCGCAGGAATTACAATTGCCACGCCTCTTCCCGACGAAATAGGAATATCAATGCTTGCCGGACTGACAACAATAAAACCGTTAAAATTAGCAATAATAAGTTTTTTCCTACACTCGATTGCAGTTTTCATAATTTTATATCTTGGGGTTATGATATAGTTTTTAAACATAGATTTTTTGAATTTAGAAGAAGGAGAAAGCCCCTGTAGTATAGCGGTCAAGTATCCGGCCCTCTCAAACGACAACACTTTGGCGTTTGACCCAGAGCGAAGCGATGGAGTGCGGCCGTGACCCGAGTTCGAATCTCGGCGGGGGCGTGGATACTTAATGTTCGGATTACGGGTCATTTTTTGCGATTTTCCAAAATTCTTCAAAATATGCTTTGTAAGAATCAGTTATTTCTTGGCTTATAATCTCTATACAAAGAGGACTTTCACTCGGTACAACAATAACCGTCGTATCTCTATAAATGAGCATATAAGAGGGGGTTTTAATCCCAAAAGGCATATATCTTGAGCTACAACCTTTGTAAGAATTTCTATTTTTTAATACTTCTAAAGGCGTATCTTGATTAAATAACATTCGACATTTAATTCCTGTTTTTATTCTCCTCTTATGGTCTCTTTGCCAGTACAAGTGGTGTGCCTCTGGTTGATACCTTGGTATTCCTAAATAAAGATACTCTTCACCCTTTTTTAATTTTAAATAAGTATGCTCGTGAACGGTGATTAGTCCTTTAAAACCTTGATATACATTGACTGATTGTACTTTTCCAGTTTTTTGTAATTTTTCTAATTGAGGAATATAACTTTCAAGCTTTATTTTCATATCCTTAATTTGTTTTTCTTTTTCTAGTAAGTAGGTTTTAATTTTTGCAGGTTCTACTGCCTGATAACAAGCTACACCATTTTGTTCAACATGAGAAGCCATACCCTTTTTTTCTAATTTGTCTAAGATATCATACAACTTAGACCTAGAGACTTGAGACTCGTGTGCGAGAGGTCCTGTTGAGCTAGTTCCTATTTTTAGAAGTGCGATATATGTTTTTATTTCTCCTGGAGTAAGCCCTATTTCTGAAAGGAATGATGTATCCATTCTTCTAGATAGTTTGTTCATATTTAAACTTTATTATTGTTTCCTACTAGGGGGAAAACAACACTTAAGTAGGGCATCTTAATAACAAGTTCATGTCAACTAATAGTAATAATTTGAAAACAATTATAAATAGTCAAAACTATTTTATTAAAAAAGAGGTAAAAAGATGAAAGGTGTTTTTGACCAAGTTAAATGGGGAATTGTTTCTAAAGAATTAGAAGAAGAAAACCTTAAGTTAGCTTCTTATGATAACACTCTTATCCCCCTCTTAGGTAGCCTTAAGGGGAAAAAAGTTTTAGATTACGGTGGTGGTCCCGGGATTTTAGCCTTAACTTTAAAGAAATTAGGAGCAGAAGTTAAAGAATATGACGTCTCTCATGATATGTTAGAAAAAGCTGGATTGAAGATTGGAAAGAAAAATGTTTACGAGAATATTAAAAATATCCCAAAAAATCATTTTGATTTTGTAATTTGTAACCTCGTCTTGTGCATTGTCCCTGAAAAAGAAGTTGAAAACATTGTTAAGAACTTAAAAGAACTAGTAAGTCCCAAAGGTTTTGTTTATATTGGTTTTTGCAATCCAAAGATCTTAAATGTTACAGAATCACAATTAGATTTAAGATACAATGAGGGTAAATATGAAGAAAATCACACTTACCGAAAAATAAAGAAAGAAGGCGGTTATGAAATATCTGAACTACATAGGCCTATTGAATGGTACTTAAAAATTTACAAGAAAGTTGGGCTAAAATTTATTAAGGAAATTTACACACCTACTTATACCTTAAATAAAATAAAAATAAATGATTTCATAATCTTTAAACTAAGAAAATAGAATGAAATCTAAAAAAAGTGTCCTTAGTAAGATAGAAGATTATTTTGATTTTGCGAAGCATAAAACGAATTATAAAACGGAAATTCTTGCAGGAGTTTCTACTTTTCTTGCTTTATCTTATATTTTTGTAGTTAATCCTTCCATTTTGGCGGAGGGTGGATTTAATAAAAGTGCAGTTTTATTTGCAACAGTAATAACTTGTTTTTTAGCTACTTTTATTATGGGTGTTTGGGCGAAAAAACCCTTTGCCGTAGCTCCGGGTATGGAGATGAATGCATATGTTGCTTTTTTTGTTGTCGTGGCCTTAGGTTTTAGCTGGCAACAAGCATTAGGAGCAGTATTCTGGTCAGGAGTTTTATTCATGATATTAACTTTAACTAATGTTCGTACAAAAATAATCAATGCTATACCTGATAAGATGAAATCTGGTTTAGCTTTATGTGTTGGAGTATTTTTGATGCTTATTGCATTAAGATTGGCAGGAATTCTTTTATACACAGGTGTTGCAATAAGTGGTATCGGTATTTTACTATCCCCTCTTGCCTATATATTCTACTTTGGTCTCGCCTCAACTTTGATATTAAGAAAGTTTAAAGTTCCAGGCTCTGTTTTAATAAGCATAATCCTAGCTACAATTCTTGCTTATATCTTTGGTCTCGGAGGATCAGGAGAACCTTTAAAGATATCTAAAGAGATGTTTAGCGCTATTTTCCAATTAGATTTTAGTGTTATATTAAATGTAAAAATGATTAGTGCAATATTAGTTCTCTTCCTTATTGATTTCTATGGAAGTATTGCTAAATTTATAGGATTAACAAGAGGGACTTCAATAGTTAATAAAGATGGAACAATGCCTCAAATGAAGGAAGCTTTATCAGTAGATGGTGCTGGAACAATGGTCGGAGCAACTCTTGGAACTTCTAGTGTTGTTGCTTATGTTGAAAGTGCTGTTGGAATTGCAGAGGGTGGAAGAACAGGATTTACTGCAGTAATTATTTCTATACTAATGTTAGCCATGATCTTTTTGACTCCAGTAATTAGTTTAGTTCCAGTAATAGCAACAACTGGTGCTCTTTTCTGGGTTGGTATCGCTTTATTCCCTTCAAGAGAAGATCTCAAATCTTATACTAAATTAGATGTACTTACTGTTTTGCTCATGATTGGAACAGTTATAGGGACTTTTGCTATTGACAAGGCTCTTTTTATTGGATTTGCGATATTCATTCTTGGTTTAATCTTTACTAAAAGATTTAGGGAGATTAATCTTTTTATGGTTATTTCAACAGTACTCTTAGGAGTTGGTTGGATTCTCCAAGTAGTGGTCAAATAAAGAACAAAATCTAATTTCTACCCTCTAACCGGATCATTCTTCTACGTCCCAGTGTAGCTAAACCGTAAACTTTTATACTGGTTACGGTCGGGGCGTGGTCGGGGATTCGAATTAGAAATGTTTCATAAAGTTTAAAAAGAACCATTTAGATTGATTTTTATGTTAAGAGCATTGAGAATCGGCAGTAGACCCAAAGAAGTTGAGGGGGAAGTTCTACACATTAGTCATAGATATAATCCTTTAATTGGCGAACATTCAGTTCTTTTAGTACAGGAAGAGGAAGGGTTTAATGTACGACCTTTAATTTTTTACAGTACTGAGCGATTTGGTAAATTTTCACTTGATTCTCATAATAAAGATTTGGATGTTGGAGATAATGTAAAGTATATTTTGAATGCTCAACTTAATGAGGATGAGAAAAGAGTAATGGATATTTATTGTCCTACTGGTTTTTTTCCTGTCTTTCATGTTAGCAAGGTGTCTCCTTTAATACAAGCTGTTCGTGATTAATTTTTTGAATTTTTATATGTCCTACGCCCTGTCGTAGTTCGGTCGGGGCGTTTAAAAATCAAAGACTTCTTTTGCTTTTTTAAGAATTCCTTTTTCAGTTAACCATAACTGTCCTGCTCTTTCCATCAAAGGAGTAACTCTACTTAAATTTCTAACAGCCTTTTTTGGCAATAAGCTAATTCGTCTCGAATATTTTGGATTGTCAAAAGCATCAGGAATAAAAGAGATATCTTGTTCACTGGTTGCCCAATCAATTCTGTCAAATCGTGAAAGGTTGATTGGAGTAAAATATCCTCTAAGGGTTCTTTCTCTTTCATAGTTAAAATAAGACTCAAAATAGCTCATGGAAAGTTCTCTTAAATTCCTGTATACTGGATCCCGGAATCTAAGTCCGGTATATTTTGATTTCCCGATAGCGCCCCAAAGGCCATTCATCTTGAATAAAGCAAGTAGATGGACTTCATCCCTAACTGCGTCTAAGCACATCAGTAAAGGTCTATGTCCATTAAACCTAAGGGCTGCTGTCGCAAAAATAGAACCAGAAGCGCAATCAGCTTGTCTTTCCCTCATAACTAATCTAGGAGAATAACACACCTCGCTTTCATTAATAAGATGGTATCCAATATCATCAAGGAATCTCTGGATTTTTTCCGGGGTTTTTAGTCCAGACAAAAGTCTTCTTTCTTTTGAATCAAAGCCAAAATTACCCATGATAAAACATATTAAGAAAAAAAGCTATTTAAAATTAATTATAAATTTTCGCATGTTGATAGTGAGAAACTTGGTCGGAACGCTTCAAGTATTATTCTTCTTTAATTCTTCTTCCTATAAATCGTCCCGGGGGATCAAAAACTCTTGTTTTTTTATCGTAAGGATTAAATATCAAACTTCCATGAGAAATAGTCTTTTCGATAAGCAGTCCGTCTTGATTATATAACTGCCTTACACTTCCATAAGGATAATATCCTTCATGCGGCCAACCACCAGATGCGTCTGGTGTAATATCCCATTTAAATCCTTGCTTATATCTAACAAATTCTCCTGAAGGAAGTCTTTCAAGCATGTCTATTCGTCTTGGTTTCTCGGTATCAGAACTAACAGTAAAATAATATTGCTCAGGTCCTTTTCTAAGTCTAGCACCTGCCATCTTTTCAGGAGACAGCTTTCTACCTAAAGCAACTTTCAGTTTATCTGCAATTTGTTCTAATTTCATGTTTTTCTCCTATTTAACAGCAATATGCTGAATGAAATCTGTATTATTTTTATCGAAAGTTCTTTCAAAATCCCCATAAGTAAAGAGACTTTCAAATCCTGCTTTTCTTATTAGGGCTCTCATTTCATTTATTCTTATGGGATAAAGATCTAAGGTAAAATAGCCATTTCCTTTTTTTGTGTACTTGAATCTTACCAAAGAATCGTTTTTATGAATTACATCAACGTCTATGGTCTCCCCGCAATAAACATATTTGTGTTTGGATTTATATCCCTTTGATAAAATGTAATCATAATTTCTTTGATCTATAATAAGAACTCCTCCTTTATTCAGCAAAAAGTATATCTGATTCACTACGCTTTCTCTATCTTTCTCTGAAAACAAATGTGTAAATGAATTCCCCAAGCAAATTATAGCATCAAATTGTTCTTTTTTGAACTTATCAATAAGATTTCTCCAATCACATTGGATAACATCTAAATTTATGCCCTCTTTTTTTGCATTTTTTATGGATTTTTTAACCATTTCCTGGCTTCCATCACAAGATTTCACTTTAAATCCTTCTTTAACTAATCTTATTGAGTCATAACCAGTACCACAAGCCATATCAAGAACTGTTTTCACATTGTATTTTTTCAACATGTTTATGAAAAAATCGCCTTCTCCTTCTTTTCTCTTATTCCAATTAACAAAATCATCCCACATTTCAACTGTTTTTTGTGGGTACTGTTCCCATCCTTTCTTTAATCCACTATCTTGTTTCATTGTGCTATTTCTTTAAATTTAGTATATATTAAGTATTCTACTTTATTTTTTGTCAAAAGGAAGAATTTATAAAGGAATTTTTCTTAAAATAAAGTAATGGCTGAAATAATAAGACATAAAGAGATTATACCTGTAAAATTAGACCAAAAAGATAAAAAATTAATCTATGAACTTGATTTTCATTCAAGAGATCCTTGTAGTAAACTATCTAAAAGAGTTAATTTGAGCAAGCAGGGGGTAGAATATAAAATAAATAATTTAATTAAAAAAGGTGTTATAAAAGGTTTTTATCCTGTAATAAATGTTCCTAAATTAGGTTTTATTTATTGTAGGCTTTTACTCACATTGCAAAGTGCTACTGAAAAAGATAAGGATAAAATAATAAATTATCTAAAGGAAGATAAAAGAGTTTTCTGGCTTTTTAATATGCAGGGGTCTTTTGATTTATTGGCTGTTATATGGTCTAAAAAAGTGTCTGATTTTAAAGTATTTGTAGAAGACTTGGAAACAAGGTTTGGAAATTTTATAAAAAGAAAGGTAGAATCAATTGCAACAGACGTGGTTCATTATAGGTATAGATTTCCATTAAAAGTCAAAAAACTTGAAGAGATACACATTAAAGAAACAGATGAAAGAGTGGAAATTGATGAAAAAGATAAAAAAGTCCTTGATTTATTAGCTAAAAATCCTAGATCTTCATTAGTCGATATGTCTAAAATAATTAACGAATCTGCCAAAGTTCTCTCTTATAGAATAAAGAAACTTGAAAATAAAAAATTAATTGAGGCGTATAGACCAGTAATAGATTACAATTCGCTTGGCTATACTTACTATAAAATTTTTATTAACTTAAACAAAGTCTCTAAGGAAGAGCTAACTGGATTAAAGGATTTTATCAAATATCACCCATTGGTAATTTATCTTATTGAAGGCATTGGACTTCCAGCAGATATCGAAATTGAAATGATTGTTTCATCAAATCAGGAGTTATTTAATTTTATAAGAACCTTAAAAGAAAAATTTCCAAAATTAATAGCAGACTATAATACAGTTGTTTTTATGGATACGCTAAAAGTTAGATATTTACCTTTTTAAGGCGCTCATTTTATCGTTGATAAAATTACAATTTCTAAAAAGCGCGTCGGGCGAAAAGTTTAAAAATAGATCGCTAATGTGTCTTAAATGGAAGATATTCAAGAAAGAAGTTTATTAGATAAAATAAAGGAAAAGATGAAATATCACTTAGTTGACACTACAGCTATCCTAGCACCTACAAATCCGATCTTTTCTGCTATGGAAGTTGGTGTTTCTGGTATGTCTGACCAAGTTTCAATAGATTCCAGATTAACAGTTGCAGCTTTTTCTTATGCTGGGGCTGGCTGGTTATATAGTAAGGGAAGAGATTTATCCAGAAGAATTTTCCATATAAACGATCAAACAAAAGAAAGAATTCAAACTCTTCACGACTCAGCTTATACTTTTGGGTTTAATCTTTTGGCAATGCCTATAGTTTATTTGTCAACGGGTGCTGATTTAAAACAAACCGCAATAGGCTCAGTTTCTGCTGCTGCACTTGGAGTGATTACTGGCCCAATAATGGGTTACTCCATAGATGTTGCAAGAGATTTAACCGGATTACAAGAGTCTGATAGAGCGTCTTATCCTAATTTAATAAAAAGACAGAGACCCAGCATAAAGAAAGGTTTAGCAGGACTTCTAGTTGCTGGCTCAATTTTAGCCATGGCAGGAATTTACGGATTAACAAAGGATAGATTAGAGCAAACCCAAAATAATCAAACCATAGAACAAATTGTTTCTAAATAAAACTTTAAAGTTTTAAGCCACTCGACAAAACTTCCAATACAGTAATTCTTAAAAACTAACTTTTGGTAAAGAGAAAGGTTAAAATGAGTTTAGATGATTTAGTTAAAGGAGTTCAAACCATAGCAGTGGTTTGTAATCAATGGGGAGACACGGGAAAGGGCAAGTTCTCAGATTATTTTGCTTCACAATGGGCTGATGTTACGGCAAGAGGAACTGGAGGAAATAATGCAGGGCATACTGTTGTAGTAAATGGAAGAAGAAAAGTTTTTCATTTGATACCTGCAGGGATTGCTAGTGATTCTGCAGGAAAAATCACTGTCTTGGGAAATGGCATGGTGATAGACCTTGGTGTTTTAGGACAAGAATTAGATGAGCTCGACGCTGAAAAAAATTCCTATAATAATTTAATGATAAGCAAGGACGCAGGAGTCATTATGCCATATCATGTAGCTGCTGATAAAGAAGATAAATCACAAAAAGACGGAGGCATTGGAACTACTGGCAGAGGAATTGGTCCTTGTTATACAGATAAAGTTGCAAGAAGAGGAATAACCATAGAAGATTTATTTGATAAAGACAGACTATCTAAAAAAATTGAAAGAGCAAAAAAAGCCTACCCTAAACAAGATATAAACACAGATGATGTTATAGATATTTTAATACCTCTAGCTGAAAGAATAAGGCCTTTTGTTAGAGATACTGTTTCTGAAATGCACAGGTTTTTGAGAGAAGGCAAAAAAATATTGCTAGAAGGTGCACAAGGTTTGCTTTTGAGTGTAGAACACGGAATTCATCCTTATGTTACTTCTTCTGATTGTTCTTTGAACGGAACTGCCAGCGGCGTTGGGCTATCTGCGAAAATGATTGATTTGCCCTTGGGAATTATTAAATTTCCTTTAATGACGAGGGTTGGTGCTGGACCATTTCCAACTGAAATAGGTGGTGCGGATTCCGAGTCTTATTGTTCTAAAGAGGAGCATACTCTGATTTATGAATTAATTACTTATGGCATACCTCATCAAAAAATAGGAAATGAAATTATTTACGACAAAAATGATCCAAGAATTTTAGAAATGATAAATTCATCGTCTGAGTTCATTCAGGGAGTCGGCCTTAGACTGGCTGCAAGAGAATATGGTGCGACAACTGGACGCCCTAGAAGAATTGGTTGGGTAGACGCTGTTGCTGCAAGATATGCTGTCGGAATAAACGGGCCTTTATTGGTTTTAACAAAGCCCGATTCCTTATCTGATGCCAAAGAATTCAAAATTGCTTATGGCTATGAAAAAGAAGGCAAGACTTCTAAAACGTTTTCCAAAAGCGAAAAATTTTTGAGAGGAGTGACTCCAATATACAAAACTTATGATGGATATGGTGATATAAGCCAAATTAAAGAATATGACAAATTGCCATTAAACTTGAAACAAGCAATTGGGGATTTTGAATCATTCACGGGCGGAAGAGTCGCGGTTGTTTCTGTTGGATCTGACAGAGAAGAAACAATAATAAGATGAATTACATATCACAGTCAATCACTAGATTTTTAAACCAATTTTTCTAAAGATTGATATGAAACGCTCATCAAGAAGATGGAAAAAGAAAAGGCAAATGCGCTGGAAATGGCAGCGAAAGCGTCTTAGAAAAGAAAAACGTAAGAGAAAACTGAAGAGGGCTAGAGCTGGTTAATTATATTTCTAATCACAATAATAATTAAAAATAATCTTTCATATAAATTCTTAATGAGGAATCTAGAAGAACCAAGAGAACTATTTAAGAGATATTTTGAACTTAGAAGAGCAACGCGTTTTTTATCTGCAGGCCAACTTAAAGAATCTTCAGATTATAGGTCTCTTCTTCAAGTTGAAAGTAAATTAAAAGATTTAACGTTTACTGGAGAACAAATAATGCAAATGGAAGATTATTTTGAGAGAGCCTTTCGAAAACGCGATTAATCTCCTTCTCAGCCCCCACAATATTTATAAGTTGTTTCTTTCTTAGAGCAATATTCCTTACACCAAAGGACAAATTGGTGTGGCAATTAAATTGTCTTTATATAAAACAAAAAAAGATGGCAAGTGAAATCTGGACAGAAAAATATCGGCCAAGCAAATTCCCTGAAATTGTGGGCCAAGCAGACATAATAAAAAAAGTACAGGCTCTAACAAGTTCTTTGAACATTCCGCACCTGCTTTTTGCCGGTCCTGCTGGCACAGGAAAATCAACTCTAGCATTGATAATTGTCAAAGAGCTTTTTGGAGAGCATTGGAGAGAAAACTATCTTGAACTAAACGCTTCTGATGAACGCGGGATCAATATTGTAAGAGAGAAGGTAAAAAACTTCGCGAGAACAAAGTCCTTTGGAAACGTCCCATTCAAAATCATTTTTCTTGATGAAGCAGACGCGTTAACGCCAGAAGCCCAGCAGGCGTTAAGAAGAACTATGGAAAACTACTCTCAAACATGCCGTTTCATTCTTTCATGCAATTACTCAAGCAAGATAATAGACCCAATTCAATCTAGATGTGCAATTTTCAGATTTAAGCTCCTGGAAAAAAAAGACATAGAAAAAATAATAAGAAAAATTGAGGCCGCAGAAAAACTTCAAATAAATCCAGAATCAATAGAGATGATTTATGAAGGCAGTGAAGGAGACTGCAGGCGCTGCATCAACATTTTGCAGTCAGTAGCTTCCATTTCCCCCATTATAAGTCCAGAACTTGTCTCGACAATTATCTCTAGTGCCAAACCAAAAGATATCCTCGTTGTCTTAGACTATGCTATTTCAGGAGACTTTCAAAAATCAAGGGAAAAACTTCTCGATGTAATGCTAAAAGAAAGCATCTCTGGCCAGGATGTCATTAAAGCCATTCAAAAAGAAATCTGGAATCTGCCAATAGAACCAGAGTTAAAAGTAAAACTTACAGAAAAAACAGGTGAAGCAGAATTCAGGATTGTCGAGGGCTCTGACCCTTTTATACAGCTTCAGGCTCTTCTCGCCAGCTTTGTCCTGGCTGGACTGGGAAAATAAAAGAGAATTTTATAATTTTAAGAACATGCCGCAAAATGGAAGAAACAAAAACAGTTGAAGGAAAAATAAGGTACATTGAAGATAGAAGAGATATATTGAGAACGCTTATAGACTTAGCTAATGAAGATCCCAATAATCCTAAAAATTCAATAACGACTGTTATTGGGAAGATGAGAATAAGTGGGGAAGAAGATTATGTTCATGTAAGTTATAGTGGAAGAGTAGAAATAGCGAATAGAATTGAAACTTATATTAAAATGGCTAATCAAGATGGAAGTCATGAGGCTATGATTGCAGTGTTGGGTTTTCGAAGGAAAGTAAAATGACCACACCAACATGGGCTGAAAAATACCGCCCAAAATACTTTACCGATATACGCGGCCAGGGTTTAGCAGTTGAAAAACTTAGAAGTTTTCTAAAAAAACCATCGCAAGGAAAGGCGATTGCTCTTCACGGACCGCCAGGCACAGGAAAAACATCATTAGCATATGTAGTTGCAAACGAGAGCCACGCTGAAATTTTTGAATTAAACGCTTCTGATTTACGTGATAGAGAGAAGCTCAATGAAATTTTAAAACCGGCAACAGAGCAAAGATCACTGACAAATAAAGGCAAAGTCATTCTTGTTGATGAAGTCGACGGCATTTCAGAAGTTGACCGCGGTGGGCTGGACGAATTGATAAGTCTGATTGAATCTTCTTCATATCCAATGATAATTACGGCAAATGATATATGGGACAAAAAATTCAGTGAATTAAGAAAAACCGTTGAGCTTGTTCAGCTAAAGGAAATTGATTACAAAACCATAAAAGAAATTATGACTGAAATTTTAAGAAAAGAGAAAAAATTCATAGAAGGAGATATTTTGACTAACATTGCTATTAAATCCCGAGGTGACTTAAGAGCAGCAATAAACGATTTACAAATAGCAGCAAATATGCCGAATCCTTCTGATATCATTATTGACGAGAGAAATAAAGAAATTGATATTTTTTCTGCTATGCGGCTTATTTTCAAGGGAAAGCCAAACAACGCGCTTCTTAAGCTATTTGATTCTGTAAATATGCCGATAGAAGAAATACTTCTATGGATTGAAGAAAATATTCCTGCAGAATATAGTGGAAAAGAACTCGCAAAGGCATATGACATGCTAAGCAAAGTCGATATATTCAAAAGAAGAATTTATAGGCAGCAATACTGGAGATTCTTAATCTATGAAACTGCTTTTTTAAGTTATGGTATCGCAAGCGCTAAAAAAACTGAAAAACTTGGTTTCACAAGCTACAAAAAACCAACTCGGATTCTAAAAATGTGGCTAAACAATCAGCGTATAGCCCGCAAAAAAACCATCGCAAGAAAATACGCAAAATTTGTTCATGTTGGTGAAAAACGCGCACTTCGTGAATTTCCAACAATTAAATTATTTCTCATTAAACCAGAAGTCCAGAAAGAACTTGGTTTGTCTGAGGAAGAAGTTGAGTATTTGAGTAAAGAAAACAATTAAAAATCTCCTCTGCTTTTTTCTTCAATGCCTTATGATATAATAATAGGAAGAGACGCAGCCGACAAAAAACTTTTTGGGAATAAAGGATTGATTAACATCGCAAAGGGTTATGTAAAAATGGGGCAGTACACTTCTTTAAGCAATAAAATTTTTATGGACATTGCACGTAGCCATGTTGTTCTTGTGGCGGGGAAGAGGGGTTGTCTTGACGGAAATACTTTGGTATTCACGGATAAAGGATATAAAAAAATAAAAGAGTTTGATGAAAATAACGATAAAACTTTGTCTTTTAATAAAGAAGAAAAAGAGTTTGAATGGGAAAATGCTAAACTTTTGAAGTATCCTATTGAAAATGAAACTCTCTTAAAAATAGAATTAGAGGATGGAAGGGAGATAATACTCACTAAAGAGCATCCCTTATTAACCACCTATGGGAAATATACTTTTTGGAGAAAGGGGGAAGAATTAAAAGTTAAAGATAAAATTGTTCTTCCTTTAGCGCTACCAGAGGTAAAAAAAGATAAAGAAAGTCTGAGAATAGCAAGATTATTGGGATATATCTTAGCTGATGGAAATGTAAGAGTAAAAAGGGGGGTGTGGAAAGATGGGAGGGGGTATTTATATAATGGAACAAAGGCAAGAATAAGAGTATTTAATGCAGATAATGAAGTTTTATCGCAAGCTAAAGAGGACTTTGAAAATGAATTTAACATACATGCAAAAAGATATTTACGAAATGATTGTAATTGTGAAGTCATTCAAGTTTTACACCAACCAGTTGTCAATAAAATAGTCTCTTTAGGAGTTCCAGAAGGAAATAAAAGTGCAATAATAAGAATTCCAGGAGTAGTTTTTGAAAGCTCTAATGAATTCAAAGCACATTTCATAAATGCTCTATTTTGTTGTGATGGTTATATTGATATAACTGGGCGAATTGACTATTCTTCAAAATCAAAAGAATTTTTATCTGATTTACAAGTCTTGCTAAGCCATTTCAGAATAGAGTCCTCAATAAGGCAAAAAATATCAAAACTTAAGGGAAAGGAATTCAAAAGTTATAGATTATTCATAACAGATAACACCTCAATAGAGAATTTTAAGAAAATTGGATTTATTATAAAATCAAAACAAGAAAGGCTAGAGAAACATAAGTCTTACGGAACTAAAAGGAGAAAAACTCATTACATTAACGAAGACTTGGTATGTAAAAAAATTAAGAAAATATCTGAAATAAAGGGGGTAAATGAAGTTTACGATTTGTCTGTAGATAAAAATCATTCTTTTATTGCAAATGGGATTATTTCTCATAATTCTGGAAAAAGTTATTCAATTGGCGTCATAGCGGAAGAACTAACAAATCTTCCAGAGGAAGCAAGTAAAAATATAGGTTCTCTGATTTTTGACACAATGGGAATTTATTGGACTATGAAGTACAAAAACGAAAAGGACAAAGGTCTTCTTGAAGAATGGGGGCTTAAGCCAAAAAACCTTCCTGTAAAAATTTTTGTTCCATTTGGATATTATGAGTCTTATCTTAACAAAGGAATACCTGTTGATGAAAGTTTTGCTCTGGATCCAATGGAACTTGATACGCAGGATTGGATTCTGACTTTCGGACTTGACATAACAAATCCAATCTCTATCTTAATTCAAAGAACAATGACAGAGCTAAAAAAACGCAAATCGTTTAATATTGATGAAATAATTTCTAGTCTTAATGGAGATGAAAAAACATCTGATGAAATAAAAAATGCGGCAATAGGCCTTTTCGAAGCTGCAAACACATGGGGTATTTTTGCTTCTGGTGAAAATGAAGCTACAAAAATAAAAGACCTAATTTTAGGGGGAAGAACAACTGTCTTGGATTTAAGTGTTTACAATTCAGTCGGAGCATTCAATATAAGAGCTTTGGCAATAAGCCTTCTTTCAAGAAAAATTTTCAATCAAAGGATGGAGCACAGAAAAAAAGAAGAAGTTGATTCTGTTTCTCATAGGCTAAGTATGTTGTCTGGAGATGAAAAAAAAGAATATCCCTTAGTCTGGATTTTTGTTGATGAAGCTCACGAATTTTTGCCGTTGAACGGAAAAACTGCCGCAACCGATGCTTTAATTCAGCTTCTCCGTGAAGGTCGTCAGCCAGGAATTTCAATTGTTTTGGCAACACAGCAGCCAGGACAAATCCATCATGACGTCATGACTCAATCCGATATTGTAATAGCCCATCGTGTGACTTCAAAATCAGACCTCGAAGCTCTTAATTATATAATGCAATCTTATGTTCTTGAAAGCGTGAAAAAACAAATGGACGACCTTCCAACCTTAAAAGGAAGTGCAATAATTCTTGATGACAACTCAGAAAGAATCTATCCAGCAAGAATACGCCCCAGATTCACATGGCATGGTGGGGAAGCTTTGGCGGCAATCAGTGCAGATAAGGGTTTTTAGAAAGATTTAAAAATATTATAAAAGCTTAATTAATATGGAAAATTTAGAAGCTAAAGCTAGATTAAAAGAATTGTTAATTCCCGGAGGGCTAACAAAAAGAATTATGGCTACTAGAGATTTTAGAAACCCAATGGATCCCGCCCCATATATGGCAATAAGCACATTTATAGCGCAATCATTAATTTATGTTGGAATAGGATATGGGTTATATTCTCTCTTAAAGTAAGTTTCTAGTTCAAAACCCTAAAATCAACCCTAATCCTGAATTTATAAGGCGCGATTTCTCCTGCTTTCTTAACTTTTAAGATTTTGATTTTCTTTTTTGTCTTTTTCGCTTCAGATTTCACTTTTTTAAGAACATTTGGAATTTCATCTTCTTTGCAAAAATCATAATAAAAAACTTTTGTTCTTTTTTTACTGAGCAAAAAAGCTTCGTGTAAAAAAGTGTCTTTAAGCTGGGGACGAGGCATGACTATGATATCAAATTTAGCTGGAACATTTAATGTAGAACTAGAAATAAAATTTTTTCTGGCATTAACAACTTTCTTCTGGGTGGGTGGGTGGGATAAGTATGTCAATTTCTTCGTAACCCTTTTAATATCTCCAGGCAATAATACAACTTTTCCTTTTAACTTATTCAGTTCTATGTTCAACTCAGCGTATTTATTTGCTTCTCTATTTATTTCATTGGAGTAAACCTTTCTTGCTCTGGAATTTTTGGCTATTACAATGGAATAAGGCCCAACACCGGCAAACATGACCAACACTTCCTGCCCGGTTTTCACCATTTTAGAAATTTCATCTCTTTCATTGCTCAATCTAGGAGAAAAATAACATGAATCCACATTAAACCTAAAAACACAACCATTTTCCTTGTAAAGAGTTTCTTTTGTCTTTTCTCCCGCAATGTACTTTGTGGTTTGCTTTCTGAGTCTTCCTTTAAAACGCCCTGTTTTTTCAAGAACTGTTTTTACCGAACGCTGCTTGCTTAATAATTTTCTGGCAAATTCCTTCTTCGTCCTGGAAGAAACTCCTTTTTGGAATTTAACAAGGGCAATATTTCCAAGAACGTCAAATGATGCTTGTTTCATAGAAATAGTTGTATTTTAATATATCTAAATCTTTTGATTAAGAAATTAAATTGATCTTATTTGTACATTTCTAGTTGGCGCAAAGGCAGAAAGGAAATAGATTGCTGCGATTGCGGCAAGAATAATTGAACCAGAACTAGTTTCAATTAAGAGCAAAGGAGTCAAATCTCCAACTATTGATACTGCTGAAGCAACACCAATCCAAAATAATGCTAATCCAAAAATTCTTCTTCTAATAAAATCAACAATAGATCTTTGTGGCCACATAGGCCCCCCAGTTCTAGGCATGCCTGTTGCAATGGTTCGAGCAATTGGCGTAAAGAATATAGCTAACCCCATTAATAAAACAGCATAAGGAAGAAGTTCTTTAGGAAAGTAATTCAACCATCCAAGTGCTTCTACTGCAAGATAAAGAAGAATTAATCCATAAACAATATTTACCACCCGTCCCATCCATATAATTAGAAAATCTTCTTTATAAATATTATTCTCGTTGCGTTGAGATGTGTTAAATAAGTTTATAAAAAACATTTCCCTGAAATAAATATGAAAAAAGAGGCTTTCTCATTAGTCATATTAACGTCTTTGCTTTTTATGCCTTTTATTAACATCATAAGCGCGCAGCTTTTCGGAGGCGGATATGGAAATTATGGATATGGAGGCTATGGTTTTTCTCTCAGCGATATTTTCAGCAGAATAGATCCTCAAGAAATGATTCTTGTTTCATTCTTTGTCATTCTTTTATTATTCATATCCACAGGACTGAAAAAGGTTGGACTCTTCAGAGACATTTATGGAAACCCACAAACAGGAGTTATTGTAATTATTTCCTTAGTAATATCTCTCATAGCAACATACGGAATTTACCAATCTGGGCAGGTCTACCAAATTGAAGATTTCTTAACAAATATGGGAGTTTCTCCTCTATGGATACTCGCAGTTCTCTTATCTTTGCTAGTAATAATAAAATTAGGATTCCCCGCATTGCTAATTTCAGCAGGAGTTTTAATTGTATTAGTCACATTATTCACGGATGCATTTTATGAAAAAACTCTTCCATTATTAGGAGGTATTGCAGCATTTTTAATTGGTTTATGGTTACGAAATAAATCAAGGCAACAGCATGGCACACATGTGCATTTGCATGGGGGACGGAGAAGAAGAGGATTTCCATGGAGTGCTATTTAAAATTCAAACCAAACCCCCTAAGTTTTTCTGCCGAAGTCTTTTGATAACGCTTCACACAAAAAAGTTTAATTCCAATCTCCTAAACTTTTTTGTTTCTTCTTTTCCTTCAATTCCCGCAATTTTTCCAATTGCTTCTCGACTCTTTCTTCTGAAAAATCGTGCTCTTCTACAAGAATTTTTTTAATTTTTTCCTCATCGACTTTTTCGAATTTGAAATCAGCGCTAACAACGCTTGGCTTGTGAAACAATTCAAAAATCTCCTGCCAATCAAATCTATCTTCTTCTGGAAGACTCATCATATGTTCTTCAACACTCTGAAAGATCAAAACAGGTTGCTTGTATTTTTTAACAACTTCAAGGGCTCTTTTTTGTCCTATTCCTGGAATTCCTTTTGGATTGTAGTCTGTACCAACAAGAATTCCTAAGCATATTAGCTGATCAAGGTCTACTTCGAGAAAGTTCAAGACTTTTTCCAGTTCTATTATCTCAGGATTTACCTCAACCCAGCCAGAAAAAGTTTTCCTTTTTCTTGCCAACCCAAGATTTCTAATAAGTCGCGGGGCACCGAAAAGCAAACTATCATAATCTTGGCTGACAGTAGCATAAACTTCTGACTTGATTTTATTAAGATAAGCTGCTTCTGATTCTCCTTCGCTAGGCGCCTGGACAACAAAAACTCCCATTGCACTAAGAAGTTCTTTGCTTTCCTGAATCATTTCTTCGTTAAGTCTTATCATCTGGCTGCTATAACGCCTCATTCCTTCGATGTCTTCTGAATGTTTTGCTTCCTCATACTTTCCTTTGGCGCTTTCTCTTACCTCTTCCCTTATTCTATGTGTTCCAGTCTTTAGTTCAGGCGGCTTGCCATCGAAAACATACACGAGTTTTATGCCCTCTGAAAGTAAATTAGTGTTTCTATAAAAAATTCCAGACAGGTGTGACGTAACTCTTTTTTTATCGTCCATCAAAGGCGTCCCGTCTGGTTGCCTTATAGTAGAAAGAAATTGGTAAAGCATATTGTAAGCATCTACACAAACTATTTTTCCGGCTAAGTCAGAAATCTGAATTTCTTTTCTTGGAATGATGTCTTTGATGTTTAATCCCATAATAATGGCCTCGCTAGGACGTTATTTGACGAAATCTATGATTTCAGTCTATCAGAATAGAAAAAGATGATATAAATAATTAATGAAAATAGCTTTCTAGTCCGGAATTTTCCTGTTCTACTACTTCATGCGCCCTTCTATGTAATCTTTGAGCTATTCTATATAACTGATCATCTGGAATTTCTGAAATTGGCCTTCCTCTTATTCTATTGTAATATATACCAACTAAAGATTCTAATTCTGCTCTTGGAAAACTGGCTAAATTTGCTCCATCATACCTTCTAAGAAGAACCTTTGCTTTTGCAATATTTGAATCAAGTCCTAACCTTTTTCTCATATTGTTACCCCTAATTAAGGATATATAAATCTTACTATTGGACAGATTTCTTTCGGTTTTTCTGTTTTTCTTAATCTTTAAATAACTGTACTTCTTTCTAAATTTATGAAAACAGAGAAAACAGACTTCATCCCTCTTGATTATGATTATTTTGATTTCGAGGGAAGAAATTACATAAAAATAATTGGGAGAAATAGCCAAGGAAAGAGATTATGTGTTATAGACTCCTGTGAAGTTTACCTATGGGCGATACTTAAGGATAGCTTGGAAAAGGATCGGATAAGCAAGTTAATCGAAAAAATAAAAAAAATAAAACTAAACATAAAGGGCCGGCAGACAAAGGTTGAAAATGTCGAATTGTACGATAAGAACTTTCTTGGAAAGCCTGTCAAAGCCTTAAAGATTTTTGCAACAAACTATAAAGACCTCCACGATATAGCTGACAAACTCGGCTTGCCTGAAATAGAAATGAGAAGGGGCTATGACTTAGGATTTGCAACCCACTACATAATGGAGAAAAAAATAATTCCATTGAATTGGTATGAAATCTCGGGCGAGGTTCTTGACCATTCAGAGGAATTTGGAAAAATCGGCATGCATCTTGATGTAGATATGTGCATAAAACTTCTGGAAAAAAAGGAAATTGCTGATTCTGATAAAAAAATCAGTTTCGAGCCAAAAGTGCTTGCTTATGACATTGAAACAGATGAGATAAAAATAGGCGAAGGAGAAATTTTAATGGTATCGCTAGCCTCGCAAAATTTCAAGAAGGTAATAACATGGAAAAAACCAAAAACATTTTCTGGAAAAAATATTGATTATGTTGAATATGTAAAAAATGAAGCAGAGCTCTTAGATAAGTTTGTTGAGTATGTAAGGAAAATGTCTCCAGATTTTCTCGTTGGGTATTTTTCAGATGGATTTGACCTTCCTTACCTTAGGGCTCGTGCAGAAAAGCTAAAAGTTCCTTTGACTATTGGATTAGATGAAAGCCAGCCAAGATTTTTTCGCGGTGGCATAGGAAGGGGACTTGGTCCGGCAAAAATTTCTGGAATAGTTCATATTGATCTTTTGAAATTCATTCAAACAGCTTACTCTCAATACATGCAATCAGAAACTCTTTCATTGAATGAAGTAGCAAGTGAATTTCTTAACGATTCCAAAAAAAACTTCAAGCCAAAATTCTCGTCCAAAACTCATGATCACAATTGGGAAGACTATTATGAATATAACTTACATGATTCTGTATTGACCTTAAGGTTATTTGAAAAAATGTGGCCAGACCTTCTAGAGTTTTCAAGAGTCATGCAGGAACCAATCTTTGATGTTTCAAGAAACGGGATGTCATCAAACGTAGAAGATTATATTATTCACAACCTAGAAAGATTTAATGAAATACCTGAAAAAAGGCCTGTTCATGAAGAGATCTCAGGCAGAAGACAAATGGAAAAATATGAAGGAGCTTTTGTTTTTGAACCTGTTCCGGGAATATATGAAAACATAGCTGTATTCGATTTTACAAGCAGTTATGGGACAACAATAGTTACATACAATCTCTCAAAATCAACTTTTCTCGGAAATAAAAAAGAAAAAGATTCACATAGCATAGTTCTAGAAGGAAAAGAAGTTCACTTTTCAAAAAAACCAGGATTTTTTCCTGAAATGCTGAAAGAAATCATAATTCTCAGGAAAAAATACAAACAAGAATTAAAAAATAAAGAAGATGCAGTTACACGAGCACGAAGCAACGCATTCAAATTATTGGCAAATGCGGCTTATGGTTATCAGGGTTTTTTTGGAGCAAGATATTATTGCAGGGAAGCTGCTGCCGCGACAGCGGGATTTGCAAAAAAGATGATAAAAGAAGTAATAGAAAAAATAAACAAAGCAACTTATAAAGTAATCTACAGCGACACAGACAGCATCGCTTTTTTAATACAAGACAAAACAGAATCTAAAACCTTGGAATTCTTAAAAAAATTAAATTCTCAGCTTCCTGGAATAATGGAGCTTGAGCTTGAGGGCTTCTTCAAAAGAGGTTTATGGGTGACGAAAAGAACAGGAACTATAGGAGCAAAAAAGAAATACGCTCTTTTAGGAAAAGATGGAAGACTCAAAATCCGCGGATTTGAAACCGTAAGAAGAGACTGGTGCCCTCTTGCAAGAGAAACTCAAAACAAAATAATAAAGTTAGTTCTAGAAGAGGGAAATGAAAAACGCGCATTGGTTTATCTAAAAGAAGTAATAAAAAAAATAAAACAAAGAAAAATTGACAAAGAAGATTTGATTATAAAAACCATGCTGCAAAAACCTCTTTCAGAATACAAAAACATCACACCGCATGTTATTGCTGCCAAAAAAATGCAGGAAAAAGAACTGCCAATCACAGCAGGAAATTTAATAGAATACTATATAGCGCAGCCAAAAGATGGGGAAGGAAAAAAACTCGTTCGCGAGCGCGTTAATCTTTCGGATGAAAAGGGAGAATATGACATAGATTATTATTTAAACAAACAGGTTCTTCCTGCTGCAGAAAATATATTTCAGGTTTTTAATGTCAACGTTAATGAAATAATAGAAGGAAAAAAACAGATGAAATTAGGGGATTTTTGATTATTAAGGAATCCCGGGGATTGTGAAACCTGCGCCAATACCAACTAAAAAAACGCCAATTACACCAACAAATATTTTCCACCCTCTTTGACCGCTTAACCCTGTACCAACTAATAACCCTCCAACAATTACTAAAATAAAAGATACCATTAATAAAAAGAAATAAAGATACTATATAAATATTTCTTTAAACTAAATATTTTTAAGTCTAAATACTTTATAATTAAATGGTTTGGCCTGCTGTAGTTAAATTTCTCGGTAGAGTTGGAATTGCTAAAGGTGTCTCTAAAGTTGGAAAATTCCTGTTCAAAAAAGTTATAAGAAGAGCCCCTAAAAAAAGAAGTATCGTTGGTTCTTTAATAAAAACTGCTATCACCGCGCCGCTTTATACTGGAGCAGCTATCGCAATTACATATGGTGCTTCTCGATATGTATTAAATAATGCAAATAATTACTTAACAAAAAAACAAATTGAAACTTTAAGAAATGAAAGTGCTAATTATGGAGAAAGAATCTCCATCTTGGAGGCTTATAGGGGTGGGGTTGAAAGAGACTTAAGAGATAATACAGTTAAAGTAAATTATCTTGAAAGACAATTAGAAAATGTTAATGAACAAATGAAGGTGTTAGGAAAATCTAGTAGGCTTGAAAGAGATTCTGGCTATGCAACACAAACACTTTTATTTTTTGGCGTTTTTGGATTAATAATCTCAATTGTATTAAGTTCTTTAACATTCACTGGAAACACCATATTAAACACAGATTACAAACAATTAATTTCAATAAATGTATTTGTTTTTGTAATTTCTTTAGGATTATTATTATTTGGAATTAAAAGGCAGAAATTAAATAAAAAAAGTAATTCCAAAAACCATTAAAACCCGCTCTTTCTTTAGTTATTCATGAAAAAACCTCTTGAATTAAAACCCCTTTTTCTTGAACGCATGAAGAGCATTCTCAGCAACGAAAAAGACTTTCAAAATTACTTAAAGGCTATTGAAAGCGAACCCCCAGTTTCAATTCGTTGTAACACTTTAAAGATTTCTCCTGAGGATTTAAAGGAAAGACTCAACGAAAAAGGCTGGGAAATAAAACAGCCTTTCAAAGGATATCCTGAAATAATGATTGTTGGGGGAAAATTTAGTAATAAAAATAGTGATAATGAAGAAAAAAATGTTAATGATAAATCACACGATAATATTAGTGACAATAAAGATAGTTCTTCCATTAAAAACTCTTCTGGGGGGGTGGGTGGGAAAAAGTTAATTCCCCTCGAACCAGGCGAACTTGGCCGTGCTTTGGAACATCTTCTTGGATACTACTACGTTCAGGAAATCGCAAGCATGCTTCCTGTTCTCGCATTAAATCCAAAGTCAGGAGAACTAGTTCTTGATCTCTGCGCCTCGCCAGGTTCAAAGACAACGCAGATTGCAGCAAAAATGGAAAACACAGGAACAATAATTGCCAATGAAGTTAGTCTTGGAAGAGTAAAAATTCTCGCTTCAAACACAGAGCGCTGTGGAGTCACAAACGTGGTAATCACAAAAAAGGAAGGCACTGCTTTATGCAAGCGACTTAAAAACTCGGGTTTTTCATTCGACAAGATTCTTATTGATGCTCCCTGTTCTGGCGAAGGAACATTAAGAAGCACACCGCGAACAGCAATAATGTGGAATATAAACACGGTAAAAAAACTTTCAAAAATACAAAAGCATCTTCTTGAAGCCGCATTAGAAGTGCTTAAGCCAAATGGAGATCTAGTTTACAGCACATGCACGCACGCGCCAGAAGAAAACGAAGAAGTCGTGGATTTTGTATTAAAGGAATTTAGTGATAAGGTAAAAATAGAAAAAATTAATTTGCCAGTTAAGTGTAGAAATGGCTTGTCGGGTTGGGCGGGTGGGGAATACAATCACGAAGTAACTAAATCCTGCAGAATTTACCCTCAGGACAGCGACACTGAAGGTTTTTTCATTGCTAAATTCAGGAGGGTAAAATGATAAAAGAAAGAAAAGGAGGTTGGCAAGTGTGGGTTGATTTTTATCCAAAGCATGTAATAAAAACTCAAAGAACGAAAAAAGAAATGCGGGAAAGAATAGCACCTTATCTTAAAAGCATAGGAAAATTTAACGAACTGGAAAAAAGAGTAAATATAATGGTAAAAGACGCTAAAGAATCAATAAAAATAATAAGAAACTCAAATGTTCCAAGAAATATCATAGGGAATCCTTCTTTTTTAAAGAAAGGGGTAATAAAGCAAAAAAGAGTAGTATCCTTAGAAGATTATCTAATTAACTTATCAAAAAAGAAGAAAGTAGTAGAGGCAAAAAGAGCCATTGATAAAACAATCGAAACAGTCTTGGAATTATGGAAATATGGTATCCATGAAAAGACATTCAAATTCAACAAGAATTTTGGAATTCATAATTCAAACGTGGTTCTTGTAGATTTTTTAGAAATTACTGACAAAAAAATAAAAGTTAAAAAGCAACTAATTAAAAAACCATGGAGAAAGATAAAAGAATTTGAGAAAAACATCTCTGAGAAGATATTGGATTATTGGATTGATGAAGCAGATAAAAACTTTACTATAAAAAATCTAAATAAATATTGGAGAACAAATTATAAATCAAAATGAAACCTGAAAAAATCAAATATAAAAACCAGAGAGAGGTGTTAAAAAAATTTCTAAATTTTATAGAACCTTTCTTGAAAAAATATGGTAATGAAATAAAAGAAGCTTATCTTTGGGGGAGTCTTGTAGAAGGAACTTTTGGACTTTATAAGAAGGAATATATGGGACAAATTGGAAGTGATGTAGATTTAGTAGTTTTTCTTAAGAAGGATTCAGACATCCCAAGTGAATGGAAGAGTCTTAATACCAAAAAATCTTGGTTTAGCCTCTATAAAGAAAAAGATTTTAGGGTATTCAGATATATGAAAAATCCTCACAAAGTTGACCTAATAGTTGTTAACAAAAACAAAACCCCTCCTATAAATAAGGATTTCAAGAGAGTAAGATGACAAAAATCCTAAATCAGCAAGAGAAAAAAGAAATAGAGGCAAGTTTGCATGAGCAATTCGGCGTAGAAAAAATTCCTGGCCTGATTTTAATGAGGGGTGAAGAAAGACTTTTCTTTTTTTCAGGAGATTTTTCAGAAACTGAAATAAAAAATCTCGAGGCTTGTGTTCCCATAGAAAGGGTTGGAATTTATTTCGCTAGAGTCATTGGAAACGATGTAAAATTAAGCATAGAAGGAACAAATATATTGAAAAACCAGATAAAAAAGAATATCTTTAACTTGGATTCTAAACAACTTGAGGAATGGATGACTGGCTCGGATTTACAAGTAAAAACTGGAAAAAAAGGCTTTCTTGTCATAAAGTACAAAGATGATTTTCTCGGCTGTGGAAAAGCGTCTGAAGAAAAAATAGGAAATTTTATTCCGAAATCAAGAAGATTAAGGCAGAAAGGCTAAAACTAAAGAAAAAATGCCAAAAAACAAAATAAGGTACCTTAAGCCAAGGATGGAATTCAATCCAGGAAGACAAATATACGAGCCGGTTCTGCCTTTAAGAAAAGTTGGTAAAAAGATAAGAATTAGCGTTAATTGGAAGTGGATAATAATTTTACTTTTAACTTTGGGGTTATTGTTAGCAATATTTTTAGTATTTTTGAGAATTATGTATAACTAAGGTGGCTTCAAGAAAACCCTATAAAAATCTTTGCAAAAAACAATTTAATTTTGTTTCCTATGCCAACTGCTTTTAACTTTATATTACCATTATCATAATTTGATAAAATCGCGTCAGCCGGATTTTCTGAGCTAATAATCTCATTACAAGTATCTTCACTGGTGGAAATCGTATATTCAATTTCTTCTGGTTTTCCTGTGGAAATTCCAATAAGTCTTTTGTCTTCCAGGGTGATATAAAACTCGCGTGTAGAGCCGTCGCTCATTGCTACAGCAACAAAGATGTTTCCATTTTTTATCAAATAGCCTGCTGAATCAGGTATAAATACTTCCTGTAATTGTAGTTCCTCATTTATAGCAGGAATATCATTAAAAAATTCATCAACCGAAGTATAAGTGAAATCAGTGGAGCCGGTAGAATTTATTTCTTCTGCTACAAAAACAGGCAAAATCAATAAAATGCTAATAAAAAGTGTTATCACTATCTCTTTTTTCATAGCCATTATAAAAATCGCAGGTTATTTAAATGTTGTTTTGAATTTTAGTAAATGGACATAGACAAACAAAAAATCATTCAAGCTGGAAAAATAGCATCACAAGTGAAAGCTTACGCAAGAACAATGGTAAAAAAAGGAATGCCGTTACTGGAAATAGCTGAAAAAATAGAGGCAAAAATTTTCGAATCGGGCGGAAAACCAGCTTTTCCTGTAAATCTAAGTATAGATAACATCGCTGCGCATTACACTCCAAGTCACGATGACACGGCTTTAGCTCATGGACTCTTAAAGGTTGACATCGGCGTTCACATTGATGGTTGGGTTGCCGACACCGCATTTTCTCTTGATCTTGAAAATAATGATGAAAATAAAAAACTGATTAAATCAAGCGAAGAAGCTCTGGAAAATGCATTAAGTCTAATAAAATCAAGAATCGAAGTTAATGAAAAAAATAAAGTTAATGATGATAATAAAGTTGGTTCTTCTATTAACAGCTCTTCTTCGGGGAGGGCGAGCGACTTCGCGGGAGCTGGAAATGTATTGGACAAGCGGGGTCGCGAGGAGGGCGGGAATGATTTAATCGGCTTAGACGAAATAGGAAAAACCATTCAGGAAACAATTGAATCTCATGGTTTCAATCCTGTAGCTAACCTCTCAGGGCATTCTATAGGACATTATGATTTGCATGCAGGAGTTACTATTCCGAATACTGATAATAAAAGCAGTTTAAAATTAAAAGAAGGCTTGTATGCAATAGAACCTTTTGCAACAACCGGCAATGGAAAAGTCCACGATGGAAAACCATCTAACATTTATTATTTGCTCAATGAAAAAAATCCGAGAAGCCAGATAGCACGTGAAGTTCTTGAATTTATAGCTAAAGAATATAAGAGTCTTCCTTTCTGCTCTCGCTGGATTGTTAAAAAACTTGGTTCTCGTTCCTTGTTCGGCCTTCGTGACATTGAATCAAACGGAAATCTTCATCATTTCGCCCAGCTTGTTGAAACACAAAGCACGAAAGTAAGCCAATCAGAACAAACAATTCTCGTAGAAAAAGACAAAATTACTGTGACGACGGTTTAGCTTCCTCTTTTCTTTTTTGTTTTTTCTTTTGTTTCCTTAATTTATACAAGATACTTATAACCGAATTTTTTGTGCGAATAGATTCTCCAGAGTGATACTTTTCATTAAGTTTTTCTGCTATTAATCCTATATTTATTCTTCCCATGTATGGTCCCTCTTGGAAATAGTATTCTGGGCTTTGAGAAAAAGAGCGGGCGTCTTCTATTTCCTTCTGTTCCCAAGGCGTCTCTCCTTTAGCAAAAATAGATTTTCTAATATCTTCTCTTCTTTGTTCTGTGGTTCTTCCATGAACTCCGACTTTTAATTCTAAAGATCTATTTCCAGCGCGTCGATGAAATTCTACTAAATACTTTCCAGATATTCTTTTTTTTTCTTCTCTATCAATAAGCCCTTTATATGGGGGGATGCCAAATCCTCCTTCGTGTCCATTTTCAGCATAATAAACACCCTGTTTAGCGACACCCGCCGTAAGATGTCCTTCAGTAAATTGGCTGTATCTATTCACAATATCATAATTATCAACTATCCAAGAGCGAGTTTTTCCGTTTCTTGCATCTTCAGCTATTTCTGGTAAATCTCTTTGTAATATTAAACCAAGTTCAATGCTTTTCCTAATTGCTCCTCCTTGGGATTTTTTAAAGCCTATGAAAACCATATAAAAAATCAAGAAATGATGCTTTTTAAAAATTATTGAAATTCAAAATCATCCCAAATAAGAACTCTCAAGAGGAAGCGCTGACTTTGCTGACTTCAAGAAATTGTCCTCAATCTTCTTGTAAACTTCTAGAAGGGGTTTGCTGACGCTTGGCTTGATTTTCTTTAATGCATCTTCGAAGTGTGAGTTTCTAACTTGTTTTGCTTCTTTGTTTTCTCTCAAGGCAATCATTCCAGCTTCTCTCGCAAGGGCTTCAATATCAGCTCCAGTAAATCCTGCTGTTTGGTGAGCGATATTGAATAATAATTTATCCTTGTCAGCCAGATCGGTAAACCTAATTCTTTTCTTAAATTTCTTATTTACTTCTTCATCGCTAACCAGCTTATCAGAAGCCATTTTAGAAAATATATTACTTATCTCTTCGTTGCCAAATTTTCTGTCTAACTCTTTTACTTCATCAGCACCTATAGCAAGAGGCATGTTTTTCGTATGTATCTTCAATATCTGAAGTCTTCCTTCTTCTTCCGGAGCTCCTACTAAAAGTATCTTATCAAATCTCCCAGGACGCAACAACGCAGGATCAAGCATGTCTGGCCTATTAGTTGCCCCGATAACAATCACGTCGTTTAAATCCTCTAAGCCGTCCATCTCTGCAAGCATCTGATTCAAAACTCGTTCTGTAACCTTGGTTCCCATGTCAATTCCTCTTTTTCCTGCAAGTGAATCAATTTCATCAAAGAAAATAACACATGGAGAAACTTGCCTTGCTCTCTCGAAAATTTTTCTCATTCCTTCTTCGCTTTTTCCCACCCACATACTTAACAAGCTTGGCCCTTTGACATTAATGAAATTTGCTTCAGATTCTTTTGCAACAGCCTTAGCAAGAAGTGTTTTTCCTGTTCCTGGCGGCCCATAGAGTAAGATTCCTCTAGAGGGCCTAATTCCAATATTCTTGAAAACTTCAGGAGATTTCAATGGCCATTCAACAGCTTCTTTTAATTCTTCTTTAATTTTATTCAAGCCACCAACATCACTCCAGTTTATATTTGGAGTCTCAACAAGAACTTCTCTCATTGCACTCGGACGAACAACTTTAAGAGCATCCATAAAGTCCTCGTGCCTGATTACCAATCTCTCTAGCATCTCTTGAGGAATTTGCTCTTCTGCATCAAGCTTCATTTTTGGGAGCAACTTACGTAAAACACTCATTGCAGCTTCTTTGCAAAGCGACTCAAGATCAGCTCCCACGAAACCATGAGTTACAGCAGCAATTTCTTCAAGTTTAACATCTTTTGTAAAAGGCATGCCTCTGGAATGAATTTTTAAAATTGAAAGCCTTCCTTCTTTTCCTGGAACATTAATCTCAAGCTCTCTGTCAAAACGACCCGGACGCCGTAGAGCAGGGTCAAGTGAATTAACTCTGTTAGTTGCTCCGATGACAACGACTTTGCCTCTTGACTTCAAGCCATCCATCATCGTCAAAAGCTGGCTTACAACACGCCGCTCAACTTCTCCGGTAACATCTTCTCTTTTAGGAGCTATTGCATCGATTTCATCAATAAATATAATTGCTGGTGCTGTCTTTTCAGCTTCCCCGAATATGTCTCTTATTTTTTTCTCGCTCTCTCCGTAGAATTTGGACATCACCTCTGGACCATTGAGAAGAATAAAATTTGCTTCTGATTCATTCGCAACCGCCTTAGCCAAAAGAGTCTTTCCTGTTCCAGGAGGACCGTGAAGCAAAACTCCTTTAGGCGGTTCAATCCCAAGCCTTTCAAATATTTCAGGGTGTTTCAACGGTAATTCAACCAGCTCTCTTATTTTTTTTATTTCTTCATTCAAACCACCAATGTCCTCGTAAGTTATTTCAGGGATGCTTTCTTCAGTTAGCTCAACTGCCTTTGGATTCAAAGTAACTTCTGTATTCTCTGTAATGATAACCGGCTGGTTTGGACTTGTGTTTATTACTAAAAATTTAATCTGGGTAAAGCCTCCTAGTTGATTAAATCCCATGTTTCCCAGCATGTCACCAAGAACATCTCCGAAATCTCCCCCAAATTCGTCTGATAACAAATCTCTTCGCCTTTGAACGCCCCCAAGAACAACAATATCGCCCTTAACAACAGTTCTTCCAAGCAAACCTCTTCGCAAACTATCTGGTTCTGCCTGAACCATTATGTTTTTCTGTGCGGGCGCAATCATTACTTTTTTTGCTTCCTTAACTTCTGCCTTGTAAACTTTAACCATTTCCCCGATTCCTGATTTTGAGTTTTTCCTCATGATTCCATCTATTCTTATTATTCCTTCACCAACATCTGCGGGGTAAGCACGATCTGCAATCGCAACAGTTTCCCTATTTCCTTTTATAATCACAACATCGCCTCTCCTGATTCCAAGTTCCCTCATCACTTCGCCGTCTATGCGAGCGATTCCTTTGTATGCGTCATCCTGCTGCGCTTCAACAACCTTAAGCATGACTTCTTTTTTCTCAGCCATTTTTGTATAGTTAATGATCCCCCTTGTATTCTCCCGTAGGAGCTGCCCTAGAATATTTTATTGCTCTTTCATAAAGGCTCTTTTGAATCTCATACGAATTAACCTCATTAGATGTTCCTATTTGGTTATATGATATTCTATTTGTTATGTAATTCATCTTCTCCTCCTTAATTCAGCTTCCTTAAGTTGGTCTCTTTTTTCTAGTTCGCGAACTCCTCCAAAATTTAAGCTTAGTCTTCCAAAGTCTTCAAAGCAAAGTCTTACCATGTCATCCATGATTTTTTCCTGCTCTCTAATAAAAGAAACAATTTCTTTGGGAATTGAAACAGCATAACTATTTCCAACAAGCCTCATTTTTACTCTAAAATCTTTGTTCTTCAAATTTATAAATCTGTTGTACTCTTGCTCATCAGAAGGGTGAATTATCATTGATTTGCACTCTGGACATAAAACAGCTCTTAAAACAAATCCATTTTTAGTTATCTCTGCTTTTTTCATTTTCACATCGCATTTGCTGCAGAGTATTGTGTTGTCAAAAAGATCTGTCATTTTTTATTTTATTTTTATGTATATTTTTTATTTGTGTTTTGTCTTTTTTATTTTGTTTTATCATGTCCGCGTCCTAAGACGCGGCTGGTTGAAAAGAGGTGGATACACTTTTCGTATACACAAGAAATATACACTATTTAAATATTTCGGTGATTTTGGTGTTTTGAGAAGTTTGTTTTATTTTCTTTTAAGCAAAGAATCAACAACATAGTAAATAATTTGATGGTATCGGTTAAGTAGTTTTCTTTCGTTATTTATTAAATCTTTTGGAAATTCTCCGAAGGGCAAGATCGATTCTGGAATTCCGTCAATAACTTCATTTTCCATAAACATTAAAATTCCGCCAGTGTTGTATTTTATTGCAGTAGAAAGAGAAATAACACCATTAGTAGATTTTGTATAAAGGATTTTTGCCAAATTTCCATGATAATCTAATTCTGTTTCTCTGGTTGAAGACACATTCCCTTGAATTGATTGTGAAGCGACTTGGCGAGTGCTTTTGCTAGCAAATTCCACATATCTGTCCACTTTTTCTTTAGGAAGAGGATTTACTTGGCTCTGGCTAAAAAATAAAGCAAACGGTAACAAGAGGCTTTCCAATTTCATCAGGTTAAAAGTCTAAAGGAATATTTAAAGATTTATATAAAATTACTAAGAACCTAAAATTCACTCATTCTCTTCAATATCGTTAATTATTTTTCCCAGATTTTCTGAAACATGATTCATGACCTTGGATTCTGAAGCTCCTGGATTTCTCTCTTGATATTTAAAAGCATAAGAAGCTCCAGCAATTATCGCTCTTTTTATCTTATCCTCTTCTGACATGTAAAAAATTGAGTAATGAACTTTAAAAGCATTTATATAAAATTATGCGATACCAGAAACTTTTTAAATAACCGCCTAATATCTGGGCTATGAGTTTAATTAGACTAGGAGTTTTAGCGGCAGGGCTTGCAATATGGTACCCTTTAAATAAACAACCATCAGAATACAAAAATTCTACTGACAGGTATGCTCTTCCACAAGAAATTGAAGTTGTAAATGCTTCTTATCATATAAAAAGTCAGGAAAATCCCATTATTATTAAACCAAATGGGTTAGAACAAAAAATTCAAACAAAAGCTGTTGATTTTTCAGAAGATTTTGTTATAGAAACAGATAGATATAAGTTAGTAAAGGATAAAGATTGGCTACCTTCAAGATTAGTAGGGCATACCTTTGCTCTTCCAGGAAGATTAATTTTTTGGGATTGGGATTATGGGTGGGGCCAAGATGAAGAAAGAACAAAGGCAGTTTTATCAATGTTAGAAAAAGATACCACAATTAAAGATATAACTGTAAGGCTAAATCATAATGAAGCTTTTTATGATTTATATAGAATGTTTACCGAGGAAAAACTAAGAAAAAGGAATAATATTTTTGCTAGAGTCCTTTTAGGAATTCCTATGGGTCTTGGTAATGAAATCTGGGCAGAATTTAGTAGAGGAAGTTATTACAACCCTCTAACTAAAACAACTGTTTGTTACAGTAATGTTGAATCAATAACAGCGCATGAAATTGGGCATCACAAAGATTTTTCAAGATTCAGTTCAGATTGGGGGTATCAATTATTAAGAATTCTTCCTCCATTTATGCTATCCCAAGAATGGAAAGCTAGCGTGCATGCAAGGGACGAAATACTTAACAAAAAAGATCAATGGCAGTTTAATAGATACTTAATTCCGGCTTTTGCAACTTATGTTTTGGCATCAATTGCAGTATTATACAATCTTTTTAAAAAGAAAGAGGAAGAACAAAAATAAAAAATCGGACTGGACTATACCTCAATACCAATATTTTAAAAACTATGTTAAGTTTTTATAATTATGGCAGAAGAAATTAAAAAAATCGGTGAAAAATCTAATAAAAACCTATTTCAAAAATTCTGGTTTCTTTTATGGAAAGATAATAGCATCAAAGGGTGGATTTTTTCAGTTGTCTTCCTGTTCTTATTTATAAAATTCATATTTTTTCCCGTGCTCAGCCTTGCAACAGGAACATCATTGCCTCTTGCAATAGTGGAATCATGCAGCATGTACCATCAAGGTGGCTCGTTTTCAAACTTTGACGCTTGGTGGGACAATCACGAAGAAAAATACACAGAAGTTGGAATAAACGAAGCCGGCTTTAAAGAATTTCCACTAAAAAAAGGGTTCAATAAAGGAGATATTTTATTCATAGCGAGAGCCAATCCTGAAAAAATACGCGTTGGCGACGTAATAATCTTCACTGCCAACCAAAGAAACCCGATAATTCACAGAGTTATTGAAATAAAAGAAAACCAAGATGGTACAAAAGTTTTTTCAACAATGGGCGACAATAACAACGGACAATTATCTTTTGAAAAACAAATAACAGAGGAGCAATTAGTAGGAAAAACCGTCATGAAATTAGCTCCTTATGCTGGATGGATAAAACTAGTCTTTTACGACTGGAAAAAACCTATTGGAGAAAAGGGTTTTTGTAATGAAAATTAATTGTTTATTAGCATCTAGATCTAATGGAAAGTCTTCTTTCTTTTTCAGATATGAGATTATCTAATCCTAAATCAAGGTCTTGTCTCTTAGCATAGGAATAAACAAGCCCTTCTGCCCTAGTCAATAATCCAAGTCTTTCTACATCTGGCAAATAAGCATACCAGATATCTGCTGCCCGAGCCGGGTCGTCATATCTCTCAAAATTAAGTATTAAATGAGTCATAAGAAATCTTTAAGACTCATGCCTTATAAATTTTTTCATAAGTAAAATTCCCCTTCAAAGCATAAACAAAAAACTATTTAAACAAACTTGGGTAAAACCTAAATAAAAACAAAGGAGACTATTTAATGGAGTTCTGTCCAAAGTGCGGTGCTGCCCTTTTTCAAAAAGGCAAAAAGGATGTTTGTCCTAGATGTAAGTATTCAACAAAAGGAAAAATCAAGCTAAAAGTTTCAGAAAAAATTGAGGAAAAAAACAGGGTTAATATCATTTCTGATAAAGACAGCGAGATTTATCCTGTAGTAGAATTGGATAAACCATGTGAAAAATGCGGTCACAAGAAAGCTTACTTCTGGACTTTGCAAACCCGCTCAACAGATGAGGCAGAAACCAAGTTCTTCAAATGCACAAAGTGCCAAAACACCTGGCGAGAATATAGATAGAATTTTAAATTGCGTTTCATTATTTATTTTATGCAAAAAGAGGCGAAAGTTAGCGTTAAAACAGAAGAAACTTCCGAGATAAGGTTTGTTATTAATACATACGAAGATATTTTTTCTGATTTTGATCCTAGACCATATTCACTAAAAGGGCTATCTGAAGATTTTTTGAGTGCGGCTAAGGGATCACTTACAAATAAACCAATTGATAAAATAGATTTTATTTTTTTGGTTCAGAAAAAAGAACGAAAAGAAAAAGAAGAAGCGGTGATAAAAGAAAGATTGAAAAAACATTTTAAAAAACACATGGAGATATTTGAAAAAGAAAAATCTAAAATCGTAAAACGTGGAAGTATTTTTACCGGAGTTGGAATGATACTTATGCTAACTGCAACCTTTTTATTTTTTAAATTTAAAAATGAAAGCCTACTAGCGAGCTTTTTTACTATTCTCCTTGAACCCGCAAGCTGGTTTCTTTTTTGGGAGGGTTTAAACCAGCTTATTTTCGAATCAAAAAAAATTGAACCTAATTTGGACTTCTACAGAAAAATGTCCGATGCATCAATTAAATTTAATTCTGTATAATTTAAAATATATGCTTCTAGTATCAATTTATTTAAAAAACATCTTAGAGTATTATTTCAATGTTAAGCCAAGATGAAATTAGGTTAACTGTTGCCAAATACTCAATTCACTATTCTGATGATTTAAGAGGGATGCTAAAAAAACCACATATTTTTCTTATTGGTGGAGAACGCACAGGAGACTGTGCAATTGGAGATTATAAAATCAAACATGGCTACGCATTAGATATAATAGCAGATAAATTAGAAAAAGAAGAATACGGCAAAGAAGACAGGTAAGGAAAAGAGCTGATTAAGATTCTTGAAGATATTACAAATCCAAGGTTATTCAGGATTTTTCACATAAGCGGAATTCCAGAAAATGTAATAAATTTTTCACTGGCAGAACACTTAGGTTTAGAAAAATTGTTGAAAATGGGAATTGTCGGAGCAGAAAACGGGCTTCTCATTAAAATCCCAAAAGTTGAAAAAAAAGATTATCTTGATTATTTAAAGCGCAAAGCGGGTTTTTTAAGATACGCCAGAGAACAAAATTTATTAAACCAAAATCATCAAGGAATAAAAAGAAGAATAGATGATTTGTTTTTGTGAAGAGTTTTAACTAACTTTCCCAATTCTTTCAGACCAGCCGCATTTACCACATTTGAGCAAGATAAGATTGTCTTCATCTGAATAAAAAATTCCCATATCAATGACCTGGGCTTTATCATAACCGCATTTCTGGCATTTGTGCTTGTATGTTGCAAATTCATTTTTCCAGTCAAGAGTTTTAAAGGCTCTGCCAATATTATGCTTGTGCAAGATTTTTTCTTTTTCAATCAGTTGGGAACTAGATTTTAATTTTTCAGAAAAGTCGCAATGAGCGCATTTAACCCAAAATTCTTTTTCACCAAGTTTTTCTGGTATCATTATATTCTCGCATTTCGGACAGAATTCTAAGGCCATTATATCTTAAGAAAAAGATAATTTAAAAAAGCATTGATTAACGAATAAAGAGTGATAAAAGTTTAAAATATAATGGATTCTTTGACTTATATGGTGATAAATGAAGAGCTGGCAGAATTTGTTGGGGCTTTCGTAGGAGACGGGTGTTTAAGCAGTTACAAAAGATCAAATAGGAAAGGAAATATAGAAGAAATACAATTTACTGGTTCTTGGGAAAAAGATTCCCCCTACTACCTAGAGATAATTCAGCCGATAGTAATGGAAAATTTTAATGCAAATGGTAATATTAAACATAGAAAAGATGATAATACGGTCAGGTTTAGAATAACAGACAAAAAAGTGATCGCTTTCTTAAGAGATCTAGGTTTTAATTTTGGTCCAAAGGCCAAGACAGTTAAAATACCGGATAAAATCTTAAACGATTCTTCTTTGCATAAATCTTTTTTAAGGGGATTTTTTAATACAGATGGAACAATTTATAAAAGATATAGTAAACAGTATGAAAAACATGCAAAATTTTATCAAAACTATAAAGTTGTACAATTTAAATGCGCGAGTAAGAACTTAATAGTACAGGTGCATTCTATGCTTGAAGAGCTTGGATTTAATCCAAATAGAGTAATAAAAACTAAGGACTGTTGGGTCTGTAGGGTTACTTTTCAAAAAGATGTAACTAACTTTGGAAAAGAGATAATAACCAACCATAAGTATCATAGAGATAGATTTCTTTCATAGAAACGTTTTTAATATAGGTCTTTTTTAGAAGTTAATGGCTCCGTAGCTCAGTCTGGTTAGAGCACTGGAGTTGGTAAGAGATCAACAGTGAAACTCTTAACTAGATGATGTCATTTAGGGACATCCAGGTGTCGTGGGTTCAAATCCCATCGGGGCCATTTTTCTATAAAAAGGTTTCAGATAAGCTAGTTAAAAGAAGTGGGAAAAAATATCGTAATTAAAGGCCTCCCATACCTATTGCAAAGAGGCCGTAAATAAGAGGAAATATAACAGAAGCCGCCAAAGCAACTATTGCAAAAGTTTTTTCTTTATACTTATTCAGATGAATTATTGATACTACAAATGTGAAAAGTGTTGAAGCAAGCATGAAAAGCATCCGAAAAACATCAACAAAACCATAAAAGGAACCATTAAATACAAGAGTAAAAAGTATCGGAAGAATCAAAGTTGTCACAATCATCACCCAAAAAGAAACTCTTAAAGAATACCAAACAAAGCCTTTTTTGGGTTCGTCTTCAACCATACTCATTTCAGTCTAAGTTCGTATAAATATCTTTCTAAATATCTAAGTAAACAAAACCAGACATCAACAAATAAGCAAAACAAAACTTTCGGGGCGGTAGTTATTAGAATTATCTTATCAGCTTTTGTATGTTCTCAATCGCATCTGCAACTTCTTTGCCTTTCTTGGTCAGTTTTATAATTTTTATCCGCCCCTTTTTTTCAAAACCAACCAGACTCAAAATCTCTAGAGTCTGCAAAATCTTCACCGCGTGGCTATAAGTGCAGTCCACCTCTTTAGCCAATATACTACCGTATCTCATTCGCGTATTCTTCTTCAAAGAAACTAGCATCAATGCCGGCTTTCTCCGGAAAAAGATGTCAAAGTTATCTTTCATTGTTTCTGATGCATCCATTTTATTGTATATATCCCATCAGTGAGCCACTTTTAAATCTTTCGAAACGATGATTCATATAGGCTTCATAATATTTATTAATCAAAATATATAATAAAAGCAATGGATAAACCAAAAAAAACGTTACAAACCAAATTAAAATCACCAAAATCATTAAAACAGCAGAAGAAAACAAAAATTCTTGCAATAGGTGATATCCACGGCGACACAGGACTCGTAAAAAGACTGGTTGAAATGGCAAAAAAGGAAAAAGTAGATTTAGTAATTCTTGCCGGAGACTTAACGTTTGCAGAAAGGTCAACAGACTACATTGTAGGCCCTTTTATAAGAGCAAAAAAACAAGTTCTTCTCATTCCGGGAAATCACGAGTCTATTGCTACAGCGGATTTTTTAGCTGAGGCATATCCAAACACAAAAAACATTCACGGCAGTAGTTTCAAAAAAAATGATTTGGGAATTTTCGGGGCTGGAACAGCAAATATGGGGGTTCATCAAATAGGAGAAAATAACATATTCAATGCCTTAAAACGTGGCTATGAGCAAATTCGGGGTGTGAAGAAAAAAGTAATGGTTACACATATGCATCCCTTTGGAAGCAAGGCAGAAATCTTTGGTTTCCCTGGTTCCCTTGCCATAAGGAAGGCTATAGAAAAATTCTCCCCAGATATTCTAATAAATGCGCATATCCACGAAGCCGGCGGTTTATATGAAAAAATAGGAAAAACATATGTAATTAATGTAAGCAGAAAAGAAAAAATCTTTGAGATATGATCTTCTAGATTTAACGATACTTCTTACTTCCATAGGGTCCCTTACCAGGTTGTTTCCATAAAGGAATTTCAGATAGTGAAGATTCTAATTCAGATTCAGAAGCAGCTCCGCGTTTTTGCCTATTAAGAAAATAATTTGTTATTATCAAAGTAGCTGTTGTTGCAGCCATAATTCCGTAAATAACTTTAAATGGTTCAACTTTCATAAAAAATCAACTAATAGTTATCTATTTAAAGTTTATGTTGAATCATTAAATTAATAAGAATATACTAAAAATGCCAAGAAAACCACAAAAACCAAGAGAACAGAAAATTGCTGAAGAATTTTTTCCCGTTGAACCTCAAGATATAAAGTATTCTATAGAGAAAAAAAATTCCCCTCTTGATGTAGAACTTTCTGGTAAAAAAGAAAAAACTTTTATTGAAAAAACCGAAGTCGCTATCACTAAAAAACCTCGTGTTAAAGGTAAGAAACCAAAACAAGGTAGTAAAGTTAGCAGTGTCAGAACTAAAACTAAAAAAGAAACTCAATACGAACCAAAAAAAATCACATTAAAAAAAGATGGTTACGAACTTATAATCACAGAAAAACCCCAAGCAGCATTAAAAATCGCTTCTGCTCTTGGAAAATCCGTAAAAAAATCAGAGAAAGGCGTTCCTTATTATGAAGTTGTCCGAGACTCAAAAAAACTCGTCGTTGCCTGCGCTGTTGGGCACCTATTCACACTAAAGCAAAAAAACTCTGGCTCTGGAGTTCCGGTTTTTGATTTGGTTTGGGTCCCAAATTACTTAGTCAAAAAAAACGATTTCAGCAAAAAATACTATGATGTTCTTGTCAAACTAGCAAAAGGTGCAGGAGCTTTAACAGTGGCAACAGATTATGATATTGAAGGCGAAGTCATCGGATTAAACGTTGTAAGGTTTATTGCAAATCAAAAAGATGCTTCAAGAATGAAATTCTCTACTTTAACAGACAAAGAACTAAATGTTGCTTATGAAACAAAAAGCCAAAGCATTGACTGGGGGCAGGCAATTGCTGGAGAAACAAGGCATAATCTTGATTGGCTTTATGGAATAAATGTTTCAAGAATGTTAATGAACGCCATAAAAACTACTGGAAAATTCAGAATTTTTTCAATGGGCAGAGTTCAGGGCCCTTCTTTAAATCTCATAGTGAAAAAAGAAAAAGAAATCTCAGCTTTCAAATCAGAAAAATATTTCCAGGTTTTCATTACTTTAGAAAACCCAGAGCTAGAGCTTATATACAAAAAAGATATTTTTAACAAAGGCGATTTGCGTAAATTTGAAAACCTTATCGGCAAAACAGCCGTGGCTTCCACCAAAAAAACTCAAGAAACTCTGCCGCCAAATCCACCATTCAACTTAACAACTCTACAAACAGAATCCTACAGGCTTTTCGGCTTAAACCCTGGAAAAACTCTTCAATTAGCGCAATCATTATACCTTGCAGGAATTATTTCTTATCCTAGAACATCTAGCCAAAAACTCCCCGCGGCAATTGGCTACAAAGAAATTTTAGAAAACCTCGCAAAAAAATACAAAGTTGAAAAACTCATAACCAGAGAAAAGCCAATTGAAGGCAAAAAAAGCGATCCAGCACACCCTTCAATTTATCCTACCGCACAAGGCAGTCCAGAAGCGTTGGAGGAAGATGAAAGAAAAATATACGAACTAATTGTAAAAAGATTTCTCTGCTTATTTATGGATGATGCTATAGTTGAAAATAAAATAATAAGTGTTGATGTTAATTCTAATGCTTCAGGTAAAGAGCCGTTAACTTTTATTAAAAAAGGCTCTGGTATAAAAAAGAGTTCATGGCTTCGGGTTTATCCTTCAAGATTTACAGAGAAAGCACTTCCAGATGTTACCGGAGAAGTAAAAATTGCTAATTCACGAATAGAAGAAAAAGAAACTCAGCCTCCAAGGCGTTATTCCCAAGCATCAATTCTTACAGAACTTGAAAAAAGAAATCTTGGAACAAAAGCCACTAGAGCAAGCATACTTGAAACACTCTACAATCGAGGTTATATACAAGACCAAAATATAAAAGCGACACCATTAGGAATTTCTCTTATCGAATCTCTTGAAAAACACTCCCCTATAATAATTGACGAAGCCTTAACAAGAACATTTGAGCGTGAAATGGAACAAATACAGCAGGCAAAGAAAGGCTATGTAGAAAAAGAGGAAAAAGTCATCGAGAAGGCAAAAGAAGCCATTGTAAAAATTTCAGAGCAATTCAAAAAAAAGGAAAAAGAAATTGGAAATGAGCTTTTGAAAGCAAATACAGAGTTTAGAGAACAGCAGAAAGAAGAAAACAAATTAAATATCTGTCCTTTATGTAAAAAAGGAAATTTGCAGATACTCTATTCGAAAAAAACAAGAAGATATTTCGTAGCTTGCAACAAATATCCTGAATGCAAAAACACATACAGCCTTCCGCCAAATGGTTCAATAAAAAAAACAGGCAAGGTTTGTGAATCTTGTGGCTGGCCAATATTGATGCGGTTAAACAAAGGAAAACGTCCCTGGGAATTTTGTTTTAATAAAGATTGTGTAACAAATAAGGAAAGAATTGAAAAATACAGACAGAAACAACAGGAAGAAAATTCAGGTCAATAATTCTTAAAAGTATATATACTAAACCCACCCTCCAAGTGTTGTCTGGGTTTTCATGTTTTCTATTATCTTGCTTTTTCTCAAAATCTTTTCTGTATCAAAACCAAATTTTATCATTCCTATTTTTCTAGAGCTTTCTGTGAGTTCTTTTATATCTGCGAACTCTAGTTTTTTGTTACCAAGAACTTTTCTTGCGGCTTCTCGGCATACCCACACGCCGAGCGCAGCCCAATAACTTGGAAGTTCTATTCTTATCACAAGAACGCTTGCTTGTCGCTTAATGCTTTCTAGGTATTCAAGAATAGGGAGTCTTGCAGCATAATATCCTCCAGCAGTATTTGATGCATAAGTTTTCCTGCCATCGTAATTCTCATAATCTGTCGCTGCCTTGATTTCATTGCCTGGATTCCATGAACTTCCCGGCAAATACAACTCAAAAAGCTCGTAAGAAAAAACATTTGGTAAAAACATGATTAAGTAAGCATTTCCCATAAATTCTCCAAAAAATAATTCATAGTTTTCCATCCATTTGTAATCACGTATTTTTTTCAACAAACTTTTTCCTATAATATCGTCTGTGGCTGTTATAGACCAGCGCGTTGGCACGAGTTTCTTGTCCTTTTTCATTCCAAGAACACCAACACTCAAAATCTGGCTTAGAGAATATTCATTAAAATTGTTGCCGTAAAGATTAGCTACACTTTCTGAAGCCTTCACTTCATCGTTAACTGCCCTATCAAGTTTAGTATCGATTTTTACATTACCGGTAATTTTAGCATTTTTCAGTCTAGCGCCCATGCCTTGCGGGAGAACAACCTTATCTTTTGTTTTTATTCCAGGGTTTATTCTTTCTTTAAGTTCTATTTCAACATCAACTGGTTTTGAAGCCATGGCAAGCTCTTGTGCTATCTGGACAAATTTCTTGCTGTTTTGCCTTGGATCAGTAACTCTTGATTGAAATCTTGAGTTAAGCAAACCTTGTCTAAGATTTATCACATCTTTTATACCAAAACCCTGTTTCGCCCAGTAACTAGGAGAATCGTAAACCCATGCATTTTCATCTTTTTCCAAAGGGCTTAGAATGCCTACATTCACTAAAGGATATTTTAACTTTGATCCAATAAAAACACTCGGTGGAGAATTTGTATTAAGTTCAGAAATCTTATCTAGGTCTTTATACTTAAAGTTTATGTCTGCTATTTTTCTGATTACTTCAAACCTTATGTCTGACATTTTTGTATAATTGATTGTTATTACAATTGTTTTTATATTACAACTGCATATTTATCCTCTTTTAATTATCATACAATCTGCTTAATTTAAACTTTTCTTGCACTAAAATCTTCTGCATTAACTTACTAGCTTTAACTAAATATACAAGAGAAGTGAATTTATATTCTTTAAGAACTACTAAAAAGTTGTTTCCTGTCTCTTTTAATGATTGTTCTTAAACTTCTTCAATGAAAGGAAAAAAAATTAAAAATAGGAGTTTTACCTTCGCCTTCTTTTAGGCTTAGGCATTTCCCCCATCATATTTCCGTGATGATGCATCCACGCGTGTATCACAATAATGGCTGCTGCAATAACAGTAACCCACATGCTAGCACTAACTCCTAATAAAGCAGGCCATAACGCAACAATCAAGATTACAACGCCTAAAATCGTCTCTCCCCACTTACAATTACAATTAAACATTTTTCAACCTCCTTCGGAAAACAAAAGCAAAAAGCCTTAATAAAGGTAACGCTGATTGAAATTGTTATTCAGCTCGTTTCACTCTCTGTTTTTTAGTTTCGCCTCATTTCATTCAGCTCAGAATTTTATAATACTTTTAACACAAGAACAAAAATAATTAAATTGTCGTTATTATTAAAAATTTTCTTATGGTGAGAGTGACTAGCTAAATCCAGCCCTTCTTAAAAATACCCTCTTTCCTGATTTCAAAATTTAACTCTTTCAGAGGCATGCTTCTGTGCTTCAGAAGAACTGCTTTTCTTTTTCCATCAACATTTTTCAGTTCAATTATTGTCTTGCTCCAGTATTTAAACAAATCTCCACCGACAATATTTACTTCTGGTTTTATCCCTTTTTTCCAGTCTTCTTCTGAAAGAAATCCGTGATAAACCTGATTTGTTATAATAATTGGTATCTGCTCTTTCCTAGAAATCTCGGCAAGGATTCTCATTTGTTTTGCAACTTCCCTATTTACTTCTTTAACTTTGTAGTCATCCTTCAGTTTGAGAGCGTCTCCAAGCTCAAGCCTGTAAAGCATCGCCATTCCATCAACAACTATCAACCCTATATTTTCTTTTTTTACCCTTTCTAGAAGTCTCAGAAAAATTTTCTTTTGTTCTTCAAAACTAGTCGGATTTAAAAGAAAAATATTCTGTAAAATATCTTTATAATTTTCTCCCACAATTTGCTTGACTCTTTCAACACTGAAACCACCCTCAGTGTCTATAAAAATAACTTTGTTGCCTTTCTTTGCTTGGCTACAAGCCGCCAAAAGAACAAAATTAGTCTTCCCGCTTGCCGGAGGCCCTGCAATCATCGTAATAACACCGCGTTCATAGCCTCCATGAAGCCACGTATTCAGGTCAAAGCTTCCTGCAGAAATCTTTTCATCTGACATAAAGAAAAAAACGCGTTAATATTAATAAGGATTATTGTGGTGAAACCGCTCGCTTCAGAACGGCCACGCTTGGATGTTCGTTTTTCATCGCTCGCTAAATAGCTCAATCGTAAACTCATTCGAAATTGATAAGCTGTTAATATATTAAAATTTTGGAATTAGATTAAAAATGATTTCGGGGTGGGCGAGAGGGGGAAGGGTCATTATACCAGAAAACTCACTTCATCTTCTTGAAATCGTCCTCTAACTTATCAAGGTCTTTGGATATCGCAGAAACAGCGTCGCTAAGTGCTTTTTTTGCTGTCTTGCCCTTTGTAGTGATTTTCAAAACAGGTTTTTCAGTAGGATGCTCTCTTTTCCAGGCAGCAAGGACAACGCTGGAATCTTTATTAAGGTAAACTCTAAGAATTTCAACTAATGTAAGATTTTCAAGCTCAACTTCAAGCTCTTCCTTAGAATTTTTTAAAACCTTCAACTCCATATTAAGAATTCTTGAAATTAGTTTAAAAAGTCTTCGGTATCTTAATTATCTTGGAATAGGTATAACTTTTGGCAAGTAATGTGGGAGTCCCCTATAAGAATGGTTTTCTTTTTCAAGCTCTCTAATTCTTGCTTGTGCTATAATTAGTCCCATTGTTTCATAGGACAAACCTTCTCTTCCAAGAATATATCCGAAATCAGGATAAGCTAAATTAAATTTAGGTATTAGCTCTCTTCTTGGAGTTGTCGCTAATCCTTCTAAAATACCATGAGCAAGAAAAATAAATTGACCATCAATAAACAACTCATGACCACCATGTTCAGGATGATAAACTACTTTTATTCTTCCGTCATCATATAGAGTTTCCTCACTTGTCATTTTCTTCGTCTCCTTCGGTTTTTTCATTTCCAGTAGGCTCCTCTTCAGGTTCTTCAAAATCTACCTCAAACTCTGAAAAATTTCCCGTGTATTTTCTTTGTTCTTTAAGTCTTCTTAAGTCAGCTATTGTCAGATTTTTTGAATTATGTGGTTCAAAAGTTAGTGTTTTTATTTCCGTGGTTTTATTTTCACCTTGCTCCTTTGCTTTTTCTTCCTTAATTAAAACAATTCCTAAATAATTCTCTAACTTCTTAACAAGAATGTAATCTTTTTCTGGCAAGATTCCCTGTTCAGCCATTTGTACTGCTGCTACGGGCTCGGAAATATCTCTGGCAAGCTGTTCCTGAGTAACCTTTTTCATTCTCCTAAATCGCGTAATAACCCAATGAAAATTGTCAATAAGATCTGGCCTTGGCTTTCTTTGTGTGGAAAAATTCTTTTTGAAGTTTTTATCTACAATTTTTCTTAACGTAGCATCATCTTTTTGGAGTTCAATGCTTTTTTTCCATTGCGGCTCTCGGCCTGTTTTTTCTCCGTTTGGGCTAAACATAAGAAAAGGGTATAGTTGCTTCCTTTTTAATATTTATGTAAGAAAAGATAATGTTATTTTAGTACTTCAGGTAAGAATTTATCTCGGAAACGTTGTGGAATCCTTCCAATTTGATGTTTTCGTTTATTATTATCGTGGGCAGACTAGTGACATTGTATACGCTTTCTTGCAAATCCACTATTCCAATTCCCAAATCCCCTGAAATCGGGATAAGGATGACTTTGTTCCCTTTCTCTTCCTTGACATCCCTCAGGACATTTGAAATGATATTCTGCTCTGCAACTTTCAGGTTGTCCGTATTGTCATTCGAAAAAAAATAGACTACAGTGTCAAAAGGATTATTGCATTTTTTCTTCAACAATACTGCGTTAAGCCAAAGTTCTGTTTTTAATAAGGCGTACCTTTTTTTCTGGGCCAAGAGATTGTCTGTAATCTGGTTCGCTTCCTCTGCCTTTTCGATTTCCAAGCCTTCATTGTAGATTCTGTCTGCAAAGATAAAGTTCTGTTCTATCGCAAACTCACATGCACTTTCATCCATAATCTGATAATAATAGTTCTGCAATTTCAAATCCAATGCTTCAATCTCATTGTTTTGGTAATTATGTTCGATTGCTGCATTTCTGCTGTTTTCCACGTAATATCCAAGTGAGAAGCCTATCGCAAAAACAATAGCCGTAACTAGGAAAGATTCTAGAAAAACCCTGTATTTGCTTTGCATTATTTTGTATACCATCTTGTATCTCCTCGCGCCAATTTGTACAGCGCAATAACCAAGGGAATTGTGTACAACGACCTGTACGTAACAGAATAGATTAATATCTTTAAAACACTTTTCTTGCCAGTTTCTGAGTTTTTGAATCCTGTTTTATAATAGATTATCGATAATGTAAAAAACAATCCTGCCATCAACAGCAACAAAGTAACATACATGTCAAAACCGATGTATTTCAGATAATCATATCCAAAAAAGGCATAATAGAAAGAAGCGAGATTGTAGGCTCCTTTAATCCAGATATATCTCAAAACCAAAAATATTCCGATTATTGCAAAGGCGAAAGACGCTGAAACATATGGAACGACAAAATACCCGAAGGCATTTTCCGGATTGTGAAACATTGCTTTTCTGTACTTGCGGATTGTCTGCATCCCTCCCAGATTCCACCTTACTCTCTGCTTCGTCCATTGCGAAAAATTGTCGGGAACAGTCGTGTATACAATCGCATTGTACGCCATTCTTGTTTTGTATCCTTCGCTTAGCAGGTGCCATGTTATCTCAATGTCTTCGGTAAGATTTGTGGGATCGAAGCCCCCGACCTTTATCACTTCCCTTTTTCTGTAAACGCTGAGAGGACCGTTTGTGACATACACAGAGTCAACGAAATCAAGTAGTTTCCTTGTCCAGGCGATTATTGAGTAATCCAGAACTTGGTACCTTTCAATCCATTTTTTCTTGTTTTTTACTAAAACTCTTGAGGTAACTGCAGCAACTTTTTCATCCTCAAAATACCCAACCATTTTCTTCAGGGAATCTTTTTTTGGATATGAATCCGCATCAACAACGGCAATCAATTCCCCTTTCGCGAATCTTATTGCATGATTCAAAGAATTTGCCTTTCCGGAATTCTTTTTGTTGATCACTTTAACAATTGAGTATTTTTTCTCCAAATCCTTTGCGATTTTCAATGTCCCGTCAGTGGAACCATCATTTATTATCAGAATCTCTTTCTTGTTCTTCGGATAATCGATTTCCATTAAAGCTTCAACAGTTTCTTTAAGGCTTTTTTCCTCATTGTATGCGGGAACCAAAAAGCTTACGCTGGGAAATGTTTTTGCCTCTGGAGAATAAAACAGATCTTTTCTATGCCTCCAATGTAAAATTAAGAAGATGGTGATAAAAAATATCCCAAAGAAAAACAAGAGCAGATAAAGTCCAGTGAAGAAATTCATTTTTTACCTATTGCTCCTTCTGTTCCTTTAATTCCAATTTATTTAGATGAAAAAAACCGCTGTTATAGTAATTAAAACTGTTTTTTGGGTGGGTGGGTGGGGTGTAAATAGTATTATATTTAATTTTCATTTTCTGGCTCCTTTTTTGTTATCTCCTGCTCTGAAACATTAAAATAATCATAAAACTCGTCGCTTAAGCTTATCTCATAAGTATGCCCCATCCTTTTCTTTTTTATTAAACCAAGTTCTGTAAATCTTTTTATATGGTCGTATGCTTTATTACCGCGAATTTTTATTATAACAGATTGTTTTACAGGTTGTTTGAATGCAATTATTGCCAAAGTTCCCTGTTCAGCCTTTGAAAATTCGCTGGAACCTGAGGCAAGTCTATTCACTATTTTAGCATACTCTTGTTTAACATCCATTTTCCACATCTCATTTTTTTCAACAATCTGAATAGAAGAATCTCTGGCTTGGTAATCTGCCTTGAGTTTCTCCATGACTTCTCTGATTAATATGGGATTTAAATCAGAAAGCGAAATCAGGTCTTTCATATTTAGAAATTTTCCAGAAACAAATAAGATTGCCTCAATTTTTCTAACGCTCTCTTTTTCTGCTTCATCATCAATCTCTTTAATAGTTCCCTCTCTTAACATGATGAAGAAAAGCTTATCAGGATTTTAAAGGTTTTGAACTTATATCTCAAATCTCAATATTGCCCCAATACCTGCCATATTAAGAAATTGCTCTGATTTGGCTTCGCTAAGACGAAGCAGTGAAATTTTTAAATTTCAAAACGAAGAATCGCCCCAATGCCCGACATATTTAAAAATTGCTCGCCTTCTGTTGTTTCTGTTGAAATCACTGTTACTTTCGCATCTATGCCTTCTGCAAGCTTTGTTAATTCCCTAACAAGAGGTTTTTCAAGGTTTGTTGATAGGTAAAGTGTGTCTACTGCGCCAAACTCCAAGGCTTTTCTTGTTTTCTCTTCTCCAAGAGCAGTCTTCTTTGGATTTTCTCCAAGACTTTGGAAAAACTTTTCGACTTCTTTTACCTCTTGTATTCTTTCATGGTTCACCAATAGACTTTGTGATTTGTCCATCAGTTCTTTAAGTCCTGATTCAGAAGAGTCTCCAATGTCAATCTTTCCAAGGACTTTTTCTCTTAATTTCGTTGGAAGATAATCCCCCTCAACAAACTCATCTTTAGTTGGTATTGGACCTCCAATAATAATTCCTTTAAGTTTCGGCAAATCAAAGAAATTTTTTTTCATTTCTTCTGCAATTCTCTTGTAAAATTCCTTTGTCAAGCCTTCTGTAATTCTATGAAACCTTTGGCTTGATTGTCCACCAGCCCTCACCTTGCTGGGAATCCCAGAAGTCATTTTCTGGATGACAGAAATTCCTTTTCCTTCGAGAAGGCCAATTGTTGCCTCTTTTCTGTCCATTACTAAAAGCCCATAAACTTCTGTAACTTCAAGCATTTCTTTCAATGGCTCTAAGATAAATTCTTTGTCGCAGCGATACATTCTCGTCTTTAGCGCCATTGGCGGTTCGATCTCCCAAAGCCTTAAGTCTTCCTGTCCTTCGACTCTAGAAACATTTCCAGAGAAAAGCGCTAATCCATTCTCAGGAGTTTTTTTATGTTCTTTCAACTGTCGTGTTATCTTGTCTAAAGCATTACCGACATTTTTCCTCGTTCCTGTGCTTTTAATGTTCTTCGCAGTAGACTTCTCAGCTTCAAGCTGATCCGCAACAGTGTAAATGTTCTGGCCAGCAGGAATGTAAACAGTCACAAGCTCTGTGGCTCTGCCTTTATACTGTTCAAGTTCATCGACAATGTCTCTGAGTTCTTGTTTTGTTATTGCCATTTTAAGTTAAACTATGAGCAGCTCTTAAATCCTTCTCAAAATTTTTTAATTCTTTAGGAATTTTTATTCCTTCTATCTTATCTCTTAAAGAAATTCCCTTTTCTTTTTTTATTTTCCAGATGTGTGAATTGAAATTCATTAATTTCTCTGCTAAAGCTTCTTCATTTTTAATTTTTTTATTAACGGTCGGCCACGTTTCTTTAGTCAAATCAATTCCTTTTTCTTTTGCAATAACTGAAGTAACTTGGGGGATAATCGGATAAAACAGGTACAAAATTCTTTCAAGCAAATGGTGCAGAGTAAATTTAGCAGAATCACTCTCTTCTTTCGTAAACTTTCTCTCTTCATTATATGCTCTTGCTTTTATCAATTCAATATAGTTTGACGCAAAAACATCCCAGAGAAATCTTCTCAGGCTTTGTGATGGATGATAAAAATCATATTCTTCATAAAGTTTTTCACAAAAACTGGTTAAGAAGTCAACCTGATTAATAAATAACTCATCTAATTTAGTTAACTTTGGTTTTTTCTTTGGTTTATCGAAAAGCATTACAAATTTTGAAACATTCAGAATCTTATTTATTGTTTTTAGCTCGGCATTTATTTTTTCTTCAGAGCATTTCAAATCCTGTTTTGATAAGTCTCCTTCAACCGCAGACCAGAGTCTTATTGCTTCCCCCCCATATTTTTTTAGAAGTTCCTGGGAATTAATCATGTTTCCTTTACTCTTAGACATTTTATGGCCTTTTGCATCAACAATATGCTGGTGTATCCAAACGTCCTTAAAACAAGGTTTTTTTGTTTCAAGATAGCCGCGGAGCAAAGTGTAGTAAAGCCATGTTCTAACAATTTCTTTTCCTTGGGGCCTCAAACTTGCCGGGTAAGTTTTTTTAAAAAAAGCGTCGTCTTCTTTATACTTCAAGAGAACAAGTTCTGAAATTGAAGAATCCATCCACGTGTCAAAAACTCTTTCTTCACCTTTCCATTTCACGTCTTTAAAATCCTTAACCTTTCCTATCTTTCTGCTATTTTCATAAACGTCAAAATTTTCTTTTGGGCTTTCTTTCCAGGGTTCGGAATAATCTTTTCCATCAGAAACTGCAATCTTGTTTCCAAATTTCCACAAAGGAATTGGTGTTGCATAAAATCTTCTTCTGGAAACAGGCCAATCAACTTTCAAAGAATCAATCCAATCAAAAAGAATTTTTCTGGATTCTTTAGGATAGAATTTAATTTTTTTCGCAATTTTCTTTATTTCTTCTTTAAATTCAACTTGCTTTATATAAAATTCCGGCATTTGAATAAACTCGACTTCAGCGCCGCTTCTTTCTGACATTGGAGTTCTATGAACAATGTTCTCCTGCTTAATAACGAGGCCCTGTTCTTTCAAAATTTCTATTATTTTGTTTCTTGCATCTCTGACTTTCATGCCTTTTAAGATTCCTGCATTTTCATTCATTGTTCCATTCGCATTTATTGCAATTACTGGCTTAATACCTATTTCTCGGAAAAATTGAATATCAGATAAATCTCCTGCAGAACACATCATTGCAATCCCTGTTCCTTTTTCTTGACTAGCAAGGCTATTGGCTTTAATTTTAACTTCTTTGCCAAATATTGGGGTTATCGCAGTCTTTCCATCGAGGTTTCTGTATCTTTTATCTTTAGGGTTAAAAATAACCATCCCGCAAGTGCAGATTAATTCTGGTCTTGTTGTAGCAATAATTATCTCTTTTCCAGTTTCTTTTACTTTCCACTTAACAAAATTGAACACTGACGGGATTTCCTTGTAATCTATCTCAGAATCCGCAATCGTTGTCTGAAGCTTTGGATCCCAATTGTTAATTCTTGTATCTTCATAAACAAGTCCTTTTTTGAATAAGTCAGAAAAAGTGGCTTGTGTTAATCTTCTGTATTCTTTTGAATCTGTGTGGTAAACAGCGCCTATATGCCCTCCTTTCTTGTAAGAAGTAAAAGATATCCCAAATTTCGCAAAAGTATCCTCTGTTTCATTCGAAGCTCGCTCTAGTATTTTTTCACAGTATGTAATGAATTCGTCTCTGCTAACATGAAAAGGGGAAACACCAAACTCTTTCTCTGCAGCAATTTCTATAGGCAAACCATTTCTATCCAAACCTAAAGGAAATATAACCTGAAAGCCCTTCATTCTTTTATAACGGGCAAAAAAATCCATGTAACAATAAGTAACAGCCTGCCCAATATGAATGGGAGCATTAACATAAGGAGGTGGCGTATCAATAGAATAAACCTTCTTTTTTGATTTTTTGTTAAAATTATAAGCTTCAGATTTTTTCCATGATTCTACTATTGATTTTTCAACGTCAGGCCCCCAATTCTTAATGTCTTTGAGTTTCATAACTAAATAACTGATAACAACTTTTAAAAACTATTTGAATCTAGTGTTTTTATACCTAGTACTTGTACCAATCTTAGGAAGGTTGAGTGTCAAGGAAACCTAGGTTTCCTTACAATGGCAGACAACAAAATTCAGATGCCGGGAAGCTTCGGCGGATTGATGAGATTCCAGGAAGAATATTCCAGCAAGATAAAATTAAAACCAACAGGCGTAATCGCTTTCGTAATTCTTATAATAGCTTTCAGAATCTTTCTGGAGTTTTTTTATTAGGAAAAGATTGAAATAAATAGTATTACAGCAAATCACAATAATTCTTATAAACCAATTAACTGGTTAATTCTAATGATAACTATACCTAAACATGGTGAACTAGAGCAAAGAGTAACTCTTTTAATGCATATTGGAAGAGACGTAGCAAAGAGGGGGGAAGGTGGATTTAACGTTGATTTAGAATTAAAAGGAACTCTTTATCGTTATCCTGGTGCCTCTAAAGAAAGGTATGAAGCATGGGAATTCTTAAAAGAACGAAATCTAATCGAAGTTTATGACGAAGAAGAGGTCGCTGATATTGATGGCGAAGCTACTTTTGTAAAATGTAGACTTACTGAAAGAGGGCAAAGACTCTATGGACATATTGAAAATAAATATGAAAAATTCCTTGAATCTTTAAACCATATTTTTCTTTAGATAAATTTTAAGAAACAGAAAACAATAAAAACCTTTTATATTTTTCTAATGGATGTTCCCTGGACTTGGCGGTGGCTTGGATCCAAAGAAAATGCAGGCAATGATGAAACAGCTTGGCATGAATCAAGAAGAAATCGACGCAAAAAGAGTTGTAATCGAAAAATCAGACAACAGCAAGCTCATCATTGAAAATCCTTCTGTAGTTAAAATAACAATTAAAGGCCAGGAAAGCTTCCAGATTTCAGGAGATGTAAAGGAACAGGAAGCTGGAATATCCGAGGCTGATATTCAAACAGTGATGGAAAAAACAGGCGTCAGTATGAAAGAAGCAAAAAAAGCTTTAGAAAGCACCAACGGAGATTTAGCAGAGGCGATATTGAGTTTAAGTTAATGTCAAGTAAAAATTCTGTATTTATCGCTGTAAAGATTTGAGATTAATTCTTCTTGATCAGGATTCTTACCCATCATAAATCTTTTTATTTCTTCAGAAGTAAGAGGCTTATCTCCATGCATTTTATTTGGTCTGTGGAATGCAATATACTGGTCGGCAAGAGACACTATTCTGCTATTAAAAAGTATATTTAAAATTGTGCCATTCGAAAAATTAGTTGGGTATGGAGGCAATTCATTTGGTGAAGGGTAAGGATCTTTTAAATTAAAAGTATGAATAAAAGCTGCTATAAAAGCAGACATTAAAAGTCCGTGTTCTTTCAGGCGTTCATAACCTATTAGTGAATGTCTTTTCATTATTTCGTGATCTTCAAGTGTATATTCGCCACCAATACCATAAGTTTTATCAAGGATTTTAACTGGAATTTCCACTTTTCCATGGTCGTGGTTTAAAGCGCCAAAAAGTCCTGGTCTAACTGGGAATGGTGTGGCTCTTAGTACTTCGACAGTTTTCAATGTAACATTCAAAGAGTCGACATAGCTAGGCGGGTGATGTTTTTTTAATTCTTGTGATAAATCCCAGGCTACTATTACTTTTTCATCGAGTCTTAAAGGAGCACGACGTTCAAATTCTCTTTTTACCCTTTCTTCCAAATCCCCCATTTCACTTTCATTCATAAAATTAGCAAAATTAGATTCTTTTTAAAGATTATTATAAAAAATCAACTGCTCTATTAAACGGCATATATTTCATCACCAACAATTATTTGAATTATCAAACCTTTAGGTTTTATGGAAAAATTCCTTGAAAACCTCACCACGGCAGAGAAAACAATTCGTGCTGCAGACCACATGATTTATGTGACCTTTCCCTTGATTAAGGACAAAAGGCTCTTGTTTAAAATTTTGCATGAAACCAAGAACGCGATTGCTTTATGCATTAATTCAATTCTTCAGTATGAATACCTTTACAAGAGGATAAAATTGTACAAAGACTCAGGGCTAAATTTCAAGATTTTCGTTGAAAAATGCGTGCCAAGATACGGAATAACAAAAGAAGAAATGAACCTTATATTAGAATTATTTGATTTTGTAGAAAAACACAAAGAAAGCCCTTTTGAATTTGTAAAAGACGAAAAAATAGTCATTCTATCAAGCAGTTTAAGGCCAAGAACCATTACAATTGAAAAGATAAAGGAATTCATGACTGTCGCAAAAAGCATTTTCAAAAAAACACGGGAAACCATTAAGTAAGTCCCTGTCTTAAAGATTTAAATAAAAACCCAATAAAGTTGGGTAATTTGGTAGTAAAAAACGTAAGTAACTCCTCTGGAAAAGTATAAAAAGCTGTAAGTCTTGACTTAATATACTTCTATTTCAACCGAAAAAGGACAGAAAAAAGAGAAAAGACTTCATGGAAGACATAATTCAGGAGAAAATAAGCGCTGACCACCTTCTTTATGTCAGCTTAAAATACACTAAAACCTGTGATGTAATAATAAATCTCCTAATAAGATGGAGAAAGATGATTGAAACTAGCATTAATGAGATTCTAAAACATGCCAAAAAGAAGAAGAAAATTCCATCTGTTCCACTTAACCCTGTAGGAAAAATTGAAACTGTTCAAAAGCTTTTCAAAAAAGATGCTAATTTTTTGGAAGTGATAGAAATGTACGAAATGTTTAGGAAAATAGAGGAGCTAAGAAAGGAGCGCATTGGCGAGTTCAGAAAAAACGTCACCCTCAAGGTTTTTTACAGGGGTGAAGAAATAAGCATAAATCTTGAAAAACTTAAAATCTACGCAGAGAGGTTAGAAAAATTTATAAGTACGACTAAGCAATTTCTTCTTTCTTAGAAATAGAAATTGCTTGGGATAAGGTTTGTATAAATAATGAATACTTGATAATTTTAAGATATTTTATATATGTATTAGAAAAATCTATACTTATAATAAGGTTTAAAAAATACTTTTACTCAAAACAATAGAGACTAAAAGCGGTAAAATGTCAAAAATAATTGTTATAGCTTCAGGAAAAGGTGGTGTTGGAAAAACAACAACAGCAATAAATCTAGCTGCCGCAATGAATTATTTTGGAAGAGATGTCTTAGTTATCGACGGAAACCTCTCAACACCAAATGTTGGAATTCACCTAAATGCCCCCGAAGTCCCTGTAAACTTGAATCATGTTTTAAAGGGTGAAGCAGAACCATTTGAAGCTGTTTATGAGCATGATTCTGGAGTAAAAGTAATACCAGCGTCTCTTTCTATAAAAGAACTTAAAAGAACAAGGCCGGAAAAAATGAAAGATTTTAAGAAAGATTTTAAGAAAATTGCAGAATATGTTATTGTGGATTGCGCAGCTGGTCTTGGCAACGAAGCAACATGTGCGATAGAGCTTGCAGATGAAGTTATAATAGTAACAAATCCCGAAATGCCGGCAATTACAGATGCGCTGAAAGCAGTAAAATTTGCCGAGCAGCTAAAAAAACCAGTAAGAGGAGTAATCGTAACCCGTGTTAAAAAAGATGATATAGAACTTTCACCGGAAGTCGTGAGGGAAATGCTTGAAACTTCAATTCTTGGAATGATTCCCGAAGACGATGCCGTAAGAAAGTCAATAAGTGTAAAAAATGCGGTCGTTCATTCACATCCAAAAAGCAAGGCTTCACGCGCCTACAAAGAAATCGCGGCAAACCTTTTAAAAATTAAGTATGATTCAGACAAAGACAGAGAAAATCTCTTAAAAAGATTTTATAAGTGGCTGGGTTTGGGTTGATTTTTTAAGATTTATCCATAAAAGAAAAATATTTCAAATTTTTACCTGATTCTGCTTCCTTCTTCAATATCTGAATCTGGTTGGAGAATTTTGACAACTTCTTTTCCATTCTCAATTTCCTTAACAGCAGCAAGAAGCATTCCCTGGCTTTCTATTCCTTTAATCTTTCTTTGCTCAAGATTTGTAAAAATAACACAGTTTTTTCCATTTAGCTCCTCTTTTTTATAATATGGTTTTATTCCCGCAACAACTGTTATCTTGCCATTTTCTTTTCCAAGGTCAACTGAAAGTTTGTAAAGTTTATCAGCGCCATCAATGTCTTCTGCTTTCAGGATTTTTCCTGTTCTTAAATCAAGTTTTTGCCAGTCTGAAAATTTTATTACTTCTGTCATTTTTTATATTAATTAATTCTACTTTAAAAGATTTGCATATAAACTTAAATCTTCTTAAATAAAATCTCTGATTTCTTTATTTTATTAGCTTTAATAGGCTTTTTTATATTATCAAGTTTTATCTCAAAGCCAAGATTCCTAGCAATTTTTTCGCTTGTTTCAGGAATAAATGGCCAAAGAAGAATTGCAATTGCTTTTATGCTATCAATAAGTTCATAAAGAACCTTCTTATCTTTTGTTTCCCAGGGCTTTTTGCTCTGAACATGCTCATTGCAAATATCAATAAATGCAAATACTTCGTTAAGAGCTTTGTCAAATTCGTATTTATCAATATGTTTTTCTATTTCTTTAAGTTTTAGTTTCTTAAGCAACTTATTCTCTGTTTTTTCAATTCCATATTTTTCAGCTAATGTCGTGACACGTGAAACAAGATTCCCAAGCTTATTCGCAAGCTCATTGTTGTGTCTGGCAATTAGCGTCTCTTCTGAAAAATCTCCATCTTCTCCAAAAACAAAATTTCTCAAAATGTAATACCTTATTGTATCTGAACCATATTTTTTTGCGAGATAACTGGGAGAGATTACATTTCCAAGGCTTTTTGAAATTTTTTGTCCATTAAAAGTCAAAAAGCCGTGAATATAAACTGTTTCTGGCAACTTATACCCTCCAGCAAGAAGCATTGCTGGCCATATCACGGCGTGAAACCAACCGTTATCTTTTCCTAAAAGATGAACATCTGCAGGCCAGAAATCTTGTTTTTTGCCGGCTCCAGAAAGATAACTAAGAAGAGCATCAAACCAAACATAAACAACGTGTTCTTTGTCAAGAGGAAAAGGAATTCCCCAAGAAAAATTCGTCCTAGTGATGCTTAAATCTTGCAAGCCTTCTTTAACCCTGTTTATTATTTCGTTTTTTCTTTCTCTTGGAAGAACAAATTTTTCTTGTTTATACAAATCTAAAAGCTTTTTCTGATACTTGCTAAGTTTGAAGTAATAAGTGTCCTCTCTTATTTTCTCAAGTTTTTTCCCAGGATGAAAAGAACATTCTCCATTAATAAGGTCCTTCTCTGTATAAAACCTCTCACACCCCACACAATATAACCCTTCATAAGTGCCTTTGTAAATATCATTTTTTATCTTTAGAATAAAGTCCTGAACAAATTTTTCATGATCTTTGTCAGTAGTTCTTATAAATCTTGAAAAATCAATGTTAAGAATTTTCCAGGCATCTTCAAATTTTTCAGACATTCTATTTACAAAATCTTTTTCACTCTCTCCTGCTTTCTTAGCGCTTTCTGAGATTTTCTGTCCATGCTCGTCTGTTCCCGTCAAAAAAAATACATTATTATTCTTAAGTTTGTTCCATCTTGCCAGGGCATCTGCTACAATCTTCTGATATGCATGCCCTACATGGGGTTCTGCGTTGACATAGTCTATAGCAGTTGTTATGTAAAATTTATTTGATTTCATAATAATTGTTTTCTTTCATACTTTTTATTTCTTCCTAAAACGTCTAAGAAGTATAAACTTAACTTAACATTCCAACTCTTTCCAAATAAGGGATTAATTGTGATTCATCTCCCTCTCTTAAATCTCTATCATACTTAAATTGTTCAAAGCGATCATAAATCTCTTCTGGACGCTCCATTTTTCCAAAATCGCTTGAAAATGAAAAGGCCCTGCAATGTAATCCATTTGAACCAGGAACAGGTATATCGCATATGTTATAAAAATCTCCAGGGTTTAGTTTTTTAATCAACCTTTGCACTATCCTTTCTATTTCCCTTGGCTCATTTCTTATCACAAAAATATATTTATGTCTTTGTCTTTCCTGCTCTCCAGTATCTGTTCTCATATTCCATCTTATCGATCTTAAATTTTTTCCCATAAAAAGATAACCACTAAAGACTATATAAAAATTTATCAATTTAAGGATATAATAGAAAATGTTTTAGCGCGGGTTCGATCCCTGCAAGCCGCATGTACTTATTTTAAAAGACAAATTTAAATAAGTGGTTTAATTAGAGAGAGTATGAAAAATCAAAAAGGATTTGCACCAATTATTGGGTTAATAGTTGTTGTAATTGTATTAGGGGCTAGTTTATATGTTTATAAAAATCAGCAAAATCAAGATATAAATAAAGAAACTACAACAACGCCCCAAGATATAAATAAAGAAACTACAACAACTCGCCTAGAAGGAGTATTCTCATACCTTAATGGAAATTTTACTTTTTTAGTATTTGTTAATGATAATCAGGATACTCATGTCATACGACTTACTTTTAGTAATCAGAGTGAAGTAATAAAAAAGTTAGACATTGATATATCGAAACTTCCGGCAGATGAATGGTGTTCGATTTCTGCTGAGTCAGTGGCAACAATAGATGTAACGGGCTACGATACTGCAAGGGCAGAAAAGGACTGGAAGGATGAAGTAACACTCAAAACAGTTGTTGTTCCTGCTACATTTTCAGTAGTGTGTACAAATAAAGAAGACACAACAACTCGCCTAGAAGGAGTATTCTCCTACAATCGTGGAGGCCTTAATTTTTTAGTATTTGTTAATGATAATCAGGGTACTCATGCCATATACATTACGTTTAGTAATCAGGATGAAGCAATAAAAATGTTTGATATTGATATATCAAAACTTGATATATCAAAACTTCCAGCAGATCTTCCAACAGTTGAATGGTGTTCGATTATGGGTGAATCAGTGGCAACAATAGATGTAACGGGCTACGATACTGAAAGGGCAGAAAAGGATTGGAAAGATGAAGTAACACTCAAAACAGTTGTTGTTCCTGCTGTATCTAGTGTGTTTTGCGCTACCCCCTAGTAAATCGGTTCTCTTCTTGTGAATTTCCAAAAGTGGCAGAAAAAAGAATAAATAAAAGGTATTGGCGTATTCAAAAATCGGGATTTAAAGGTTGCATTTTAGCCTAGAAAATTATTTAAACAGAGTTTCGCTCTTCTATGAATGTTCAATAAAAAGAAGTGTAAAAACTGCGGGGAAAAAATAAGCAATAGTTACAACTTCTGCCCCTATTGCAGGGTTCCTTTAATAGACAGTTTTGATGATGAAGATTTTGGGCTTTTGGGAAGAAATGATTCTATGGAAGAAGTAAAGCTTCCTCTTGGTTTTAATCACTTATTTAATTCATTGATTAAAAACATGAATACCCAATTCAAAGAACTTGAAAGTCACAACGCGAAACAGGACCAGAAAAAATCAGAAGTAAAAAAAGGTGGGATAAGCATCTCAATTAGCACTTCTGGGAACAGGCCCCCAGAAATAAAAGTGACATCTTTTGGAAATATCCCTAAATTCAAAGAAAGAGAAAAACAAATAGCAAAAAAAGCAAATTCAATAAAGCTTCCTTTATCAGAAAAAAAGTTCTCTGGGATGCCAAAAAAAGAACCAGAAACAAATATAAGGCGATTGTCTAACAAAGTGGTATATGAAATAAATATGCCTGGAGTGAAATCCATGGAAGACGTTTCAATAATACAACTAGAAAACAGCATAGAAATCAAGGCATTTGCAAAAGACAAAGTATTTCACAAAATAATACCTATAAATCTTCCGATAAGCGATTACAATCTTTCAAAGGGAAAACTTGTTCTTGAGCTTGATGCCAGATAATAATTAAGCACATAAAAACTTATAAACTACTTATTAAAAAGTTTAGGATGGCAAATGGGTTAGAAAAGCATGAAAGGAGCATTTTAAATAAAATCCATGAAAAAGGCTGGGAAGTTTATGATTCAACAAATGCTCATACAAGAGATGATGCAGAAAAATCTATTAGAAAAGGCCCTACACGTATTTTAGAAAATGGAAAAAGGTATGTTTTGTTACCAAAAACGAAAAGCCCTAAAGATCCAAAGGTAGTTTTTAGTACAATAGAAGAGATAGTTAATAGAGAACCTCCAACAATATCAATAGACGGTGAAAGATTTCCTTGGACTGGTTTTATTCCATATGAAGATCATATAAAAGTGAACACAAATGTAGGGCATTTTATTTCTTATGAAAACTTTTTATCTTCTATAGCAAGCATACTTCAAGTCTAACTTATTCAACTGTAACAGATTTTGCCAGGTTTCTTGGACGATCAACATCTAAACCTTTTAAGTCAGCAATGTGATAAGCCAAAAGCTGAAGAGGAATTGAATTTATTATCGGAGAAAGTTCTTCCATTGTTGCAGGAACTTTTATGATATAATCAGATAATCTCTTAATATTTGAGTCATCTCTATCTGTTATTGTTATTATCCTCCCGCCACGCGCTCTTACTTCTTCTATGTTGCTTAAAACCTTTTCAAAAACAGTTCCATTAGTCGCCAAAAAAACAACGGGCATATTTTCATCTATCAGGGCAATTGGTCCGTGTTTCATCTCTGCAGCAGGATAGCCTTCTGCATGAATATAAGAGATTTCCTTTAGTTTCAATGCCCCTTCAAGAGCCACTGGAAAATTTATCCCCCTTCCTAAATAAAGAAAGTTGGTGCTTGATTTAAAAATCTCTGCTATTTCCTTTATTTCTTCAGACTTATTTAAAACCTCGATTAATTTTTTAGGCAAAGAAGAAATTTCTTCCAATAAATTTTTATCTAACGACAATCCTTTTTTCTGCCTGATAAATAAGGCAAAAAGTAGAAGAGCCATTACCTGTGAAGTAAATGCTTTTGTGCTTGCGACTCCTATTTCAGGTCCTGCATGCAAATAAATTCCAGAATCTACCATCCGGGATATTGTAGAACCTACTACATTTACAATACCAAGAACTTTCACATTTTTTGATTTGGCTTCTTTTAAAGCCGCAAGAGTGTCTGCAGTTTCTCCTGACTGAGAAACAACTATCATTAAATCATTTTCATTAACAAGCGAATTTCTATACCTAAATTCAGAAGCATAATCTACTTCAACAGGAATCTTTGAAATTTTCTCTATTAAATGTTTTCCTATCAACGCAGAATGCCAGCTCGTCCCGCAAGCAGTTATTACGACCCTGTTCAGTTTGTTTATATCAAAATCTACTGTTAGTTTTACAAGATCTTCCTTTATTCTGCCTCTTAAAACATTCTCCAGAGCCTCTGGCTGTTCAAATATTTCTTTTAGCATGAAATGTTTAAAACCTTTTTTCTCAATCTGATCAATATTCCATTTAATTTCGTGGACATCTCTTGTTATTTCTTCTTCTTTTAAATTTTTAATAGAATAGCTTGATTTTTTAATAGTTGCTATATCATCATCCTCCAAATAAATAACTTTATTTGTATAATCCATTATCGGGGCCGCGTCTGAAGCTATAAATATTTCATTTTCCCCTATTCCAAGAATCAAAGGAGAACTTCTTTTAGCTACAACTATTTCCTCATTATTTTTATGAATTACGACTAATCCAAAAGTTCCTTCAATAAGCTTCAGTGCCTTAGAAACTGCACCTTCCAAATTACCAGAATAAAATTTCTCTATTAAATGGGCAAAAATTTCAGAATCAGTTTCAGATAAGAACTTATGATCTTCTTTTTCTAAAATTTTTCTTAGCGCAGAATAGTTTTCTATGATTCCGTTATGGATAATTATTATTTCTTTTTTACAATCTGCATGGGGGTGCGCATTTATCTCATTTGGTGCCCCATGAGTAGCCCATCTAGTATGTGCTATGCCTATAGTGCCTTTTATATCCTGAAAATTCTCTGGATGATAAATATCATTTATACTGCCTTTGCCCTTGATAAGGAAAACTTCATTTTTATTTAAAACACATATGCCTGCGCTATCATAACCACGGTATTCTAATCTTTTTAATCCCTTAACAAGAATTGAAGCAGCCTCTTTTTCTCCTATATAACCGAAAATCCCACACATTATATTATTTGATGCAAAGGACTTTTAACCTTTATGAAATCAACTACTACGGCAAAAACGAACTCACAAAACTTATAAATAGTTAATTTTTCTTGAAATTGAATGAGCCCGTAGCTCAGCCTGGTAGAGCACTACATTTTGTCTTAAGTAAAATTAAGCGGAAGGTGATTCTGATAGGATTAGAAAAAGTAAATCTTATCTAATCTCAGCCAGGTAGGGGTCCACGGTTCAAATCCGTGCGGGCTCATTTATTTTTTCAAATAGAAACCCCAATCTTTAAAAACCATTTTTATCTCAATAAATAATGGCCCAAGTAAACGCCCAAATAAATAAAGAGAAACTTAATGTAAAAGAACCTCAAGCGTCTTACAAAGGAATGTATCATTACATGCAGCAATCCTGGAAAAAACCAGACATGAAAATACTTAGAGAAAGAATGACTCAGTGGCGAGCTTCTCCGGTATTTACTAAAGTCGATAAACCTTTAAGAATTGACAAAGCTCGTGCCTTAGGATACAAAGACAAAAAGGGTTTCGTAATAGTGCGTGTTCGATTAATAAGAGGCGGACACAAAAGATCAAGGCCTAATAAAGGCCGACGTTCAAAACGACTTCATACAAGAAAAAACCTGAGAATGAATTATCAGTGGATTGCAGAGCAAAGAGCTGCAAGAAAATACACAAATTTAGAAGTTTTAAATTCTTATCAAGTAGGAAAAGATGGCGTTCATTATTTCTATGAAGTCATTTTGGTTGATCCAGAAAGGCCTGAAATAAAAAACGACAAAACAATTTCGTGGATTACAAAACCTGGAAATCGTGGCAGGGCGTTTCGTGGTTTGACAAGTGCTGGAAAAAAATCCCGTGGTTTGAGAACAAAATCAAGGGAGATTAAAACCAGGCCAAGTTTAAGAGCTCGTGGTAGGCTAGGGAAATAATCAACCTTAAAAATCTCTGATTCTTTAAATAATAAATTAGTTCGCTCCGCTCAGAGGTAAAAATGTTAATAGCTAAAACTTGGGTTTTATTTTTAACAAATTAGATGAATTCGACGAGCGATAGCGAGGAGCAAAGTAAAAACAGAAGATGAAATACAAAGAACTTGCTGAATTTTATGAAGCCGCATCAAGCACGCCAAAACGCCTTGAAAAAACTGAAATTCTTGTCAAATTCTTGAAGAAAATTGCTAGTTCTGGGAAAGAACTGGATAGAGATGTTCTTTATCTCTTGCTCGGAGATATTTATCCAGAGTACGACGAGCGTAGGATTGGAATTTCAACACAGATTGCGATAAAGGCAATTTCAAAAGCAACAGGAATCAACGAAACCAATGTTTTACATGAATGGAAAGTTCTTGGTGATTTGGGGAAAGTCGCTAAAGCTTTGACTGCGAAAAGAAAACAATCAACGCTGCATACCGGTGTTTTAACAACAGAAAAAGTTCTGGAAAATTTAAGGAAGCTTCCTGAACTAATCGGCAAGGGAACTGTTGGAAAAAAACTTGATTTGATAACAGAACTTCTCTCTTCTGCTTCTCCTGTTGAAGCCCTTTATCTTATAAGAACTTTAATCGGAGATTTAAGAATAGGACTAAAAGAAAGCACTGTTAGAGATGCTATGGCTAAAGCTTTTTTTTCTGAAAACAAAGAAGCCCCAAAAAAAATCCAAGATATAATAGATAAATCAAATGACCTAGCCTCGGTATTTAATATCGTAAAAGATGGAAAAATTGATGAATTTGAAAAAATACATTTGGAAATAGGAAAACCAATAAAGGCTATGTTGGCTCAAAAAGCAAAAAACATAAAAGAAGCTTTCGAATCTGTTGGAAAACCTGCTGCTATTGAATATAAATATGACGGCTTTAGGTTAATAATCCACAAGAAAGGAGATAAAGTTATTTTCTTTACAAGACGTCTAGAAAACGTCACAAAGCAATTTCCAGAAGTTGTTTCCTATGTTCAAAAATACGTAAAGGGCGATTCTTTCATCTTGGATTCAGAGGCTGTCGGGTTTAACAAGAAAACAAAAGAATATATGCCTTTTCAGGACATAAGTCAGAGAATAAGAAGAAAATACCATATTGAAAAGCTGCAAGAAGAGTTGCCTGTCGAAATAAATGTTTTTGACATCCTTTACTACAACGGAAAATCCCTTCTTAAAGAGCCATTTGAAAAACGTACAGCATTGATAAAAAAAATAGTAAAAAATAATCCTTACAAGATAATCCACGCCAAACAAATAATAACTTCTGATGAAGTCGCAGCAGAGCGTTTTTACAAGCAGGCTTTGAAAGATCGCCAAGAGGGAATCATGTTCAAAAACCTCCAGGCAAGGTACCAGCCCGGCAGTCGTGTTGGCCACATGCTAAAAGTCAAGCCAGAAGAGCGTGATTTGGACTTAGTCATAACTGGCGGCGAATACGGAACAGGGAAAAGAGGAGGTTGGCTTTCCAGTTTCATTCTTTCTTGCAAAGCAGGAAAATTAAAAGATGAGTTTCTTGAAATAGGAAAATTTGGAACAGGAATAAAAGAAAAATCAACAGAGGAATCAAAGATAGGAATTTCCTTTCATGAACTAACAGAAAAGCTCAGGCCTTATTTCCTAGAAGAAAAAGGCAAATCTGTAAAAATAAAACCTAAGATTGTTGTCTCTGTGACTTATCAAGAAATTCAGAAATCTATAAATTACAACTCAGGATTTGCATTGCGTTTTCCTCGCTTTACAGCGTTGCGTCCAGACAAGCACCCAACAGAAGCAGCAACGCTTGACGAAGTAAAAAAGGATTTTGAAAATCAAAAAAGAAATTGGAGATATGGTTAAGGAAATGAAAGTGAATCTCTATTCAGAGAATTTTATAAACTTTAAAATTTTACTACTATCATGAACCTTTATCTTGTGAGGCATGGTCAAAGAGGAAAGAATGAAAAATTTGATACATTAACAAAGGAAGGAATTTGGCAATCTAAAAGATTAGGTCCTTACTTTAAGGATAAAAAGATAGATTATGTTTATGTAAGTCCTCAAAAAAGAGCACGGGACACTTTAAAGCACATAATACCTTATCTCAACAAAAATGTAAAAATAGATATCTCTGAATCGGTTAAACAGCAGGGCGCTCCGGCAGAAGTTGAAGAATGGGTAATCAAAAAGTATAAGATAAAAAATGAAACAGATTCCCAAACTAAGATAAGGACGTCTAAATTTTTAAAACTCTTAAAAAAGAAACACAAAAAAGATAATGTTCTTATTGTAACTCATAAAAGATTTGCTACTTTCACAATAAAAATTTTGTTAAATCTTAAAGGTAAAAGAGGTAAATACGTGTATGTTCCAAGCTCTTCTGTGTCTTATTTTAAAATAGAGAGCAATAAATTAAAAGATTTTTTAACTTCAGATATAAGGCATCTTTTAAGATAATTTAACTCAAAAAAAGGTAAATTCTAAACTCTCTGCACTTCTTTGTGCCTAAAACAATCTACAATATGATCATTGACTAACCCTGCACCTTGCATGAAAGCGTAACATATTGTTGAGCCGACAAATTTAAAGCCACGTTCTTTTAATTCTTTGCTCATAGCGTCTGATTCTTTTGATGTGGCTGGAAGTTCCTTTAACGACGTGAATTTGTTTACAATTGGTTTATGATTCACAAATTTCCATATAAATTTATCAAAACTGCCAAATTCTTTTTGTATTTCTAGGAACTTTTTAGCATTGTCTATTGTTCCTAAAATTTTAAGTCGATTTCTTATTATTCTGGCGTCGTTCATCAGCCTCTTAAAGTCTTTTTCCCTATATCCAGCTATTTTCTCAGCATCAAAACCATGAAAAGCCTTTTCAAAATTTTTTCTTTTTTTTAATATGGTTTTCCAGCTTAAACCAGCCTGAAAAGTGTCTAAAACAAAATACTCAAATAGTTTTTTATCGCCATGGCATGGGTTTCCCCATTCTTTATCATGATATTCAATCATGTCTTTGTCTTCTGAAGGCCATTCGCATGTTTTCATGTTTTTATTTTCCATAGTTTTATTTTATCACTTAAATATATAAATTCTTTTAAATCAAAGCTTGCTTGCGCAGGAATGAAAAAAACATGGTTATTGGGGTTAATTGGATTGATGAGTTATGGCGGTTATAGATTAGGTAACGCGCAAGAACAACAAGAGCCGGAAAAGCACCAGGTAATTTATAGTCCTAAAGTAACTAACGCTCTGATTTATATTTATGATAAAAAAACAGGAGAATTTCCGTTATGTGTTTTAGGTAAAAGAAAAGGAAATACTTATTATGTAAATGATTTGAGAATTCCGCTAGTTACTCAATCAACAGATTCAACAGCAGATTACAATAAAGAGGATTGTAAAAATTTGGATGGCTATCTGGGAATGGTACATAACCATGTAGGTGATATTCGCCTTTGCGAACCAGGGAATAAAGACTTAAGAGGATTTATTTACGATGAAAGAGCGCAAATTGAAATAATCGTGTGTGATGTTAATTCAGATAGCACGCAAACAAATATTCGCGTCTGGTATAAAGAATTATTGCCCAAAGGTTTAATTAATTCATTTAAACAGCAAAACCCCTAGGAATTATTTCTAATTCCCCCTCAATCCTTTTATAAACCTTTATAAAGCTATTTTTCTGTTATTTTATATCAACCAGGAAGGAAAATCGAAAAAAACCTTGGTTGTTTTCAAAAATGGCAGCTAGCACTTATAAAATACAGAATATCGTTGCAACGACTTCTCTTGAAAAGCCTATTCCGCTTACAAAACTTGCAAGAACCCAGCCAAACACAGAATACAACCCAGAAACATTTCCCGGTTTAGTTCTTCGTGTTAAAGAACCAAAATCAGCTGTTTTAGTTTTCTCTTCGGGAAATCTTGTCTGCACTGGAACAAAATCCATAGCGCAAGTCAAAAAAGTCATCCAAGCAGTAATAAGGCAACTAAGAAAAATAAATGTCAATATAACTGCAAAGCCAAAGATAACTGTCCAAAACATCGTTGCCTCTGGAACAATAAACCTTAAACTTAACCTTAACTTCCTTGCTTTGGAAATGCAAAACACAGAATACGAACCAGAGCAATTTCCGGGGTTAGTCTACAAGCTTATAGAGCCAAATGCCACTTTCCTTTTGTTCAGCAATGGAAAACTTGTCTGCACAGGAACAAAGAACAAGCAGCAACTTGAATACAGCATGGCTCTTCTTCTAAAGAATGTGAAGGCTGTTTTGAAGAATTATGAGAAGTGATTATAGATATCTTTATATATAATTCTTTTTACCAAAATTTATGGATTTAAATGAAATATTTGGGTACGCGGCAGATGGGGCGAAATGGCTAGCAATAGGTAGTGTAGCATATCTTTTGGGCTTGGCTGGGTTAAGTAGTATAACGAGAGTTTTTTCAGAAAGGGTTAACTCACAGGAGGATTTAGACAGAATAGTAAAGGAAGAGGTTGAAAAATTGGGGATTACAAAACCAATAAAAGCCAATTTTCAGACATCTTATGCGGGTGGAGCAAAAAAAATTGGCGAAGGAAACTACGAAATAAATATTGGTGGTTTTGCTGCAAGAAGAAGTATGGTACGTCATGAGCTATATCATATTCGTAAAGGACACTGTGAAAAAATTAGGGAAGAAATTGGTATTAATGATTTATTTAATTATTTATTAAAATACGAACCACAAGCTATAGCATATCAAGTATTTGGAATTAAACTTTAAGCAAGGTATATTATCTCAAATCTTCTCCAGAAATAACAAGTTCTAATTGATTAATTTTAGGATTATCAGCTAAAATTCTTATATTTCTAAAACCCTGTTCATCTATTATTTCTTTCAAATTATCAGGGAGAGGAAAATCAACCTTCTTGCCATTATAAGTTAATTCAGTTCTATAAACTCCTCTGTCACCTCCTCTAAGACTCTCACGTGACGTTGTTAGTACATATTCATCAACCATTTTGAGAAAATGAACTTTCCCTTTTTATTAATTTCTCTCTTTCGGTATATAGATTCTTTTCACTCCTTAAAAATAATCCACAATTCTAAAAATCATATAAAACCATCCTTTAGTTTACAATAAACTATAAAAACAGACCATGTATTCCACTTTCATGGATGAACAAAGAGGAAAATCCAAAACAGAGGAATTGATAATCGAGGCAAAGAATTTTTTTGATTTCTACAAGAAAGACATAGGGGATTCTATCAGAAAAGGCAAAAAAACAATACTTCTTGATTTTACAAAACTCATAGAGTTCTCAAACAAGCTTTCAGAGGAAATATTGACAAATCCCGAAGAAACATTAAGAATGGTTGAGGTTGCTATAGAAGAAACAGGACTAGTGAAAAATATCAGAGTACGTCTTGTAAATGTTCCAAAAAGTCAGGAAATAAAAGTAAGAAATATACGTTCGAGAAATCTTAATGAAATGATTGTTATTGAGGGTATTATTCGTCAGGCAAGTGACGTTCGTCCGCAGGTTGTGAATGCAAAATTCGAATGCCCTTCATGCGGCACGATTCTTTCTGTCCTTCAAATAGAGAAAAAATTCAGAGAACCTATGCGTTGTTCATGCGGCCGAAAAGGTGGATTTAAACTAATAAGCAAAGACCTAGTTGATACACAGCGTCTTGTTGTTGAAGAATCTCCTGAATCTTTATCAGGAGGAGAGCAGCCAAAAAGAATAAATGTTTTCTTAAAAGAAGACCTTGTAGAGCCTAAGATGGAAGAAAAAACAACTCCTGGAAGCAGGGTTAAAATTACAGGTATTTTAAAAGAAGTTCCTGTTCCTTTGCAGTCTGGCGGTTTATCAACGCGTTTTGAACTCGCTTTAGAAGCAAATAACATCATACCAATGGAAGAAACTTTCGAGGAACTCGATATAAATGAAGAAGACGAAAGACAGATTCTAGAACTTTCTCAAGATCCTGGTGTTTTTGAAAAACTTTCCAAGAGCATTATTCCAAGTGTCTGGGGACATGACGAAATAAAGCGGTCCTTAGTACTTCAGCTTTTTGGTGGCGTTAAAAAAGTTCACGCAGATGGACAAAAAAGCCGTGGCGATTTCCATATTCTTCTGGTCGGGGATCCTGGTGTGGCAAAATCAGCAACACTCGTCTTCATGTCTGGAATCTCTCCAAAGGGAAGATATGTCGTCGGTAAATCAACATCTGGCGCAGGCCTTACCGCCACTGTTGTTCGTGATGAATATCTTCGTGGTTGGAGTCTTGAAGCAGGAGCAATGGTTCTTGCAAATAAAGGGCTTGTTTGCATTGATGAATTAGAAAAAATGGATCCTAACGACAGAAGCGCGATGCACGAAGCAATGGAGCAGCAATCTATTACCATCAGTAAAGCTAATGTTCAGGCAACGCTTCGCTCTGAAACTTCTGTACTTGCAGCAGCAAATCCAAAATTTGGGCGCTTTGATCCTCATCAGGCAATTGCTCAGCAAATTGATCTTCCGCCGACGCTGATAAACAGATTCGACGTTATTTTTCCTTTAAGAGACTTGCCTGACAGAAAAAAAGATGAGCTCATCGCAACACATGTCTTATATGCTCATCAAAGCAAAGGGGAAGATATGTTAATCCCAAGAGACCTTTTCAGAAAATATGTTGCATACGCAAAACAAAGAATAAAACCAGAACTGGGCGATGAAGCTGTAGAAGAAATAAAAAAGTTTTACGTTGATTTAAGAAATATGCCTGTTTCATCAGAAGGAACATTAAGGCCAATCCCAATTTCTGCGAGGCAGCTTCAGGCTTTAATAAGAATGTCAGAAGCTTCGGCAAAGATGAGATTAAGTTTAAAGGTAACAACAGAAGACGCAAAAAGAGCCATAGACATAATGAAATATTACTTGATGCAAGTTGGTTATGATTATGAATCAAAAACATTTGACATCGACAAAGGCACTGGAGGAATGTTGACATCTCAAAGAAGCAAAGTTTTTCTTGTTAGAGACACAATAATCAAACTAGAAAGCAGAATGGGAAAAATGATTCCCATAGAAGAATTGGAAAAAGAGCTTGAAGGGCGTCTCACAAAGGATGAAATTAGCGAAGCAATAATAAAATTAGATAGCAGTGGAGACACATACCGTCCAAAAGCCGGATATGTTTCAAGGACTTAAAATGATACATCAAAACACTCCCCTAAATTTACGTTCGCTTTGCTCAAAGATTGATTACTCACAACTTTTGATAAGTTGTTCGTTAAAAAAATTTTAAGCGAGAAACCAGTCGTAAACGATTTCGAGTATATCAATTTATAATTAGTGTAAAAAATCAAACAAAAAATGGCAGAACAACAATTTAAGCGTCATACAGCGTACAAATTAAGAATTGGAGATGTTTTAGTAGGCAAGCCTGTAATGAATGGGGAAAAGCTTTCATTTATCGAGCTTGGAAATAAAAAAGTTAATCGTGTAAATGTTTTAGGAAACATCGTCGAAAAGTATGAAAGCGAAGAAAGGGAAGATGGAAGAAAATTTCTGTTTTTGACGCTAGACGACGGTTCAGGGCAAATAAAACTAAAAGTCTTTGGCGATGATTCAGAAAAATTCAAAGATGTTTACCAAGGACAGACAGTTGTTGTAATCGGCACCCTAAGATACTGGAATAATGAAACATACGTCGCTCCAGAGCTAATAAAAGAAAAAGATCCAAAATATCTTATGTTAAGAAAATTAGAAACAGAAAAAGATAAAGCCCATACAACAGGCAGTGTCGCAGAAAAAGAGCAAATCATTGCAATCAAAGATAAAATTCTCAGCCTAGTAAAAAGCTCTGAAGAAAATGGTGGTGTTGAGCTAGACAGGCTTATTACAGAACTTCGTGAATTTTCTCCAGGTATAATAAATCAAGAAATCCAAAAACTTCTCGAAGAAGGAATTATCTTCGAGCCCCGCCCTGGAAAAATCAGGTATTTGGGGTGATTCTGTTTTTCTTTAATTAGATCATAAAAAATAAGTGGAGTATCTTTCTTGGTTCTCGTTCGGTACACCTATCACGCAGGCAAGTTATACATTACCACAAGTACCATCATATTGGCGGTATTGTCCTTGAGTGCACAACTGTGTACAGATCCTCACACCGGAAACTTTTTCAGGCGAATCATAGCGCATTCCAAAGAATGTTGCACCCGGGCAGCAAATATCTATCGGGTGTTGGTATCTTGTGAGATTGAGGACAGCTCCGCCTGCAGGAATACAGTTTGCTGGTAGCGTAGAAGCGCAAGTTCCATCGCGCTGTCGATACGTACCATTCACACAAGGCGTGAGGCACATCGTCGCAGTACCACCACCACCGTTGAGAGTGCGGACAGGAACATTATCGACATGCTCAAGACCTGCGCAACAACTACTCTCAACACTACCATTGTATTCTCTCACCACACCTACTTGTCCATCCATTGAGCATTGGATTTGGAAGCCAGAAGTATCTCTTATTGGAATAATATATGATCTCACATTCACACCTGCGCCGACTGGAATACCATCCAACCGAACGAGTGTGAGCGCTGGATGAGAAGCTGCCGATTTTTCTGATATGCACCCGCTACCCACATTCGTTATGGGCAGATACAAACCATGAGGACATATACTTGAATCAGGAACTGGTGGGGCCGTCGCGATTTCGCCAACGGCAAGGTTACCAGTGTTGAACCAATCGCCAGGCGCATCGCTATATATGACACCAAAACGGGCAGTTGGATTATCATAAAATTTGTTGATGGGCGGAAAAAGCATAACTTTGTAGGTTTCGCCGTTGACGACTATCGATTTAGTCTCTGACTCAAAGAGTGTTGCGGTTTGCCCGCCAATACTGATGGTTGCACGTGGTGGTCCAGTTGAATCGATGGTGTAGTTCTTCGGAGTTCGGGGCGACAGTGCTGTTATATTGAAATATGTGATTTTCGAGTCCACAGGGTTGTTATTTGTTCCCCATCCACTGTAATAGAAGCCGGTCGCCTGCGCAAAGTAGTAATGATTTCCACCAAGTCCGAAGTTACTCCATGTATGCGAACACGTAGCATTCGGGATAAGACCAAACGAGCAACTGAAAGTATCATAGCCATCCACAAAAATCGTGATTCTCGCGATTCCGTTCAGATCAGTTGCGCTTGCAGTAATGGTGACTGGTGCAGGTATAGCATTTCCCGCAGGACTATGCGATACGGTAAGCACTGGTGCGCTTTGCGCATAAACTCCAACCAAGTACGTCTTCGTGGGTGAAGTTACAGTCGCGCCAGTGGTATCGGTCGCGACAGCGTAGTAGGAGTATGTATCTGGCGTGCCCGAGCCATTGTTCGTAACGAAAACACATGGCGAAGACGAACACGTTTTAAGAGGTGCATTGTTGAGATAAATTTTAATCTGTGTAACACCCGCACCACCCTGCGCCGTCGCGGTAATAGTTACTGGATACCCCACTGGATGCGAGATAATGTCTGGAGTAGCAACAACTGAGAGAGTGAGTGGACCAGTGTACGGTGCTGGGTCATTGTTTTGATTGTTATTTTGATTATTATTGCCATTTGTTGTTTCGTTCAGATTTCCCTCAAAAACAACATTTTCATTTCCCAATCCAGAAACAACTTCTTCTTCGCCATAATCTTTCAGATAAGGATCTAACACTGAAGAACTTCTTTCAGCATTATTTTTATTTGATATATCATTTTCATTAATATCAAAAGCATAGAATAAAATTACCCCTAAAATTATAATTACACCAAAGCCAATCAAAATTATCATCGGCCAATTTACAATTTTAGGCGCGTTTGGAGTGAATGTGTGTTGCGGCATTTTATCAACTCTTTTGAATTTTTAATACTAGGTTTATATGAATTTTAAATTTATAAATTCTTTTGTGATGATTTATTAAAATATAAAGGGAAAATTAATTTAAGCAATAAAAGAGATTGTCCAATTAGAAATATGTGTACACAAAAGCTTATGTGGGAGAAAAGCAATGTTTAACACCCTCATATATGTATGAAAACTGTGAAATACCTGCTTGGTGGAAGGCTTTTTCAACAGCGTCTGGAATACCTGACTCTTTATTGATATTCTCCGGACCAATTACTAAAGGTTGACCATTTAATTGCCTCATAACATCATCTGATGTTTTTTCGTTCTGAAGTAACATGGGTGCTTCTCCTTCTGCTTTAAAATCACGAAGTAATCTTCCGTCTGCCCAGCGAATCGTATTGTCAGTATATACAGCAGATCCTGCTGGAAGATATGGTGGTTTGTTGGGGTCGAATACACTATACACCATGGGAAGATTTGGCCAAATTGGGAAGGTACCTTGCGGAGTGACTACCATATCCTCAACTAACTCACCAGTTCCTGTCTTGTTTCCACTTGAAGTATAGCTCCAACCTGAAGGAAGAATTCTAAGAACTGCATTAGGGCCGCCAAGATAATCTGTTTGACCTTGAAATGAAACCGGGCAAGAAATTTCTTGTGGAATTGAATTAATCATTAGTAATTTACTATTATTGAAATCGCCCGGGGTGGTTGTTATACTCGGGAGATTTCCAGTGGTTCCGGTTGTTGTTCCACTGCTAATTGTGTTTTCATCTTCTGTCTCTACAACATTCTCTCCACCATTTCCTTGTTCAGAACCTTGTTCAGAAACAACTTCTTTTTCACCATAATTTTTTAAGTAAGGATCTAAAACTGATGAACTTTTTTCAACATTATTCTGGTTTTCTCCTGTCCCAAAGCCAGGAAATTGTGATTGAGAACCAACTCCAGAACTTCTATCAATTCCCGTATTCTCTCTTATATCGCTTTTATTAAATAAGAGCATGAATGCGACTCCTGAAATTATAATTACACCAAAGCCAATCAAGATAATCATCGGCCAATTTACAATTTTAGGCGCGTTTGGAGTGAATGTAGACTGTGGCATTTTATCAACTCTTTTTATTTAACTTTTATATTTACTCTTAGGAATTCAAGTTTAAAATTCTTTTGTGATGGTTTTTAGTTAAACATTTTAATTGGACGCACAAATATGATGTAATAAATAACCAAATGAGTTAAATAATAGTAATGAATAACTTTATTTTTAGTCTTCATAAGCATATTTATAAAATTTAAGTTAAATAAAAAATAGTTAATTTGAAAAAGCTAATAGATTAATGATTGTGGATTTAAAGTTAAACCATTAATTATTTCTAACATATGTTAATGTATTTTTACATTAAAACTTCGATTAAATAAAAAATCAAGTCAGCTCAGGGTTAGCTAGCCGCAAAAAGGATCTTTTTTGCCCGTAGCCACATTCACCATGTAGAGGTTCGCGCTCCAGCCGTCTGCTCCAGTATCATAATCAACTTGCCACCAGGCGCAATTAGAATTGTAACCACTTCCTACCGGGCCGCCGATAACCGTTCCCATTGAACCCCCTGATTGAGTCCCGAGAACTGTATTAACATTTGGATCTAACCCTGCTGAAACGCGGACATTGGTATTATATTGGAGCCTGATTCTGTCTCCCACCCTGATCTGAGGAAATTGCAACGAACTAGTGTCCCATGTGATCTGCGGCAAGTTAGGCATTGCTGTCTTAATGAAATTGTATAGTTCCCTTTCATCCTGAACTAGGACATCCGGATCGACATATGGAAGACCCCCTGCCTCCTTAAACGCTGGGGAAGGAGTGAAGTCCCCCTGAACATACTGGTCGTCCCAACTTAAACCGAAAGCAACAACGGGATCGGAAAAAGTTAGGACGGTGCCGCCGCCGTCGAAGCGCGCGGCAAAACTTCGCGGGAGCGGTTTCCATTCTCCGTAGCTCCAACCAGCAGTGCCGCCGACCGATGTAACTGTCCTGTACTGAACAAGATTATACGCGGGATTCGGACACGAATAAGGAACCATAGTTACTGGACCAGGCGGAGGAACGATCGGGCAAACTCCGGTATTTGACGACCTAAAACCAACTCCGGGGTTTATTGCCGTGCGGGGCTGAGTAATCCAGCTATCTATTCTTGTCTCAAAGCCATCTATTCCTGTCTCAAAGTCAACTTGCCATGTGTTGTAACCGAATCGATCCACAACGGGACCGGCAACAATCTTTCCTCTAGCGGTGTCAACAGGAAGTTCAATCACTTTTCCGATTGCCCAGTTCTCGGGTTTTTCCATTGAGAATGGGTTATCGGAATTAAGAACTACTCCGAGCCGTTGACCAATTGGACTGCCATATGTATTGGCGTAAGTGGCTCCAATACATTTGGTAACTGCTGCCCAGACAACTGCTTCACCTAGATAGCCGCCGCCGTATCTACCGCCCGGCCACTCGTCAGGATAGCTCCAGTAAAGTTTTGCAATTTCTTGAGCAAAATCGTCAATCATGGCGTTGTAATTTTGCGGGCTTATTCTTGCGCTTGCGGGACATGAAAAAGAGGCGGGCAATGGCGCGGATCCGAGGGGCGTTAACTGATTTCTAATGACCCAGCCGTCCGGAAATGAATCAAAGTCAACTTTTGCCCATATGAGGGACGCGCCGTTTGATTGTGCTGTTTTAACAGGGCCCTCTATAACTGTGCCTACGGGTGTGGCACCTGTCAGAGCAACATAACCCACTTTTGATGAAAGTGATGATGGCTGGCTGTAGACATCAGAAGCCGCATAAGCCTGAACCCGAGTGCCGACTGAAATTCTTAATGGGCCTGTCGGTCCAGTTCCTATTCCCGTACCCGTTCCAGTTCCTGTCCCAGCGCCTGTCCAAGCAAAAATGTACCAAGGTGATGTTTTGTAAGTTGCTGGATCAGTCACTCGTACGCTCCATGTGCCACTATCTAACCTTCCACCATACTCTAAGACAACAATTCCTGACGAACCGTCGGAAGTAATTGAGCTTAAAGTCCCACCAGCAGTTTTTCCGCTTGGATTTATTGAACTTGTAATTGCAAAAGCAACATTATAGCCTGGTTTTAAGGCGGAACTGTTTATACGAAACTGTTGATTGCCACTGGCAGCATTTCCCACCAGAGTGATACTTGTAATGGGCGGAAGTACCGCATACGGATCTACAACCCCCGATGTTTTCGCCAGATAGCTCCCCATGCTCCAACCGCTACATTCAAACGTTGGATTGGGTGTGAAGTTGGGGTTTGGATCCCATTTGATTTGCCACCAGGGCACTGTGCCAGTCGTTATCGGCGTGCCGGGAATTATACCCCGGGCCTGTACCGGTCCACCAATAACCGTTCCGAGCCTATTAACCGACTGGTCGCAATAAGCCGTTACTCCATTTATCAGGGTAGGATATGTCACTTGCCCCGCACTCAGAGAGGGGCTCTGGAAAACTCCGGTAATCGCATTTACTCCCGGCCAGGCTTTAACCCGTTCGCCGATTGCGAAGATGTCGGGAGCGCACGACCCATCAATCTGACGAGAAGTTCCTACTGGACAAGGAGGCAAGCATAATGGCATTCCAACAATATACCAAGGTTGACCTCCCGCAGAAGATCGAACAGCAGTATCAGACTGCATTTCAAGCCCACTGCAACACGTTGTGGCATCAAAAGTTGGCGGTTGTCCTGTTGCGCGAGGTGACTGCCAAGCAACCGAACAACCTGTTCCTAAATTTTCATTTCTGGAGGGGAAATCTGTGGTTCTTATCTTAATGCCTTCAACACGAAGTAAAGTTATGCTTGGACGTTGTTGTGGTGTTGAAGTCATACCAATATACATTGGCGCTGTTCCAGCACCATCAATCTCGAAAATTACAAATTTAGCATCCTGGTCACTTTTAACATCAAATATGAGGCGGAATGTCACATTATAGAGTTTCCGTAAATTTTCTCCTGGGATGACCCCATAAATAGAATTGTTTGCCAAAAGCGCCTTTTTTTCACCAAGGGAAAAAACTTGCTCTTTTCCATCAAAAAGTATGGTGGCGCGTATTGTGTTATTACTATTTGTGTTACTCGAAACTTCAATGTTACCCTGCTCACTATTAATGCCCGATTCATCAAAATTATTTGCTTCTTCATTACTATTTGATTCGGTTTCTTGATTAGATTCTTCGCCAAAAACAGCTGATCTCCAATCATTTTCACCTGTTCCAAAGCCAGGAAATTGCGACTGAGAATTCTCAGAGCTTCGATCAATTCCAGTATTCTCTCTTATGTCGCTTTTATTAAATAAGAGCATGAATGCGACTCCTAAAATTATAATTACACCAAAGCCAATCAAAATAATCATCGGCCAATTTACAATTTTAGGCGCGTTTGGTGTAAATGTGTGTTGAGGCATTTTATCAACTCTTTTGAATTCTTAATACTAGGTTTATATGAATTTTAAACTTATAAATTCTTTTGTGATGGTTTTTAGTTAAACATTTTAATTGGACGCACAAATATGATGTAATAAATAACCAAATGAGTTAAATAATAGTAATGAATAACTTTATTTTTAGTCTTCATAAGCATATTTATAAAATTTAAGTTAAATAAAAAATAGTTAATTTGAAAAAGCTAATAGATTAATGATTGTGGATTTAAAGTTAAACCATTAATTATTTCTAACATATGTTAATGTATTTTTACATTAAAACTTCGATTAAATAAAAAATCAAGTCAGCTCAGGCTTAGCTATCTTCATCATTAAAGTACTACGGCTCCATCCATCTTTGTCTGTTTCATAATCAACGTTCCACCATGTTAAACCATCTGCTGAAACCGGTCCTTCAATAATTTGCCCTCTTGCTCCTGACAGTTGCGTAGTTAAAACAATAGAAGAATCACTTGGGTTTTCACGAACATGTGTATTGCCTGTTAATTGTATCCAGCTTCCAACAGCAAGAGTGCCAGGTAATAGTATTGTTTGTACACAAGCGCCGTCGACACAGCTATTTGGACAATTGTAATCAAAATAACGATATTGATCAGGTGCATTATTTTCTGCACAATGATATTCTCTCAAGATTGGGCCGGAAATTCCTGCTGATCCTGGAACAGAATTAAAGCAAATATCAGTATAATAATCTTGGACATTATCTAAATAATAAGTTAGAGTCCCCTTCACTTCATAATTTATCCCTCCGTCAGAATCTATGCATGCTGGAGATGGTGTTGTTTGGTTTGTTGTATTTGTTTGATTTGTTCGGTTGTTTGGCACAGGATTTGTTGGTGGTATTCTGCGTGTTGGCCTGGAACAATCAACATCACATGAATCAATTGTTTCTATTCCATTGCAAGTTCCATCGCCGCAAACATAGCTTGGAGTTTCAGTCACAGACAACAATCCCGAATCTATTTTTTCGTTTGTTCCAATAACACTTGCAGTAAAGTAATACTCTGGATTTCCAGCCGCTCCAAATAAACCATCAGTCTGCCATTCCACTAATGCTGTTGTCGACGCAGTGCCTCTAATAAATAAAGCATTAGAAGGATTGTATCTAACAGGGTCGCTATCACCAACAGCGTCTTTTTCCCAAATCTTGAAGGCAACAGTTTTTCCGTCGCAGTTTTCTCCAAATACATTCAAAGTAATAGTTTCTCCTTCACCAGCTGCATTTTTATTCCATGAAGCAAGAGTAAGTTTACATAGTGGATTTGGTGTTTGATTTGTTGGTGGTGTTACATTTGTTGGTGTGGTGGGTGGAGTTTGATTTGTTGGTGGATTTGTTGGAATTGTAATGTTTATTGGTGTCGACTGATTTGAAGACATATAAATATATTTCAAATCGCCGCGGCCCTTTTCATCACTAGCTCCGACACTTACTAAATACGGTGGTTTAGGGTAAACAGTTTTGTAACCCCCGTCTGCTGATCCAAGTTGTACTCCTTCTGAAGGTTTCAAATTATAATCAACACTCCCAAAAGCATCTGGGCTTAAACCCATAATACATCCTCCAGTATTTCCATCTGAAATACAAACCAAAAACTGAGTACACGGTCCCCCACCCCCAGTATATACGCCTGCTGAATTAAAACAAGCTGAAAACTGGGTTGGTCCAGGATTAAGCCCAAATGAATCACCAGGATAATGTACTTTTGCTTTTATATTAATTGGCTCTGTAAATGAATCGTCTCCTGAACGCGGGCTAATTACTGTCAAGGTAGGAGAAGTAATATCTACAGTATCGTTGTAAGGACAAGAAGCCAAATTAATAGTTATTGGAAGAGTTGCACTTTGCCCTTGAGAAAGTGTTGCTCTAACTATATATTTTCCTTGATGGAGTTGAACAGGAACCAAATGACATCCAAAATAACCTCGAGAATCACCGCCATTAAATGCAGGGTTTGTTGCTCCTAAACTAAGGTATTCTTCATCAGATTCATTAGCTAATTTTATATTATAACCAACTGAAGTTGGTCTATAAGGTTGCCCATTTTTGGTTACTTCCACATCCATAAGGAAAGAAGGGGATGTTATAACACTGTTGGCTGCTGGATATTTAAAAGAAATTCCAATCGGAGGGTTATTAATTGTCAAAGGAATTTTTTTTATGTTGCTAATTACACCTCCTTGAGGATTATATACAATCAGTTCCAGGATGTATTCGCCATTAGGAAAATCATTTGTGTCAAAAGAATATTGACTATTAGGAATTTGAAGATGTGTGCTGAAACTTTGTCCAACAAGGCGATTTCCAATGTATGGTGTTGATGAATCTGCATTTTTAAGTATGGCTGAAAAAAATCCAAACTGACAATTTCCAAAACAACTTGTGTATGGTGTAAAATTTGCATCAATATTTACATTGCCGCTTACTTGTCCAGCAATAGGAGATAAAACAGTTATTCTGTCAAAATTGCTTGTCGTGCCGGCTTTAACTAAATAATCTTCAACAGCCCAGCCTATTTTATCTGTGAAATTAATTTTATACCATATATAACCCTCGCCAGAAGATGGTCCTTCTAAAACTTTTCCTTTAGAACCGGCAACAACTACAAAATAATCATTTAGATTGGTGCCAAAACCAGCTTGCGGACGAACTTTCATATCTATAGTTGTTTCAACAATATCACCAGAAGAAAATTTTCCAGCGGCAGACACTAATTGGAAACTTATAACTATCAAAAACAAAAATAAAACAAAATATCCAATCCTCTTTTTCATCCTATACAATTAGATTTTAATATTTTTAAAGTTATATGTTAAAAAATAAATGTCCCTGATAATATCCTTAAAATGGGTTTTATTTTCTAATAACTTTTAGCTCTTCTTGATCTTATGATAACTATGGAAATTAATAAAATCAAAATAATAATCACGATAATAATTACTATAAAAAATGAACTTGCCTTATTTGATAAAACCGTGTCTTTTTCTCCAATCACGAAATAGCTGAAACTATTAAGTTCTGCTTTGTAATAATAAAATTCATTGTCTTCTGACGTGACTGTTGTTGAAAGCTCGTTCCATCTCTTTGAATTTTCATTAAACTTGAATAATGCTAAATCTTCTTTCTCAAGATTTCTTTCTTGCGCCCAGGATTTTTCAACTCTGAATAATATAATTGCATTTTCTAAATTAGACCCAAGATTTTTTGTTTCAAGCTGCAAGTACCTGTAAACCTGCCCTGATTTTTCAACAGAAACAACTTCCGGAAGCGCATCATATTTTGAAACAGTGATATCAATATTCTGTACTTCGTTCAATACTTGTATCTCAATTTGTGTTATTCCTGTACCTGAATCAAAGTCATTTAGTATACTTCTTAATGCTGGGCTTGCTTCTTGGATAGTGGATGTTTGAGTTGTTGAAGGTGTTTTTCCGCCGCCAGTGTAACCTCCTCCGCCGCCGCCAGAAGAACTTGTTGCTTGTGTTGACAGCGTCGTGTCTGCTGATGAAACAGATAGCAATTCTGAAGCTGCTGTATTTGAACTTATCCTCTCGTTGCTTCCAACAACAGAAGCTGTTAAGTAGTATTCTGGTGTGTCTGATTCTCCTGCTCCTTCTGATTGCCACTCTGCTATCCAGCTTCCTGTTACACTGTTTCCCTGGAAAATAACATTTAAAGGATTTATTTTTGCAGCATCATTGCCGATGATATCATATTCTTTAACTTCAAATGAAATTGTTTTCAAGTTGCAATTATTTCCTGTAACATCAAAGTAAACAATTTCTCCTTCCCTTGCGCTATTTACATTCCATGAAATATTTGTCAAATCACAAAACAATGGACAATCTGTTGAACAGGAATTTGCTGTTTCAGTTGCATTACAAATATTGTCTCCACAAACAGAAGCAGGACAATCAATAGAACAACTCTGTGAATTTTCATTTCCGTTGCAAATGTTATCACCACATACAGGAATTATTTGCGCGACACCGAAACTAACGCTTTGTGAACTTGTCATTTTGTTTCCATCTGCATCTTGGCAACGAACGTATCTAACATAGTTTGTTCCATTCAAAAGATTCGTGATTGTCGTTGAATGGCTTGTTGTTCCTGCTCCGTTAAGAGTATAAAGCATGCTACCATAATTTTGATTGCTGTTGCTATACTTACAAGTCGCAGCTTCATTCGTTGCAACAGAAAGTGTTGTTTGAGTTGTTCCTGCTGGTAATTGTTGATTTTCTGTCGGTGATGTTATTGTCACTGTTGGCGGCGTCGTGTCTGTTGTTGTTTCAACAGTTACCGTCGCTGATTTGCTTGTGCTACCGCCTGCGCCAGTGCAATTCAAATTATAAGTCGTGTTTGTCGTTGGAGAAACTGATTGTGTTCCTGAAATTGGTTTTGTGCCTGTCCAACCGCCAGTAGC